>ERZ773037.821-NODE-821-length-16470-cov-4.534450_pt1 | contig 16470 bp, 16 predicted proteins | sample MGYA00511466_ERZ773037 | MGnify/ENA primary metagenome ERZ773037 (study PRJEB29015, sample SAMEA2738146) | human oral metagenome | biome: human oral; feature: human-associated habitat; material: saliva | place: China | collected 2202 ... | reverse complement strand
AACACAATATCTCTATTTACCTCTAGTGGTAAAGAAACCTTGTTATGAATAGCTATAGATGGGAACCATACGGCTCGACCAATAACAGGCATCTGCCCATTATAATGTTTACGTAAATAATTTTGAATCCTAAATTGACTTTCTGCAGCTTGACCTAAAGGATCTATAATTTTTTCTTCTTTTGTATTTCGATTCGTTTGAATCCAGTTTCCATCTCGATAGGAAATCCCGCCAGCTTTTACCTCTATGGATAAAACACCTTTTTTGGGATGTAAAATAACAAAATCTGCTTCACCTTCACTCCTACGTTGGTTCAATTCGCCTAACCATCGATAAGAATGAAAAATTACATATTCGTTATTTAATTTAGAGAGCGCCTCATATACGAGACGCTCTCCTTCACTACCGTGGAAACTATTTATTATTGTTGGGTAGAATTTTGGCATAATATTTTCTTATTTTTCAACAACAGAAATAACTTCTATTCCATGTAAACTATTCGCATACCGTGCTTTTACTTGATTACGTGCATCACACATAGTAGAAGCAGTAACCATAGTTGTATTTACTCCATTTCTAGATGTTGATTTAGGGTCAGATTTAATTCTAAATTTTACTTGAAAACGTTTTGACATGATTTATTCTCCATTAATTCAATTTTAAAGAATAAATTTTAAGTGGCTCAAATGATGGACTTTCCATATCTTCAGTTAGTGCCACAGTATATTCAATAGTATCTGGAGCTATTTTTCTAATAAAGAAATAACCATCTTCATTTACATATTCATCATCTATATACATAATTTCGTAATTAGATTCTGACACAGGCATATTATGTGATTGTGCTCTAGCTTCCTTGGTATAATATAATTCCATCTCATTACCTATACACGGAAGAAATCTAGCCCATATACCGTATCCAACATTTTCACCAATTAAAACATCAAAGCAAGAATTACGATCCTCACAACCTAGTAAATAGGGAAATAAAATCTCGCTATCTTTAGTCATTGCTGCATTTAAAATATGAACATCTCTACCACTTTCACGGCTTCTTATTAGGCCAAATGCTACACCAGTTTTACCGGTTTTAATCCGATCTATCGATATTAGTTTTTCCATTTACTAACCTTTAATCCTATAAAGTACAAAGTTCCTAACCATAAGAAAGATGAACTATAAATATATTAATTTTATTTACTCTAGGAATAATAATTTTTCTAAATCAAATGGTGAATTCTTAACCACATCCAATTTCTTTAAAGTTTCAATATTAAACTTAGTGCCTAGAGGTGGGTATAATTTAAATATAGGTTTTAAATTATCTTTTCTACCATTTATCTTCTTCAGATCATTCAATTCAGCTATTATACGTGAAACAAATTCTTCTTGTAAAATTCTTGATTTACAAGAATTACCTGCTAAAAGTATATGCAAAGGTGACGTCATTTTATCCTGGTATTGTTTTGCTACACGTAAATATGTATTAAAAAAGTTATCAATTCCATCTCTTATATGGTTACGTATTATATCCTGTAATTCATCAAGATTTACACGTAAATTAACCATTTTCTCTTTACCATTTACTGAAAATAATTTAATAGTTATTGTATCTTCATTATATTTAGCTTCATAATCATTAGTTTCTTCCCATAAGTCACGTAATTCAGATGCAATAAGTTTTAAATTTAAATATGAAGACTGATCAGCATTCTCTTCATTTTTTATTAAAACTTCAGATCCAGAAAAAGCTTGAGATTTTGGAGGAATAACTATAGGGATTGCTTCTTTCCTTAATACATCCAAATTATCTTTATAAACTTCAAATGCTAAGACATTTAATAAGTTTTCCCCACCTAAATAAACATCTCCACCATTTCCTAATTGTTCTATTTCAAATTTATACTTTATACTATCTGGAATATATTCAATACCGAAATCAAAATCTGTAGTACCGCCACCAAAATCAAAAACTCCATATGAAACTACTTTTGACGTTTCTTCTTTTAAAGGTTCCACACCAAATGAGTTTAGTGCAGTAATAGCATAACTAGCAGGCTCACTCCCTCCTATAGATACTTTGAATCGTTTCATGACATTAGCGTCATTAAGCACAGTATTAGGGAGTGATTTTTTTAAGCCTCTTTCAAAACTTTCAATAATTTTATTTCTAACAGCCAATTCATAATTCACAGGAAAAGATAATAGATACTTTATATATATTCCTGTATGCATATTATTAATATTAAGTCCCAAAAAGTATGCATAAATTTCTATTGGATCAAAATCATCTTTCTCTAGTGACAAATATGGCTTTAAATTAATAAATTCTCCATTATAATCTTGAAGAATCTGATTTCTATACTTTGAATTCGCCCACTGTTTTAATTCACTAAATACGGAGTAAAACCGTGTCTTATCAAAATTTGTTTTATATATCTCTTTTGCAGCATCATGAGAAACTTGTAAATCTTTATACTCAGTATTAGGTCTGCCTGCGGACGACTTATAATTGTTAATAAAATGTTCATAGTCAATAATATGAATAACAGTAGGATTCTCATAATCTTCTACCCTTGGTTCTTCTAGAAAATTACTAGCACCAACACGTAAAAGTTTATCATCTTTATCATGACATACAACAACAGTACTTTTAGTACCAAAATCAATACCACAAACAGCTTTCATGTTGACATCTCGTAGTGGATTTCTAGCTACTAATACTTTATTTTTTGGTACCTGACAAAGATATGTATTTGCATTATACTCATCAGCAAATGATTCATAAACATTCCAATGTCCATTATTTATATCTTCCAACATATCATCAGTATATGGTGAAATATTAGCACGTTTTAAGTCACAATTTTTTAATTCATTAATATATAACTCGTAGATATCATTGACACTAAAACCACCTAAATACTTTTTATAGTCTTCTATTTTCTTAACATTCTGTAATTCTTTTTTGTAGTATTTAAGTATACCATTTACTAATACATCAATATTTCCAAAAATATTTTTAATTTTACTATCTAAAATAAAAGATTTAAGTTTACCAAAATACTTATTGTTATATTTTAATAACTTAACATGATTAGGTTCACATAAATGCTTTATTACATAATCTGCAAAATCGTTAAGTGTTTTCACCTGTAATTTTGATGAAAATAATAAAATAAATCTACGTTTATTTTTAACCTCTAAATATTCTTTAATACCAAGTGCAATATACTTATCCTTCAATTCCAAGATTCTTATAATAGATCTTTTAGATGATTCTGTTAGTAATTCACTATTTATTAAATAGTTTGTCCATTTAGGGATTGGTAAGTTATTATTTTTATAATAATCAACAATAACATTTAAATTAATAGGCCTTAATAATAGATTTAAATCATTACCTATAGCATACTTATTAATATATTTTTTTAACTCGATAATTGATTTATCAATACCATTCATCCCAATGCCAAGTCGATAGTCTTTATATTTAACTAAAGAAGCTTGATTAGAGTTAAAAAATAAAATTTCAGTTGTACCATCTACTAGTGGCACAACTCTCTTTTCATTTCCAAAATAAGCAATACCACTATCTTTAAATATCAAATATGGTTCATCTAATACAGCCTTAAAATCATGTATATACTCGTAAATTTCATTTTTAATTTTTTCTAACACGATATTATTTAATATCGTGTTAGATACACAAAAGTAATCAACTGCTATAGAATCATTGCTCAGTACTCTTGCTTGCTGAGCTTTCCATAATTCAATTGATGAGTTATCTTGTCCACTGTTCATATTCATACTATTCTTCTTATTTGAATTAATTATCTAACTTATATTTGTAATATTCTATCTTGGTTCACTAACTTCAAAATTCATATTTTTAGTTTTTTCTTCTAAGTACTGAGCACGCGGATCCTTTATATTTGACTGTTCCACACAAATAGAATGTTTAACTACTTGTTTTTCAGCATTTTTTTTATACTTAGTTTTTTTATATGTTTTTTTTCTGACTGAGGTCTTAGGAAAAACTACTTTTGCAGACGTTAAAGCTTCTTTTGTATTAAGATTTGTTGAATCCGTTTTCATATCAATAAAGTTGTATTCAACACAGTTTGTTGTGACAATATTATACTTATTGTTCTCAAAAACCACATAATTTTGACTAAATTTCCAATTACCTAAATTAAGATTCTTACTACTTAAAAAAAGGTCGTTAAGAGATTTATTAGTCCATTGAATTACCTTTTTTATTCCGTCACTATTAGCAACAACATTATGAGATTCAACTAATTCATTTAATACTTTAAATATAATTCTAGCATTCTCAGATTCTAACTCATATAAATATAATGCAGCAATATAGGTAGAAGACATATACCCAGCAGATTCACATAAATCTTGCCATACCTCTTTTTTAAATTGCTCTTTAGAGTTAATGTACATAGATATATCTATTTCATAGCAACCTTTTATAGTTTGTAATTCTAAACCTTTATTTGGTCTTGGAGCATCAACAAAAAAAAATAATTTTGTATCTGATATTATACATAGCAGTCTATTCACTATATTATTTACTCCTTTTCAATCCATTTACTTCGTAAAGTCTTATCAATTTCTTCTAATTCAGATAATTCTAATGATAAGTTTTTTATATTTTCCAAACTAATATTTATTTTCTTTAAATAATTCTCTTTTAGAGCATTAGAATTCAATAGATTATTGCTTTGTTTGATAAACGGAGACTCAAAAGAGTCTCCGTTGGCTACATTATTAATCGTTTCTAATTCTATATACTTTTTTATTGATGAAAATCTGTAAATACTATTTCTAATTATATCTGTTATTTTAACCTCATCAATATCCTCCTTAGGTCCTTTATATAAATAAGCATCTTTATTCATAGTAAACTCATCATCATATTTATATCGTTTATTTGATACACAACTCTGTCCATTTTCAACATTAAAATGGCCTTCACCAAGAACTTTATCCATATTACTTAAATTGTAATTATGTTGTTCATGATTTTCTTTAAAGTTACTAAAACTGATCCACTCAGCTTCTAATGGTTTCTTCTTCATAATTTCATATCTTCACATCAAAAATTTAAAATCTATGATTGAATATCCTTACCCCATATTTTTATATTCATTTTCTAAAGAATTCTTATCAAATAATCTCTCTCCTAAATCTGCATATGAATCGAATTTATCTTTTAATGGTTCCATAAATTTTATTTCTTCAACAGCAGTCTTCATATTAGCTAACTCATTTATAGCTTCATCATCAGTTATAGTTATTCCTTTATTTTCATATATTTCTTTTAATTTTGATACAATAGTCAAATTATATTTTTTTGTAATATCAGGATCTAATTTACCTTCACGTAAATCTGAAAACTTAACTGCAGAAAAGCCCATTTCTTTGGACGCATCAATTATTGCTTGCACACGTTCTGGCGTAAAAGCTTTTAATGCTGAAAAAATTAGGAAATCTTGAGAAATAGTAATTTCTTCTCTTTTTTCTAATCGATCCCAAAGTTCTGACATTGCTATGGCTCTACGTTTCATAGATTCAACAGACAATTTTTCTACAGGCTTAATTTCAACATTCTCTTCCTTAGCTTTAGATTTTAGATATTCATAATGTTCATTAACAGTATCAAATTTCTCTCCATTATCCCAACTATTTTTTTCAGACTCCTCAAGAAGTGCACCATACTCTTCTATCTGTTCATTATCAAGGTGCTTCTCATTAGCAGGAGTTAATAAGCTCACAAAAATATCATTTATAACATCCATAATTATGCTTGTAACTACAGGAGCCAAAGGACCTAACACAGGTGTTAATAACTTAGTTACAGCCTGACTAATTCCATGTAATAGATTAGCACCTTTGGGACAGATTTCTTTTAATGTCTTAATCGTTGTTTTAACTAATTTACCTAATGTAGATATACCACTTTTTATAATTGATCCTACTCTATCAATAGCAGCTGATAAACCAGAACTTATACTACTAACAACGTTACTAATTCCACTTGCAATACTACCAATAGCACTACCAACCCAACTGAAAAAACCCATAATATTAGACCTCCTTATTATAAATAGTTCTTATACTATTAAAAATTGCTTTATATCCATCTTCAAATTCCATCTGCTCTAAACCAGAAGTAATTGATGAAAGCTTAGTATATTTATCAATATACATTAAAACATAACTTATTAATTCATTAATACAAGAATGTATACCTAAACGAATACTTATACCTGACCGACCAAGAAGCCAATAAATATATTGATTCATAACTCCTTTATCTTTAATATTTTTTAATGTCATAGAGATATCTTCAATCTGCTTAATTAATCGTTTCTGTAAAACTTCAATATCTCTAGATCCAATATTTTCAGCAATACTATCATAATCTATATAATAATCAACTAGCTTAGATAATTCGTTATTGTTAATTCCTATCATGGAACAAAATGTAAATTACAATCCTATGTCATCCATAGAAATATTATCAGAAAAATATTGTATACCTGGCAATACACCATTTTTATGATTTTCTATATAATACTCAAAAATTCTACGTTTTATAATGTCTTCTGAAATATCAGGTACACCAGTTGTATTACTTAGTAGTTCTATCTGAACTTGAACTGGTTTTTTCCAACCATCCGTAATAACAATAGCACGACCTTTCTCTAAGTATGACAAAAAGTTTTTCTGTTCATCATTAAGTGCCAATGTATTGCCTATAGCATCCTTATCATCTTGTGCAAAAATTTTATGCACAATTTTTGTATTTGTATTTTTTAATACTTCCGGAGTCATTTTATTAGGAATTTGATCAACTATAATTAATGATTCCCCATATTTCCGGACTTCTGCTAACATATCCGCAAATACTTCTACACCTCTTTTTTTATTAGAACTATCACCTGGTTCATATTTACTAAGCAACCGATGTGCCTCTTCAATCAATGTAATATGCTGAAACTTTGAATTTTGTTTGTATTGATACTTTACAGCCTCTAATAAATTTGTAATGATAAATCCCATTAACAGTGATTTTTCACTTCCATCTTTAATATCCTCTAATTCAAGAACAACCTTTTGTTTAACTAAATTCTTAAAGTCTATACTTCTAGGAGTATTAAGCATCATCCCTTTTGCCCCTACTAATAAAGCTTGTAAACGTGCTTTTAATGAGCCTAAATATTCGGCTTCCATTTTATCACCAAAGCCCTGCTCTTTAGTAACAAGTTCGATAGAATTAATATAATCGCTCAAAGTAGGAAATGCAAAACTATCTGCTTTAAAAGGATCATCTATTTTATTCGTATCAGGATTCATCCATGTTGAATTATTTATATTCCAACCTTTGCGTTTATAAACATCATATGCTGCCGCTTCTATTAGCTGTGGCATTGCAGCCTCCATATCAAAAGCTGACTGCATAGTAGCCTTGATCATATCTACCCGGCTTGTAATAGACTCACCTTCAAAAATTTCAAAAGGATTTATATAAAATGGAGCAACATTCTGATTACCTAATGTAAAATAATAAATCTTTTCCTTATCTAATTTATTAGCTAAAGTTCTATATTCTGTTTTAGCAGGCTCAATTACTAAGAATGGTAAATCCGATTGTAATAGTATATTTTGACATGTCGTAGTCTTACCAGTTCCTGTCACTCCACAAATAAATGTATGTGTTTTTAAAGTTTCTTTTTTTAAATGTATAGGTGTATTCTTGATATCACCATGATGAATCAATCTTCCAATTTTAATAAATTCATTAGTACGATTTTCTCCAGGAAGATCTACATTTAATCCATATTCCACTTCATCCCTTGTAGATACTCCTAAGACTTCCTTTCTAGGCATCCCCATGAGAAGCCCTAATTCATCGGTATTCAGCCAAGTTCCATAACATTCTTTTCCTAGTGCAGTATAGGTAATTTTAGAAAAGATTGATTTCCAAATAGGAGTAGATGAATCTAATAATGGAACTTGTAAATTGGATAAACATAATTTAATATTATTCAATTCTTTCGATTGTTGTTTTTGAAATTCTATAAACTGTAATGGGTTTATATTTCCTTTATCACCACCATAGAGTCCCAAAATAGAATTTGCCAATCTGAATAAAGTTGTTCTAGTCTTATCAGCAAATAAATAACTAACAACAGAATAGGCTCCTTTACCTCTAGAGGCATCAACTCGCAACAATAGTTCATCATCGATATATTTAAGCCAATTTAAAACTGATTTTTTTTCTAGTTCAATAGACCTTGAAAATTGCGTTGAATTACTATCATGTTTAGTTTTACGTTCAGAATATGAAAGATTATCATTTATTGAAGTACTCTTTTGAAAAGAATTTTGTGTTGTATCAATCGTATTATTAGACTCTGAATTATTATCACTAACCGATTCGGAAGAAGTAACAGACCATTGTTGTGAATCATTAGTGCTATCTGATTCATTATATTGGTAAGAAGTACTATCATCATTACTATAACTTAAAGTATTAGTATTATTTGTTGAACTGCTACTATTTTGATTCTTAATATTATTTTCTGAAGTATTTTGGGAATCAGCATAGCTTGACGATTTTGCTATATTTTCAGATTTTTGTATACCTTTCGTTTGATATTTACTTGAATTATTCTGTTTATTATTATCCGTTCTATGATCATGACCAGTTATTTTACTTTTAGAGTGTATAGATATAGAATCCTTATTGGTGGATAATCCAATTGCTCTACTATTAGTAGAATTTTCTTCAGTTCCCTCTTGACTTTGAGTTGATTCGGATGACTGAATTAAATATTTAGAAAGTGGGCTTAATGTATCATGTAGCTGTATGATATTACGATTAAACTGAATTATATCAATATCCTTACATGGAGTTGCTATAACAACTAATCCAAATTCATTGCCTACCATAGTATCTACAAGACGCTCAACACCTTGAAAGTCACTTTTTTCGCCATTATTTTCATCTATAAAACCAGGAATACCATTAATAAGTCCAGAATAACTACCATTTTGTAGTCTTTGTAATATTCGTTCCTTTTCTTTAGGCTCTATTTTCGTAATTGTACTACCAACAAAGTTACCTTTTATACTAGGTTGTAAGATATCATCAGCATAATCTTTTAATGCAAGACCAGTAGAATAACTATAGTCTTGTAAATGCAAATTTTTAGAAACGCCAATATAAAAATTTACTTTATCTTTATCACCTAAAATCATGTAAATCAAATTAACATCTTGATAATTTCTAAAAGACGATAAGACATTTTCCATTGACTCTCGACGTGGTCCATCTTTCTTTGAAAATACAATTTCATCAATTCGATATAAAAATAAATTACGAAGATCTAATTGTTCGCCATCTAAATACTCTTCAATATCTGAATTTATATGCTCATCATCTGAACATAAATTTAATACATTTTGTTCATCATATTGACTGATTGAATTCAGATATGAACGACCTTTTTCTATAATATTATCAATTTTTTCTTTCATCGTTTATCCTAGTATCACATTACTATATACATGAAGATTTGTAGTATCGCCATTAAAATCGGTATCTGCTACAACATACTCAATTAGATTAATTCCAACTTTTCTAATAAAAATCTTATGGTCTTCATTAATATCAGCTTTATCAATCTTACATACTTTTAATGATGTCTCACTAATAGGCAAAGTGTTATCATATAATGCTCTATTATCAACTGTATAATACAATTCAAACCTTTTCTCATCTGCCCAGTCAAAAGGCGCCCATGTATTATAAGGGATATCAATAGATATTACCGTTTTAAACATACGATTATCACCTTCTACACCAAGATAGAATGGGAATTTAATTTCATCAATATCAGTAAGGTTCTCATTATTAATACGAACATCTTTTCCGCCTTTACGGCTTCGTAGGAGACCAAAAACTACCCCAGTTTTACCTGTTCGTATTTGATTAAGAGGAGTATTATTATCAATAACATTTAAACTACTAGTATCAACCAATATACGGCGTAATATAACTAAATCATCCTCATTGAATAATCTTTCAATTTTATTAAAAGCAAAATTCGTACCTAATGGCGGATAGAGTTTATATAAATCTAAATTTTCGACATCGCTTTCATCTTTATGAGTATTAATGAAATCTTTAACAGAATCTACAAGGGTATGAATAAATATTTCTTGTAAAATAGATGACTTACAAGAATTACCTGCAAGGAAAATATGTATTGGATATGATTTCAATTTTTTCTTGTTAAAAACTGCATACATTTGATTAATAAAGTTTTTAACTCCAATCGCAATATGTTCTTTAAGTAATTCTTTTAGGCTTTCAATATTTATTTTTAATGAAATATCTATTCCATGCATATCTTCTTTATCAATAGGAAATAACCTTACAGTCTTGAAACCTTCATTGAATTCATCCTCAGCATCTTTGATTTCTTCCCATATCGGTCTTAATAAATGCATTAAAACCCTTATATTAGAATATGCTTCTTTTGTAGCAACATCATGACTCATTACTAGTAGTTCATATCCAGGAATCTTTTCCGCCTTTGGAGGAAGAACTATTGGGATACGATTTTTAAGCATATCAATCTTATTTTCGATATATACTTTATACGCTAATAATTGTAAAAGATTCTCTCCACCTAGATAAGGGTCTCCTCCCTTACCAAATTGAGTCAATTCAAATCTACGTCTACCATCAGTAGGCTTAACTTCAATGCCAAAATCATAGTCAGTGGTTCCACCACCAAAATCAAATACACCATACGCAATTTCATCATCACTAGTTGGCTCTAAAGAGTACATCTCTAATGCACTGATAGCATATGCAGCTGGTTCACTTGCACCAGCATATACATCAAAATCCTCCATCAATTCTTCATTATTTAATATACTAGTAGGTAATGATTTTCTTAATCCTTTTGTAAAGCTTGCTAGTAGTTTATCCTGAACTTCTTTTCCATAATTAACTGGAAAAGATAAAATATAATTTAAATATATACCATTAGTCATATTATTAATATATAGTCCCAGGTAATAAGCATATAACTCTATAGGATCAAAATTATTTTCATTCTCTAATTTTTTATAAGGAACTAATCTAAATTCTTCCCCTTGTCTATCACGAATAATTTGATAACGATTAGAATCATTTGCCCACTGTTTTAATTCACTAAATGTAGCATAAAAATTATCTTCATTAGTAATATCATTAAAGAATCTTTGTTCCGCTTCATGTGATATTTTCAAATCTTTCCAATTAGTAAAAGGACGTCCTTCTCGAGTCTGATACGAGTTAATGAAACTAAAAAAATTGTCAAAATATATTGTTGTTGGGTTTTCATAATCGGTTTTACGAACTTCTGAAAAGTAATCACCAGTCCCTATACGGAGCAATACTTCTTCTTGGTCTCGAATTGCAACCACAGTACTTTTAGTGCCAAAATCTATAGCACAAATTGCACCCTCTTTAACATCTAATATTGGATTTCTAGCATAAAACCCATCTACACTTGTTGTCGCTTCTGAAAAAGAATATTCAATAGAGTCCTCATAAACTTCCCAATGTCCATGATTAGGATCATATAAAATCGATTGAGTTTCACCTTGAATATTAGCTCTATTTCTATCAATATCAAGATAAAGCTTTCCTAATCCTTCTTTTGAAAGAAGTAATAAATCTTCTAACGTTAGATTACACCTATTTAGAATAGCAATCACTTGTAATTTAATAGAATTTAACTCTGGTCTTTCTAATAGATTTTTAACGACATTCCCAGATACCGCACCAGTTTGCAATAATTCGCCAATACGTTTTAAGTCTATACAGAATTTATTAATCTTAATTACTTCTTTTTCTTCAAGCCACTCTTTAGGAATTTTATTATTCAATAATGTATCAAGAAATTTGTAATTTTTATTCTCAAATCCATATTCAAATAGATACGTTTTAATAATATCTGTATCTTCATATTTCAATTGATATAAATTATGGGTTTCACAATCATACACTGTCATCATAAGACGCTTAAGTTCATCAAACTCCGCCACTGTTAACGATTCTGGTTTAGGAATATGAAAATATTCACCATAACTTGTATATATACTATCATAAGTTGGCCTATTACCCTGAAAAAGTACTATTCCAAAAAAAATTAAATCTGAAATGGACTGACCATCAAGTCGCTGTAGATTAATAATCTTAGTAAAATCTTTATCTTTTTTATCTTTAATGTTTTTAAATTCATGAAAAAAATCTATTTTTTCTTTTGTATTATAAGAATCTAATTTATCAATTAAATATTGATACCTTTCAACAATTTTTACATTATCCACACAATCATTTTTAGTAACCAATTTAGAATTAGCAAAGTTCAAATCTGCTTTATCTACGCCATTAACTTCAGGATAATCTGATAAAAATTTATCTATTGCTTCACATTGATAAATATCATCATATTCATCAAAATTAGAAAGCACTTCTAAAAAACTTTTGGATTGCGAAATTTGGGCTATTTCTATATCAACAGAATCATTAAAAATAGTGTTATTAATCTCTTGTAATATACACTCTAAATGATTTGCATAATGACTTTTTATATCACAAAAAGAAACTTTAAAGGGTCTGTTCATCATAGTAACTATTCCTCAATTAACACATAAGATTTTTCTACTCTTTTACCTATAAAACTATTTGTAAAACCTAAAATATATATTTTAGAGACATGTCCATATGATATATTTTCATTTTTACTTTCATGATCGTGTACAGAATATGTATCACCTATTTGTACGTTATCAATAGTAAAAACATCTTCACCTTTAGCCTTATTGTGTAGAGATATCATTTCCTTAAAATATTGCCACAATATATTAAAGGAGACTTCATCACCATTATTTATTGCCATTTTTGCAACAGACCAAATATTGCTAAGTGACTTTCCATTTGTAACGCTACTTATAATAAAAGTTTCAAAATCATCTAAATTAATCGGTTTCCCTAATTCTTTTATATATATCGAATCTAATTCTTTTATATTACTATATAGCTCTCTAGACTTCTTAAATATATTATCCAATTCATCATTTAAATCTGGTATCTTAGATATCAATTCATTTTTATCTATATTATATTTTTCTATTAATGACTTATTAGCTTCTTTTACTTTAAAGACTTCTTTCTCTTGTAATATTTTATATTTAGAAAATTCCTCTTCTGTTTCTTTATATTGTTCATATAATCTATCTCGTTGACTTTTAAAATCAATAAGCTTTTGATTTATATCGCTTATTTCATTTAATAACTCCTTTTTCTCATTCTTTAAATTATTAATTTCAATATCTTTTAATTTCTTATATTCTTTACTATTATAATATTCTTTTTCTTCCATCATTTCATTTAGAATTTTGGCATGTTCACCTGCCGCTTTTCTTATTCCGAGATGCATCATACATTACAATAATTGCAAGTATTACAGATATTGCAAACTCTGTAGATCTTACACCATTTGTTTTAAATATTACTGTAGCAAGTGATGCTACAAGTGCAGAATGTGAACTTGGAAGTCCTCCTGTTGTTAATAATGTAAACAAATCTAATTTCTTATTCTTTATAGAAAAATATATTGTTTTACAAACTTGTGTTATTATAAGTACTAAAAAAGGTATTATAAGTACTTTATTATTTAAAACTCCATTTAATGTCTGCATTATTCTTCTATTTCCTTTTGTTCTTTTTCATCTATGAATTTTGCGACTTTCTCTTCTGCTCTTAATAATTTTTCATTCCCTTTTGATACAAGTTTCATTGCTTCTGTATAAATTTCTATTGATTTATCAAGCTCAATATCTGACTTATTAAGTTCATTATTAGCAATTTCTAATTTTTCTAATATTTCTTCTAATTTTACATCTTTTTCTTCTTTACCCAATTTTCTATTCTTCCTTTACTACTATATTTTTTTCTATATCAGAATAATAATATCCTATAACTTCTCTAGTATTATTATCTAATACAACAACCATATATATATTATCATTTACCTTATCCATAAGGTTATATGCATATCCTTCATTTCCTAAATGTTTTTTCACAAGTTCTAATGCGGTATCTGCTCTATTTTTTTCTTTATCATCCCATTTTTCATTACTTTTATCAATAACTTTTTTTATATCTTGTGATAATTCTTTTTGTGTCTTATTTTCTTTATTATTCTTATTATTTACTTCCTTTATTTCTTCTTTTATCTTTTTTACATTTTTCTTATTTTCTTCAGATATATTTTTTTCTATTTCTTCTTTTTTATTTTGTTCTTCCTGATATACTTTTTGTCTTTCTTGTTCTTGTTTTTCTTTTTCTTCTTTTTCCTTATTTTCTTGTTTTATTTTCTCTAATTCTTGTTCTAATTTCTTCTTTTCTTCTATATTATTTTGAAACTTCTTATTATCTACAAATAAACTTACTATTGAAATAATAACAATAATTATAACTATTATTAAAATCCATATACTACTATGTTTTTGTTCTCTTATTCTTTTGTGTTTTTTCTCTTCCATATATCACCCAATTACAATCTTAATCTACTACTGCATTTTTACTTCCATCTGAAAAAATAATCTCAATTTTATCACCTTTTTTCAGATCTTTTTTACTTTTAATCATCTTATTATCTTTTTTTGTAACAGAATAACCTCTTGATAATATTTTAAGAGGATTTAATAATTCTAATCTTGTAACATTTTTTTCAAATAAGTTTTTCTTATTATCTAAAATCATCTTCATATTCAAATTTAATGTTTGTACAAGATTATCAAATCTCATTCTCTTATTTACAACAATACTCATTGGACTATTATTTTGAATTTTTAATTCTAAATTATGTAATTTCATTTTTTTTGATGCTAAAATACTTTCCAAATGTCTTTCAAAACTTCTTTTTAATAACAATAACCTTTCTCTAATATCTGTAAGTTTTGGTACTGCTATTTCTGCTGCTGCAGATGGTGTTGGTGCAACTCTATCTGCCACAAAGTTTGTAAGTGTTACATCTGTATCATGTCCTACTGCTGCAATAATAGGAATTTTAGAATTAAATATTGCCCTTACAACTATTTCTTCATTAAATGCCCAAAGATCTTCTAAAGATCCTCCACCTCTTCCTACTATTATTACATCAACATTATTCCTTTTATTAAATTCTTCTATAGCTTCTGCTATTTTAGGTGCAGCCTCATCTCCTTGTACTGGAACTGGAAAAAGTCTTACATCAATACTACTGTTTCTTCTTCTTGTTACATTTAATATATCATGTATTACAGCACCTGTTCTAGATGTTACAACACCTATTGTTGAAGGGAAAAATGGTATTTCCTTCTTATATTTTTCATCAAAAAGTCCTTCTTCTCTTAACTTTTCTTTCAATTTTTCAAATTTTTCATGTAGTTCTCCGAACACCATCTTTTTTTATAGCTACTGCTTGTATTTGATAATATCCGTCCGTCCACCATATACTGTTGTCTTTCCGAAGAACAAATATATTATCACCATCTTTTATATCTATATTATTTTTGAGTGCATAATTTTTAAACATTATACATTTTACAGTAGAATTATCATCTTTAAGTGTAAAATATAGGTGTCCTGAGGTATTTAATTTAAAGTTTGATACTTCTCCTTTTACACAAATTGTTTCAAGTTCTTTTGTTTCTTCAATTGTCATTTTAACTAAATTACTAAATTCTGTTACTGTAAATACTTTAAACTCCATCATTTAATCCTTTTATTCTTACATAGTTTGCTAAAATACCATTTATGAATTTTGTATTTTTTTCTTCATTATATTTTTTACAAATGTTTATACATTCATTAATAGATATCTTAAATGGTATTTTTAAATATTCTATTTCTATTATTGCAAGTTTTATAAGTGTTATTGCAACTTTATCAATTCTAGAATAATCCCATGTTTCTTTTTTATTTTCTTGTATTATACTTTCTAAATATTTATTATTTTTTTCAATTTTGTTGTCTATACTGTTTGTTATTCCTTTTATAAAAGCAACTATTGCTATGATTCCACCAACGAAGCTTAAGTGTTCTTGTGTAATTGCAAACATACTCGCCTCCTTTTTATATTTTTAAAATTCTATTCCAGTAGTTATAATATTCTCTTGCTTCCTTAGTATGATCTATTATTGCCTGGTCTTTGTATCCTTCATTTTCTATTTTATCTTGCCAACTCATTGCACCAAAATATCTTACAGCTTTGTAAAATTTTTTTCTAGTATTACTATTTACTTCAGTTTCTTTCATAATATGATAAAAAATCTTATCTGCTAATTTTCTATTTATACCAGTGTTATTATATTTGGAATATAAATAATCATGAATTACAG
>ERZ773037.820-NODE-820-length-16496-cov-12.168116_pt1 | contig 16496 bp, 29 predicted proteins | sample MGYA00511466_ERZ773037 | MGnify/ENA primary metagenome ERZ773037 (study PRJEB29015, sample SAMEA2738146) | human oral metagenome | biome: human oral; feature: human-associated habitat; material: saliva | place: China | collected 2202 ... | reverse complement strand
TATTATATTGATTTAATTTAATTTTTTCTATTTTCATAATTATTTTTCTTTAATGTTTTTATAATTTCTTTCATTTTACTTTCATCAAATTCAATTTTAGCATATTTTGTAATATCTAGTTCCTCTTTTAAACCTTGTAAAATTAACTCTAGTTGCTCTTCATTAAAGCCTTGTTTAATATATGGTTTGAAGTCAAAGTTGGGGTAAAATAATAATGCCATTCGAGCCAAAAACATTATTCTAGCTTCATAATTAGGATCAGCATACCAGACCTCAAATCCTTTTTGAAGCCCCAATCTAATTTCATAGGTATTAAAAATGTATCATTAGTCACTTTTAATATTTAGGACAAGATAAATCTTGTCTCACGGTTGTCCTACTACAACCATTATCTGCTCACTTTATTTTAAATAAAGATTGTTGCAGATTACTTTTATAATTTAATTAAAGTTGGATTAAAGCCTAATTGCTCTCTTTTACTTATAATATAATTAGGATTTTCTTTTACCATAATATTATAAGCACCATTCACATCTGCATTGATTTTTCTGGTTGTGCTTCTATATAGACCACGTTTGATTCTCTTACCAGAGAATTTATAACTTATTTCATCTTTATAATTAGGGATTTTATCATAATCTAAGAAAGAAGCTTTAGAAGTATAACTCTCTTCTCTTGTAATTACTGTTATTCCTAATAACTTACATTTATATGTTAATTGATTTATAAATGTTATATGTGGAATATTTACAAAATTTTGATTGTTTATTCTTCCAATATTAATACCGTTCTTCCAACCACTATTATTACCAATAATAACTTTACTTATATCTCTCTCGTCAAAATAATTAGCTAAAAATTTTGTAATTTTATGAATCTCATAAGTGATTTTATTATTTCTTTTTAACCAGAGACGGTCAAGAGATTTTGATGTAAATATATTTTTGGGTAATTGTGACTTTTCTTTAGAAGTCTTTTTATTATAATATTGATTGATTGATTTTAGCTTTTTACCAGATGTTAAAATCGGATTATCTCCATCATTTGTAACAACTGTTACTAGATTATTTAATCCTAAATCAATAGAAGCGACTCTTTGATTCTGTTTAATAGAATTTTCTTTCACTTTATAAACAACTTCTATTACATAATACCATTTTTTAGGCACAATTCTAACTTGTTGAGGATTTTTAACTTTAGTGGGAATTCTTAAATTTAAAGTAGATTTACAGATAATTAGATTATTATTTTCATCTCTTTTATTAGAAAAAGTTTGTTTATTAAATTCAACTATAAATCTACCTTCTGTTTTATGTAAATATTTCGGCAATCTTACTTTTTTATTATAATCAGACTTTTTCACTAAAGTCCAAAATGAAGAAATATTATTTCCTAATTTCCTTATTACAGTATTAGAGACTTTTGCAGGCAATTCTCTATAATCGTGTTGATTACTTTGATTAAAGTTTTTATTTATTATTTGCCAATTTACAGCTTTTAAATCTTTGTCAAAATAAGACTGTCTAAATTCATGAAGAGCGGCATTATATAAATTTTTACTTTTAAAGCATAATTCATCACAGATAGAATATAATTCATGATTAGGCCTAATCTGATGAATTTCTGTTAGATTCATATTTTAAAGCCTCTTCTTTAGTTTCAAAAATATATCCATCATCAGTTTGATATAGTATTTTCATTTAATTTACTCTCCTTCTTCAAATAGTTTAATTAAACTTTCATCTTTTTTGATTGGTGAAATTGTTATTCTTATTTCTCCATCATAATCAACTTTATTATTTTCTTCATATTCAATCATTTTAAAATTTAATTTTTTTGATTCAACTTTTCTATATTCTATTTTTGTTATTTTAAATTTATCAGAATCATCAATATTATCTTCTAAAACAATATTAGATTTATCTAATTTAAATTTTCTTGTTTCGGATAAATTCTCATTTTTTGTTGCTAGAATCTTACCTTCATAATCAAATTTTTTCAATTTATCTATCAGACTTTTATTGATTACATCATCTTTTGGATTAATAATATTTTTCTCTGGATAAAGATAATTAAATTGTAATTCTATTTTAGCATCTTCATTGTTTGTATATATTTGTTTCCAATCACTACCAGGCATATCTTCAATAATAGTATTTTCTTTAATGAATAATATTGCTAAACAAGATAATGTTATTAATATAAAACCAATTGCTGAACAACTTTTCTTTTTAGGGTTAAATGAGCCAATACTAATTAGTATAAGACCTATAATAATTGGAATTCCAATAAATAAAGAAATAAAGATAAAAGACATATTTTAACTCCTTTCTATTAGGATTTCAATCGTTTGAAGATTTTAGTAGATGTAAAATCTTCTAAATTTTTTACATCTAAAAATTCTTTTAGTTCAACTTCTGTTGTCTTGAACCAGTCATGACGAATAACTTCCACTTCTTCTTTTGTTTTAGGATTATATCCTTTACCTAAATATGCTTCTCTAATAAATAAATTACCATATTTATTTACTGTTCTAACTTCTTTATTCCAATCATGATTAATCTCTTTGAGCATATCTTCTAGTTGTCTAGTTGAAATATTTTGAAGTTGTTTTTGTGAAAAATATTTTCTTCCTAACATTTGAACGGAATTTCGAGATACATCTTTCATTCTCCACCAAATAGAACTTAAAGCTTCATTGATTTCTCCTTCAATATTAAAAGCTCTAGAATCAAATCTAGCATTAAATAATTTTCTTTGAAGAATTTCTTTGTAATCACTATCTTTTGTTTTATTAATAATTTCCAACCATGCTTTATTAAATTCTGCTGTTGCAATAGCCGCAGTCAAAGAAACTGTTTTTTGTAATTTTCCTTCAAAAAATGGAGTAAATTCTTTTTTAACTTTATTTTTAAATAGTAAGATTGTGATTTCATCGGATCCAAAATAAACAAGTTGAGCACCTTGAACTTGTTTAGCTAATTCTTTTGCAGTATGTTCCATTGCTTCAGAAAATGAATCATCAAATGGTTTATTAAGACCTCTAACAAAAGAACCACCCGAACGCATATCAAGCCGAATGACAATTGTTTTATTTGCATCTAGTTTAGTTGAATCTGCTTTTTCCATTTTCTTCATATTATCTGCAAGTTCATTCCAATTTAATTTCATTATTTAATCACCTCATTTTTAATCTATAAAATTTATAACATCTTCTAATTTATCAAATATTTCTTCTGAATTAATATTATTATCTGTTTCTTCAGAATAATAATCTCTTTCAATATAATAACAATTGTTTTTAGCTGTTATATTAAAAGTAACTTGTTCTGAAGCAAAAAGTTGAATTAAAATTATTTCATCATCAAAAATAGTTAAATCAGAATATGAAATAGAGTTGTTTTCAATTGCATCTATTAATTCTTTTATTAATTTATTCATTTTATTTTCCTTGTCAATATTTTTAGATTTTGATATAATCAACAACTATGAACATCTTCTAATTTATCATTGTTAATTCTCCTTTATTTATCAAGAAAGTTTAAAACTTTTTGTACACTAACAAATATGTCAGTTGTTTCAATGGAGTTGATAAGTGTTGGTGTGCACCAGCATTTTGTTACAAAAAATAATCCATTCTCAACTTTAATTCTAAAAATTACAGTTTCATTAGGCAAGATTTTAGATACTGTTAATAGATTTCCGCATGAATAAAATTCATCAAATTTGATTGAGCTATTTTCTATTGCTTCTCTTAGTTCTTTTATTAATATATTCACTTTATTGATACTTTCTTAATCTTATATTTCTATTATAAAAAAATAATTGTTTGTTGTCAATTTTTTTAAGTTATGATATAATAAATCATATAAAGAAAAATATAAGAGGTATTTGATTTATGGATATGGAAAATAAATTAGTAGAAACTTACAATGATGGAAACTTTGTAACATTTTTATTTTTAAATAAGAAAAGCGGAAATGCTTTTTATTATGAGTTTGAAACTAATTCTAGTTTAAAAAATAATTGGATTAAAATTTTTAATGATTTAAATTCAATTACTGAAAATAAAGAACAAAATATAAATAAAATTAGTAAAAAATTTAAAAATGAAGAAGATTTGATTGAATATTTTGAAGAAAATATCCTTTAAAATAGTTATCAACTATAAAACTTTTATATAAAAAATAAAAGATGATTAAGAATTTAATCATCTTTTATTTTGTCAATGGTCTTTTTTGTTTCTATAACTATAAATAAAAAAGAAATAGAATTTAATTCTATTTCTTAGTTTAATAAGAATTTATAATTAAATATATAATTTAACAATTTCAGATTGATTGTCTCCTGGAGATGAAACATCAAAACCTTTAACTTTTGATTTTAAAATATTTTCATCAAAATCACCGTAAGAATCTCTACCCTCAGTAATCACTTTACCATCTGAAATAATTTCATAATAAAGTTCTGAATCAATTGAATTAATAACTTCAGAGACTTCTTTACCATTAAATTTATTTAAATCATTATATATATATTCAGTGCGTTCTCCATAAATAGCTTCTTTTATTTCTTTTTTCTTTTTAGATAATTTATTTTTAATTTTAGTTTCATAATCTTTTAACACTTCTTCTTCTTTTTTGTCTAATCCTCTTATATCATGTCCAAGAGGGGTAACAACAGTATGTCTAAAAGTACCTTTATTATTTTCATCAACATCAAATTTAATTTTATTAATATTATCTAAATCAAAGTATATATTAACATCTGAACGAGCATAAACTGGATATTTACTAGATAAATCAGATACAGCAACATCAATTTGAAGACTAACTTTTATTCCATTATCAGTAGTTGATACTTTTTCATAATAGTTTTCATATTTAATAGCAGGAACTCCTGACTTAAGATTAGGAATACTATCAAGAACAGAATAAACCATCCTATCAACTTCATTACTAAAATAAGAGTTTTCTATATACTTTCTACCTAATTTATCTCGTTTAATTTTTTGTTCATTTAATTTATCTGCATATATTTGAGCTTCTTCTGTTGATGGAAAATGTTCTGATAAATCTCCATAAGGACAATTTCCATTCTTAGCTCTACATATACCTGGAGTACCATCTTTTTTAATATGATAAGACATTTATATTCTCCTTTGATTTTATTATTAATATCTCATTCAAAAGACTTTTTTCTTATTTTAATATTAAATCAGTTGATTGTTGTTTTTTATTTTCTGATGTTAATTCTTGTTTTTGTTATTCTATATTTTATTTTTATGTTATGTTTTTGAGAAATCCTGATTCTTGTTATGATTTTTCTAGTTTTTGTTACTTTCATAATTTCACCTAATAAAATTAAAAATGTTTTTCAAAATTATCTTCTATATCCTTAATTAAAACTAAATCTTGTTTGAATAAATAATCTTTTAATTCTTCTAATGAAATATATAAATAGTAATCATTCTCAGGTATTTCCATCTGGAATTTATCACTATAAAACGTGTTGGAATATAAATTCTTTAAATCCCAAATCTCTTCCATTGGATATAAGTAATAATAGACATTCTTTTTATTTCCAATTCTTTCTAGTTTGATTTTTAGTTTTCTATAATCAATATGTTTAATTCCAGTTTCTTCCTTAAATTCACGAATAGCAGTTTCTTTTAAATCTTCACCTTCTTCAACTCTGCCTTTTGGAAAACCTAGTTTTTTGACATTTTTAAAATAAGGTCCCCCTGGATGTGCTAGTAAAAATTTAAATTGTTTAGAATCTTTATCAAAGAAGTAAGCAATAATGCCTGCAGAAATTTCCTTCATTTTTATTTATATTCTCTTTCTTTTCTAGTTTAAGGATAGTTCCCTTTATATTTTTAATAAATTAATTATATAATATAATTTTTTGTTTATCAAATTTTTGTTGATTAAAATATTTTATTGTTATATAATTAATTTAGATTTTTAAGATATAAGTTAAAGAAAGAAGGCTAGAAATGAAAATTATTAAAAATAAATATAAATTTAAAGATGAATTTAATGCAGATAAATTTGAGTCATTTATCAACAAATATAAATTTCCAAAATATTATGAAGAAGAAATCTATCGAAGTTATAAAAATGGATTTATTATGGAAGATTATGGGATTACAAACAAATTTGAATATTATCAATTCAAAGAAATTTATTTAGGAGTAAAATCAAAAGTTAATGTTTCTATTTATTGTCATACAAAATATATTGGACAACAAATGAGAGAGATTCGATTGGGATTAGAAAATGGAGTAAATATTTTAGAGTATTGTAATGAAGAATATGACTACAAACAAATGGAGCAGATTCGTCTTGGTCTAGAAAAAAAATTAAATATTCTAATTTATAGTGATTTAAAATATACATGGCTTCAGATGGAGCAAATTCGATTAGGACTTGATAACAATCTAGATACTTCATTCTACTCTAATGAAAATTTAACATTTTCCCAAATGAAACAGATTCGATTGGGACTTGAGAATAATCTAGATGTTTTAGTCTATACTAAATTACAATTTGATTGGGGACAGATGGAACAGATTCGTCTTGGTCTAAAAGATAATTTAAATATATCGACCTTAATTGCATCAAATTATAACTCAATCCAAATGCTGTTCATAAGATTGGGATTAAAAGATAATCTAGATATTTCATTTTATAAAAATCCAGAATTTCATTGGGAACAAATGAAAATTATTTATACAGGTCTATCTGAAGGATTAGATGTTTCAATATATGCTAACATTAAATTTGACTATTCACAAATGTTTGAAATTTATGAAGGATTAAAAGATAAACTTAATGTTTCTATTTATGCTGATAGTAAATTTGATTGGAAACAAATGAGAGAGATTCGCTTAGGATTGAAAAATGGAGAAGATTCAAGTTGGTATGCCAAACCTCATTTATCATGGGAACAAATGAAAGGTTGTAGAGAATATCCAATTTTATGGAGGAACTCTGTTTTATTGAATTAAAAAAGATAGTTATTAAACTATCTTTTTTTGAATTTAAAAATTAAATGATTATGCTTGACAAATTAGTTACAATGAGATATACTATTAATAGATAAAAAGAAAGAAGGAAATTATTATGGCAAAACGTTATAAAGTAACAGAAAATATTTATGGAATGGCAAAAACTCGAACATATACACATGAAGGAACAGTTGAAGAACTAGTAGCTCATTCTAAATATACTTTAGAAGTTGGACAAAGTTATAATCCTAAAATTAATATTAATCCTAAAACTATTAGAGGATATATTTCTAATCTAGAAAAATCTCTAGAAGAAAAACATTGTTGTCCTGTTGAAGTTTCATACATTGAGGTGAAATAAAAAACAATGAAAAAAGAAATTCTTATTAAAAATAAAACAGAAGAAACTATTGCAGATTTTCTCCGACCTATTATTAGAGAAGAAGCTGATAAAATGCTTGATAAATATCCTTCTCAATATAATTTTTATAAAAACAATAAATCTTTGATTGGGGTAACAGTAAATCTTAATGATAAAGAATCTCCTGTTTATATTAATTTTAGAGGAATAAGTTATAGTAAATCAGAAATTATTTCTGTTCTATATGAAAAAGATTGGATTAAAGTTTTCAAAGAAAATATTACAGAAGAAAAATTTGCTAGACTTGTTTATGATAAAATTAATTTTGTAACAAATAATAAAAAGAATCTTCCTAAAATTTCATATATTGAAATTGAAGAATATATTGGATTTATCTACAATCTAGATATGAATAAATCTAATAATAAGAATGATTTACCAAAAATTGTTAGTGATTTTATTGAATCTGAATATATTTCTTCTTTTGTTACAAAAGGGATTCCTAGCTGGTACTATTCTCGATTAACAACCTCTAACAAATTGCAAATTGTTTTATACAATTCATTGTTTAGAAGTGAAACAAAAGAACTCAAAAAAATTCATGAATATATTAATTGTAATTATGAAAAAGTTTATAAGTTTGTAGAAACTTTTGAAAATAGAAAGTAGAAGAATAAATGAATAAACTATTAAATGAAATTACTAAAAAAGAAAAAGAACTTAATTCATTATATACGGAATTAAATAGTTATATTAAAACTAAAACAATTTTGAATCCAAATGTTAAAACTTTTATTAATTATTTACTAATTTATATTGAAGAACCTTCTTGTAAAAGAATCTTAAAACAATTTATTGATAATTATTGGTTTTCTTTGAATATTAATAGAAAATATCCAAATGTTCCTGAGTATATTGCTTTTTCTATTAATAATTCAGGAAATCTAGTAAGAATTAATAATAAGATTGTTAATTTTAATTCTATTGATTTTGAAAAAACAGGAATTTTTACAGATAATAAAAATAATATTATTACTCCTGTTCCAAGAAAAGTTTATGAATTAAAAATTACAAAAAATGATAAAGATTTAATTACAGATATTGATTTTAGCATTTATTAAATTAGATAATAAAAACTTTAGATTTTTACTCTAAAGTTTTTTATTTTAAATTAATTTTATTATACAGATATGCAGTTATTTTACTATAAAAATACAAAAAATTAGCATTTTTATTAAAAACGTAGATTTGTTCATAAATAACATTTTTCTCCTAGGAATTTGATTCTAGACTAGATATTTCTAATTGGAATATTTCAATAAAATAGAATAAAAGGTAATAAATATGAAAACGAAAATTATATTAACAGTAGGTTGTGTAGGAAAAACATATTTAGATTCAAATTACATTAATATATATGATTTTGATAAACATACTTTAGAATATAAATATGATAAAACAGGATTTGAACATCTTTCCAACGAAGAATTTAAAAGTATACCAGGAAGAAAAATCAAAGAAAATTGGTTCAAATTATATATGGAGGACTGGTGCAAAATTATAGATTCTAATAAATATGATGTTGTAACAGGATGGTTACAAGATGATTGTATTGAATACTTATTAGAAAAAGGATATGAATTAGAGCTTATTCTTGTTGATGTTAAAAATTATGAAAATATTTATAAAGAAAGATGCATTAAAAGAGGAAACAATAAAAATTATTGGAATAATTTAAAATCTTATTATGATTCAACATTGAATAAATATAAAGATAGAAAAGATATGAAAATTACAATATTTACAAAACCTTTTTATTTAAGTGAATATTTATTATTTTCAGGAACAATATTAAAAAGAAGTAATAGATTTGGTCATTCTTATATAACAAAAACAAAAGAATTAGTAGAAAAAGAATTTAATACTCACAATGAATATTTATCTCCAGTGTTTACTTCTTTTTATTCTCAATTGGTTTTAACTTCTCTTGCTTCTAATCAAGAAATAACTAAAGAAATGGTTCATGAAGCATGGTCAATAGCTATTGATAATGATAATCCTGATAAAATTCATTCTTCTTTAATTCCATTTGAATATTTATCTAATTATATTCAAGATTTAGACCAATATTATGTGGAAAAATTAACAAATGTTTTAGATTATTTAAAAGAATTAAAATCTGTAATAAATAGAACAAGGATATAAAGATATGAAAACAAAGACAAGAATAATTTCAGCTTTTCCTTGTTTAGGAAAAACATCTTTAACTCAAAAATATAAGGATATATATTTTGATTTTGAAATCTATGAAACTAGAGCAACTAAAGGAATGAATCAACTTCAAAAATTTGAGTTTTTTAAAAATTGTGCTAGAAATATTCAAATTCTTTATGAGACAGGATTTTATGAAGTAATTTTTATTACTGATGATGAAAGATTATTACAAGAATTAAGAAAATTGAATTTAGAAATAATTCATGTTATTCCAAATACAAATAAAAAAGATGATTTATTAGAATATAAAGAAAGAGTTGTTGCACGTTCTGGACTAGAATGGTTCAATAATATTTTATTAAAAGATATAAATAATTTACCTGATAAATTAATAAAAATAAAAAAACTCAAAGAGAAAATATATTTTGTTGAATCTGGAAAATATATTGAAGATTTAGTTCCCAATATAAGGAGATTAAATGATAGAGAATAAATCCTGGTCTAGAAAAAAACTAACTCAAATGCTCTATCATAGTTTTATTGGAACAATAGCAGATAATTCAGTAGAAATAGGATGGATTTTATGTTTTAGCCTATTAGCAGATAAATCTTTAGTTGAAAGAATAACTGTATTATTTGGAGTAAATGATGCTTTTTGGGTTTTATTATCTTCTACTTATTATACAGCAAGAACTTCTTTAACTGCTATATTACCAAAATTAATAGAAGAGAAAGGTAAATATATAGAAAGTAAAATTCTTAAGAATCATATATATTTATTTTACTTAATGTTATTACCTTCTTCTATTGCTTCTCTTATATTCTTACCTAAATTATTATTGTTATTAGGAGTATCTTCAGAAGATTTTTCTTTATATATTCCTTATTTTCAATTATCAATATTATCAATATTAATTTCAGCTCCATGGTCAACATTTATACCAGCTTATCTTAGAACAAGAGGGAGAAGTAAAGAAGCTGTAATTTTAGACCATTCAATTGCTTGGAGTATGATAATAGGAATATTCATTACAACTCATATTTTTCATTTAGGTGTCAATACAGCATTGATAGTTAATATTATAACAAATGCTATTCCTTTATACTGGTTCTTAATTAAGAAACCAATTCCAAATTTTTTCAAAAAAGGTTTTGAATTTGATTTTAAAGAAATTAAACGTTCTTGGACAATTGTAAAATGGGAATTAGTAAGAAGAATGGCACCAAGAGTATCAGCTATTATTGGAGTTTCTTTAATGATTGTTATTAATCCTATTTATGCTGGAGTGAAATATTGGATTAGTAATTTATTTACTTTTGTTGAAGGTTGGATTGATGCTATGGCAGGACTACTAAATAGTCATGTTTCTAGAAATGTTGGGTTAAAAGTTAGTGTGCCTCAAAAAGATAATGAATATATTTTTATAAAATCAGCAATTGGAACTATCTTAACAATTATATTTATATATTTTTGTGCTAAATATTTACTATGGTTTTTACCAGAATCTATTTATAATGAAATATTAAATCCTTTGATTTATATGTTTGCTTTCTTTGAATATTTAACAAAATTAAGATACTATATGTGGTTATCTATTAGTAGGTCTTATAAAACAGAGTTAAATGGGAAAGCTCAATTATTTTATGCTTTACCAACAGCATTTTTAACACCTTTATTATTATGGTTATTCTTACATAAATTAAATTTAGGAATAGAATATATATTTTTAACTGGTGCAATTGTTGGAACAATTCAATGGATATTAACTGAAATATATTTCAGAAAGAATTTAAATAAAAGAAAAAGAAATATTTAAAATAATATTTCTTTTTAAATTTCATTGTTGACAAATATAAGATAATGGTATATAATTAAACTATAAAGAAAAACAAATAAGAAAGTTGGCACAACAAATGGAATATAAAGTGCAAATCGAATTTCTATATGAAGGCACAATAAAAGAATCAGAATCTTACATCTCAAGTTTAGGTATGCTTAAAAAGCGTATTCCTGCTAAAGCAATCTCATTTTTAAAAGAATTTTCTATGGATTATCAGATTAAGGAACTAAGAAAAGAAGTTAAAGAAGAAGGTTATGGGGAACTATATTTCCATTCAGGTGGAAATTCAATTGAAATTATTGTAAGTGAATATTAAATGTAAAGGAGTTTTATATGTCAGAATTTTGTCCATTAAATTTGTATGCTGTTAAAAATGATTCAAATATTATAGTAGACATTACATATTATCAAGATAATAATATTGTTTATCATGAAACTATTGTAAAAAGTAAAAAAGCTTTTGAAAATCAACATCCTTCTATTATTCCGAAAAATGTTTTTACTTTAGATGAAATTTAAATAATATATTAAAAAGTTAAAGATAATTATAATATAAGGAATGTAAAATAGAAACAAAAACAATTTATATTGTAGGAAATGCAACTTTTGAAAATTATACAGAAGCAAGAGATTATGAAAAATATTTAAAAGAAAAAGAATTTAATGAATTGTTAGCAAACAATAATTTAAATTGTAAAATTGATTTAGATAAATTTAACGATTATCAACTTGAAGAAATTAAATTAGGCCTTAAACAAAATTTAGATGTAAGTATTTATGCTAGTCCTAAGTTTTCTGCTGTTCAAATGAGTATTATCAGAGAAAGTCTTGAAAAAGGATTGGACCTTAAACAATATATAAATTCTAAATTTTATATAGGTCAAATGAGATTAATTATTGAAGGACTTGAAGCTGGATTAGATGTAAGCATTTATGCTAAGACTGAATATAGTTCGGATCAAATGAATGAAATAAAATTAGGTCTTTTAAATAAAATCAATGTTGAGCATTATTTAAATCCAAAATTTAATAGTTTGCAAATGAAACAGATTAGATTTGGGATAGAAAATGGAATAGATGTTTCATATTATGCTAAAATTGAATACAGTCATGAACAAATGCAAATGTTAAGATTAGCATTAATTGATAATTTAGATTTAGAAATCTATACTTCTTATAAATTTCAATTATCACAAATGCTAGAAATTCGTAAAGGCCAATTAAAGAATTTAAATGTAACTATTTATGCTAAACCTGAATATGATTCATCTCAAATGAGAGAGATTCGTTTAGGTCTTTTACATAATATTGATGTTGAATCTTATCTAAATCCTAAATTTTCTGATAATAAAATGAAACAAATTCGTTTAGATTTAGAAAAAATGAAAAAAGTTTGATTAATTAAAATTTAGAAGATAATAAATAAATTTAAAAAGATGATTAAATTTCTAATCATCTTTTATTGTTTCTTTTAACAAATATAAGTATTTTTAATCTTAAAGATTTTTTAGTTTTTAAGATAGTTGTTGTTTTTTAATAATCCTCTAGGAATCTTACATCTTCCAAATTTGTAATCATCATAGAATAATATAAATGAGCTAAATCTTCATGTAGAATATTACCATCGTGTAAAGAGGGAATATCTACTTCTAGTTCTACTGAAATTGAATAACTTCTGCTACCTCTATGTAAATTTGTAGGCAAAAAATCTTTATCTTCTCGATAGAAATAAGCTTTTACTCTAATGTTTTCATTTTCTGAACCATATTCAAAAAATTTAGATGAACCACTTAAAGAAAAACTACTTTCAAAATCATTTAAAATCTGAGTTTCTCTATCTTTATCTAAACCATAGTAGTGAGAAAAAGTGGGTGAGTAGTAGGATATCCAAGTAAGAAATTTTTTAAAAATCCAACTCTCTGTTTTATCTTCTACAAATGCTACATATGTTTCCCCATGAGAAGATTCTTTAAAGGTGATTACTTTTGTATTCTTTTTTAATTCCATAATTAACCTACTTTCTATTTTAATTATATTAAAATAGCTGTAAAAAGTCAATGATTTAATCTCTTTAAATTTCTTAAAAATTAATTTAGAATTTATGAAATTTGTTACTAAAAGATTATTGACAAAAAGTTTTTAATATTATATAATTAAAATATAAAGAGAAAGATATAAAAATAGAGGTTAAAATATAATGAAAATTAATTGTTCTAATGCTATTAAAGTTACAACTGAAATTGTTCCATTATCAAACGATTTTAAAATTGAATTACTTTCTATGGATGGAAATTTTGAAATTGACTATGACTTAAAAATTGAAGCTCTTATTTATGTTAAAGTTAAAGTTACAAAAGGAAATCAATCTGCTATTTTTGAAGGTACTGAAAGTTTTGAAAATATCTTGCCTAAAAAAGAGTATAAAACAACGATTGATTATTTGAATTGGGTAGAAGATTCTATGACTAGTAGTAAAGAGTTTAAAGAATTTTATGATGAAAATATGAAGTTTTCATTAATTCTATTTAAATTTTCATCTAATTAAATTAATCTAAACAACAAAAACATCTTTACAGAATAAAAAAATTACTCTTCAAAAAAGAGTATTTTTTATATTTCTCTCTTGACGATTTATTTTTATTATTATATAATAGGAGTATAAAGAGTAAAAACAAAAGGAATTAAGAATAATGAAGAGTATTGCAAAGGTAATTGAGACATACAATGATGGAAGCTATGTTACAATCTTGCTTTTTAATGAAGCTACTAAAAATGGATTTTATTATGAGTTTGAAACCTCAGACTTTGTAACAAAATGGAATGAAATTCTAAAAGATTTGAATGAGTTAGATAATTCTAGTTATCCCAAATCTGCTACTGCAATTAGTCGAGCTTTTAATAATGCTGATGAATTGATTGAATATTATGAGGACAATATTTTATAGAGGAGAAAACAATGAAATTTATTTTAGCAATGAGTGATAAATGGATGGGTATTGCATTAGAAATCTTTAATAGTAAAGAAGAATTGCTTAAATATCTAAATGAAAATGAATGGGAACTTATCCAAACAATAGATTGGAACAACCTAGAAAAATACAATGATACTGTAGCAGAATATGTTGCTGTTAAAAGTGAACATATTGGACGTACAACAGAAGCTTATTTACGAGTAGTAAAAACTAATTAAATAAAAAATTCTTTTACAAAAAAGAAAAACATAATTTTATTATGGCGATAATTTTATGAATTATCTAAACATAAGAGAAAAATAGAACGTTTAAAATTTTTATTAGAAAATATTAGAAAGGACTAAACTATGGTTAAAGAGCTAATTTACAAAAATGCTTATGGGGATTATCAAATTGAAGATACTGTGTTTAACTTCTATAAATCACCATTTTATAAAAAATCTGAACATAAGTACAAAGAAAAAGAAGTAGAAAATCTAATTGAAAAAATTAAAAATGAAGATTTAGATGAATCTATTTTAGATAATTATGTAGTTGAAATTGCAGGAAATACTTTTAAAATCTCATCTAAACCAAAACTTTATAAAACAAGAATTGGTAATAAAGTTTTTGCAGATGTCTTCTATGATTTCAAACTCTTAATAACAACTCTAAATGAAACAGATAAAGTAGTAACAGTTTACTTTAATTATCATGGTTTTGATGGTAATGAAACTACTCTCAATCAATGTTTCTATGTTGAGCATTGCCGTCAAGAATTAGGAACTCAATGTTCAAATTATAGTAAATATTTATTTTCTCCAAATGGAGACATTGTAGATGAAGATATTGAATTGGAAGAAATCTCAAAATATATTAAATAAAACTCAAGAACAATATATCTGTTTTTTGAAAGATTAACATGGTAAAATTTTAAATAGAAAAAGGAAAATATATAACTATGAAACTTGAAAATATTAAATTTAATGATAAACTCTATAACTTAACTCTATCTCGCTATGCTTCTAGTAATTTTATTGCTATCTTAATGGGTGAACCTGATGATGAATATCAAGATGTTATTACAACAAATAACTCAGTAATGGAAAAAGATGAAAATGATGATACTGAATACATTCAAATCAGGACTGATGACCGTGAATATGCTCAATTACTTATTGAAAATGGACTAATTGAAGATAGACCTGACTTTATTATGCCTCAGGGCTATATTGGGATTATGTTTTTTGCTCCTACAGAAGAATTTGCTAAATACATTAAAGAAAATATTGAATAGAATTTAAGAATTTTAAATATTATGTTATGAAAAAAAGAAACATTAAAAACTTTATGATTGAATTGATTATAATTTTAATTTTATGCTATATTTTATATTGTTCATATGAAATTTTGTTTGGAGATTGGATAAAAATAAATATTGAGTTAGATAAATATTAAATAAAGTAGAAAGATAAGACTATGAATAAAGAACAAATTGAAAAAATTATTGAAAATCTAACTAAAGAAGGCTATCATCTTGCAAATAAAACAATTGAAGATGATTTAATTAAACTTGATTTTGGAGATTGTAAATTTACTTTTAATTTCAAAAATAAACCATTACTAATTGAATCTGTAATGCCTATTGATTATAGAGTAACTTTTGACCAAGATAATGTGAATTTCTTAAACTCTATTACTTCTTACTGGTCTATCTACAAACATTGGCTTGAATTTAAATTTACGCCTAAAAATAAACTAGAACTAGAAGCAACATTAAAAGAATTGCTTGAAAGCTATAACTAAAAACTTAAAGAAAGGTAAATTTTATGAAAAAAGACTTGTTCCAAAAATTTATGACTCAAGCAGTCCAAAAAGGTTTTGCTTATAACTTAACTTCTGAAAATTTAAAAAATACTAAAGAATCTAAAGATTCGTTTCAATCTAATGAATCGACAAATCAATAGTAATTGAATTTGTAGAACAATAATGAATAAAATATATTTATTTTTATAACTTTATTGTTTACTTCCAACTTAAAATAGATTATAATATAACTATAATTTCTGCTTAACCAGAATAAGACCAAGTGATTGATGTCTGGCTCTGTGTGGAAA
>ERZ773037.818-NODE-818-length-16534-cov-10.890770_pt1 | contig 16534 bp, 19 predicted proteins | sample MGYA00511466_ERZ773037 | MGnify/ENA primary metagenome ERZ773037 (study PRJEB29015, sample SAMEA2738146) | human oral metagenome | biome: human oral; feature: human-associated habitat; material: saliva | place: China | collected 2202 ... | reverse complement strand
AATTAGCTAAAAAGAACGTTGGTGTTTTTGCAGTTGAACACCTTGATTTTAGAGCAGCAGGGATGTCTAAGCAAATGAATCGCTTGATTGGACGTACCTATCGTTCGGTTGTTAAAGCTAAATTGACACGGTTAGAAGAACAATATGGGATTCAGATTATTGCGGTTAATCCTGCATATACAAGTCAAGAATGTTCACGTTGTCACTATGTGTCTAAAGATAATCGTAAAACACAAAAAGATTTTGTTTGTCAGCATTGTCATTTTTCGTGTAATGCTGATGTAAATGCTGGACGCGTTATCAATCAGAGACGTTCTCTGATATTGGAGTTTCCAGTATACGCAACACGCAGTACGAGTCGTACTGTAAGATGTCAGGTTCAAGAGGCTTCTGAAGAATGTCATAGACGTTATTGTCATGATAATGGTTTAATGACCTATGAAGAGTCTCTTGCAAAGGGTAGTTTATAGGCCTACTCTATTTTCAAACTATTTTGAAAATCCTCATCGATAAGAAAATTTACTATAAAATATATTCTTATTTAGAACTATAAACATGAAGAAGTCACAAACGGAACATGTGACTTGTGCTACAACACTACCGAATATAAACTACCAACATACACTTTTGATATTGACGGTGAACCTTATATTGCCAATCTTTATCAAGAAGATTATGTGGGAGACGAAGATTTTTATCGAGTCGCTCAAATTAGTGATGCTATTGAATTTGCAAATTGGTTGAATCATCATGAATTTCGTGATGTGGACAAATCTGAACTTTGGTCATTTTTATTTCATTTAGTATCAGATTATTATCTTGTTGCTGATTATTCGCACAATGAAAAACTATTGGAAAAATATTTATTATGACATTATTAAAAGTTTTAACAGAAAATCAATTACATGAAACCATACCTAGAATAACACTAGCTTTGTTATTTACAATAGCAATGATTTCTATTTGTTATATTGTAATTCGTTCTAAAGATGCTGAAGAACCACTACAAATGATTACGGTATCAGTAATTCTATTTTTATTTTTTGGCTGGTGCTTTGTCAAAGAAGTTCAAACATATGGACAATTAAATACAATGTATCAAAGCGATAAAATCAGCGATTACTATAAGATAACTCATGATGGAAATGCACTACACTTTAAGCAGTCACACGGTCCTGACTTAAAAGACACTGATTTTTATACACCAATTATTTCTGAAAATAATAAAACGTATAAAATCATCTATGACAAAAAGCCATATCAAATTGATAAAAATCAAATTTCAAAGTAATATACTGAACTATATTACTTTTTTTGTCCAAAAATTTGTATACACAAATTTTTGAAATGGGGTAAAACCCCAAAAACGTGACTTCGTCACGTCCCCCATATCATCTACGAACTATTGAACTTTAAAAAACATCGTGAAAATAAAAGATGAAAGGTTTATATTATGGACTTAATTGGTCAACTTATTCAAAATAAAAAGAATATTGCAGATGTTCCACAAATGTTGGATGACATGCTCAATGAAATTATTAAATATGAAAAATTGTCTAAATCACCAAAATTTCAGACAATTACTGAATCACCTATGCTACAAAAACAAATGCCAACGATTTGGCGAGCATTTAACAGTGATTCACAAGCTTATCTTGTTGCTGATTATTCGCACAATGAAAAACTATTGGAAAAATATTTATTATGACATTATTAAAAGTTTTAACAGAAAATCAATTACATGAAACCATACCTAGAATAACACTAGCTTTGTTATTTACAATAGCAATGATTTCTATTTGTTATATTGTAATTCGTTCTAAAGATGCTGAAGAACCACTACAAATGATTACGGTATCAGTAATTCTATTTTTATTTTTTGGCTGGTGCTTTGTCAAAGAAGTTCAAACATATGGACAATTAAATACAATGTATCAAAGCGATAAAATCAGCGATTACTATAAGATAACTCATGATGGAAATGCACTACACTTTAAGCAGTCACACGGTCCTGACTTAAAAGACACTGATTTTTATACACCAATTATTTCTGAAAATAATAAAACGTATAAAATCATCTATGACAAAAAGCCATATCAAATTGATAAAAATCAAATTTCAAAGTAATATACTGAACTATATTACTTTTTTTGTCCAAAAATTTGTATACACAAATTTTTGAAATGGGGTAAAACCCCAAAAACGTGACTTCGTCACGTCCCCCATATCATCTACGAACTATTGAACTTTAAAAAACATCGTGAAAATAAAAGATGAAAGGTTTATATTATGGACTTAATTGGTCAACTTATTCAAAATAAAAAGAATATTGCAGATGTTCCACAAATGTTGGATGACATGCTCAATGAAATTATTAAATATGAAAAATTGTCTAAATCACCAAAATTTCAGACAATTACTGAATCACCTATGCTACAAAAACAAATGCCAACGATTTGGCGAGCATTTAACAGTGATTCACAAGCGATTTTTGTATTCAACCAAGCAATGAGTATTGTTCAACAGCTATCAGATAATCAATTGAAAATTTTTATTGATTATACTGAAAATTATACACCACGTGAACATAAGCAATTTAATATTATTGGTAATGCCGTTGGATTTACGTTCACCTATTGTGAACTATCACAATTATCGCCAACAGTATTAGAAACAGATGACTTGCTATACTTAAGTGAGCCTGTTACGCCTGAGACTGAACGAGTTGCTGTTATTCAACACAAAGATAAAACGATTACAGTTTATCAAGGTATTATTGATAATGATGGTAAAACCGTTTCTGAAAAAAGTGCAGTTAAACCATATGAATATGAGAAAAATGGTGATAAAGTTGTAATTAATACTTTTTCAGCTCAAGGCTATAACAATTACAAGTTTGCAACACTTAACAATATCCCTGTTTCAATGCCTAATACGGAATCTATCAAATACCACTATGAAACACCAATTGTTGTAAATCTGAATAATAAAGATATGATGGATTTGTTATTCCATATGTCAGATGTTGAAACATACGCTAAATTAATTATTAATAATAAACCTGAGGTAAACGCATGAAAAAAACAAAAGAAGCGACACCTGAATTACTAGAAGCAATTAAATCCGTACATGAACGAGCGCTATCAGCCATGCTGCATGATAAATCAATTGCTCAAATTATTCCTATTCATACAGCTATGATGAAAGTATTATTACCTGATGGTAATACTGATACCATTCAAACAATTATTCCAGAAATGGCTATTTATGTGAAAACAAAATCACAAACAACCGTAGCACGTGATGCTATTGAATATCGAATCACGTATAATAATGCGCCATTTCCATTGGCACATGTTTACGGTAGCTCTGGATATCTTTGCTTGGGGTCTGTCTATGTACCACCAGTTGTACCTATTCATTCACCACAATTACCACTTGAAACATTATTCCTCTATAATGACCGTGTAATTTCTCATGGTAACCCATCGATTCCATTAACCAATACACAAAAGCAAGAAATTTCTGCATATATGAAACAGGTATTTCCTAAATTTTCTAATTTTGATGTTGATTTAACAGTTGCTAATTGGGTTGCTAATGATACATTATGGCGATTGGGTAATTATGTATTGACTAATTCCGAGAATATTGATGATGCCTATAATATTATGGAAAATGTATTCAAATTAATTTTTACAAAATAACCAGAAAGGTTTACTATATGACACAAATTATTAACAAAGTTAATCACGATGTTACAATTCTTGATGAAAATAATAACATTATTAAAGTATTTCCCGAATCAGATGATGTTATTCGACTAAAAGAAGCTGTAGAACCAGTAATGGTTATTGATGGTGTACCGATTACACATACAACATTCACATCACCAGATGAACTACCACCAGAACAAGACGATGTCTATTACATTGTTAGTCAAATGATTAAAAATAATTTACCAACACGACGTGATTTGCTGGTGCCAACTCAAATTCAGCGTAATGAATTTGGTGTTGTCCTCGGGGCAAGAGCTTTGGGGGTTTAATATGACTAAGTTTCTAACAATGGGTAAATTATTAGACCAATATAAGCTTCAATTTAAAAGGGCTTTCACATGCACGAATGAGGTTTCCAGCACGGATGAAACACGCAGTCGAAGCAATGCATCCGAGTTTCTAAAGCAAGTTGTTGCAACATCACCACATTATTATCGAGCATCTGATGGTGGAGCATTTACATTATATGCTGTTGGAGCATATGACTATGATGGACAAACATTTCCAACAATTCGTATTGAATTTCGACAAATAACGAATCTGAATGAAACTCTATACCAGAAACCAGAAGATGAATATGTTTTTATTGATGGCGGAGCTCTAATGAGGTTCTCAAATAATGCTAATTTCATCTACCAATTTCTCAAAAATATTTACAATATTTTAGCAAAAATTGGTACAGATAAATCAACAGATGTTGCTGAAGAATTCCTAAGAGCATGTGCTATTGAAAGTGACGAACTTACACCGGAAATCATTGATGAACTCTATGATATTCCAAATGTAGATATTTCATTAGCAATGATGAAAAAAGGTTATGCTTTTGCAAATATCAATCATTTTGATAAATTGTTGAAATCTTTTCAAAATGAGTTGACCGGGTATTATACGGACATTTATTATCAAACAGCAATTGTCTTTTTAGAAGATTATAGTAAGCATCTTGCTGTCGATGATTATAATCAATATTCCGAATTTCTTCAAAAGGTAGAATATATCTCGCGTAACGTAACCTTCAGGTCATGGCGTTATTCTGAAGATATTTGTCAAAATTTACAACGTTCGTTTCATTTAACATTAAACAATATTCAGAATAAATCACTTGAATTAGCTCAAAATATGGAAGTGACATTACCCGTTGAAGAAGTTCTTGAAAAAAACTTTGAGGGTGAAAATGTCTCTATCAAACTTGAATTGGAGGATGTTTCATGGTAAAATCCTTAAATCGTATTATGAACGAAATTCAACTAATTCCATTTTATAAGCAAAATGATGTGTATGTTGTGAAACAAGATGCCTATTTAGATATTCATCAAAAGATTCTATCAATTGTCGAAGACAATCTTAACGAAGAACTAGAACAATACGAAGGCGACTATAATGATATGGTTCGTGATGTTTATACTCAATTACATGAAGATATTGAACACTTTAAAGATGAATTATTTGATGTAAAAATTTCAGAATCAGAAATTCGACAATATCAGCAAAAAAACCAAATTATTGGTGATGTTGAAGTATATATTGATTTAAAAGAATCATTAAAACTAGCGTTAATACCGGCAGCATTATTGGGTAATACATACCACAGACCAACAGCAATCACAACAACTGCTAAAAAAGGTTCACGACAAGTATTAAACCATCGAAATCCATTTGCCGATGTCACAATCAAAAATCAACAATACTTGTATAATGATGGTGAATCGTATAAAACATTATCATTCATGACTGGTCACACATTAACAAAACAAGTTAATGAAGACGATGAAGAAGTACTACTATTACAACCCGGATTTAAAATTAGTAAATCAGAAGACCGCTTATCTGTTTATGCTGGTGGAACTATCGTTATGGATGATACCATCACAACAAAAATTGAAGACGATGATTCTGATGAAGAACTAGTTTATATTTAAGGGGGAATTAAATGCAAAATTATTATATTAGTAGTTCATCAAGTGCCGTTCGAAGCCCCTATAACAATATGATTGTTGAAGAAATCTCAACGGTTTCACATGAAGGTCATACTAATGATGGGCATCCGAATGAAGGCCAATTAACAGGGATAATGAAACCTATTGGTAAGATTTTAGATTATAAACAAATTGATAATCGATGCCTTATTCATATTGATTGGTTACGAAAACCTACAAGTAATAGATTAGTACTCTACTTCCAGCAGTTTTCAAAACCATTAGTGGGTACTGAAGAAACTATTGCAATTGATATGCTTCAAACAGAGCATGGACTTGTCTCAAATGGTATTGAGTCTGATAATGTCTATGACTTGCTTAAAAATGTAGTAGATACACCTCATCAGGTAGCTATTGTTGATAATGAACACTTTGAACTATATCAAAAACTATATCGAGCTGTATCTTATTATGAAAAACTCATTAAAACGTATCCAATTTATTCTACAATTGCAGTAGATACTGAAAATGGAACTAAAATGATGACATTGCTCGAAATGTTACAGTACACATCTGACGAAGATGCAATGAATTATTTGACAGCATTTGAATATTCAGGTGGATATATACCAACATTAAAATCTTTAGCTGAACGTATTTTAGATGCTGTAGATGCACCCATATTGCAAAAAGATTTAATGACTCAAGAGCAGCAAGTTGAAGCCTTTATTGAGTTTTCAAAATTAGTTTCTGATAATTTAGATGAAACAGTTAGTGATGAATTCATTGAAAAAATGAAAACTTCACCAGTGTATCAAACTGTTACAGAAAAATTAACAGGTCATGGCTTTAAATTGTCTGAAACACAGCAGTTTAATGTATTCCAACAAGTTGGATACTTTTCAAATAATGAAAATAAAGCAATCTTCAACTTATCAGATATGGGTTCAGGTAAGACGTTAATGACTGTGGAATCCATTTATATGCTTGACTTGAAACTTGCATATGATTTCATCGACCAGCATAAAGCAGATATTGATGGTAAAGTATATAAAACTTTTAAAACACCAAATAAAGCTTTAATCACACCAAAATTATCTGTTGTATCATCATGGATTAGTACGTTTGAATTGTTTTATAATGTTGAACGTGTATCAGATAATGAATATAATCTTTCATTCACACATGACGGTTATACATTTACATCCACAGTTCAAGTTGCACCATTCACCGTTAAATCAAATCGAATCCATGTAGATGCACAAATTCAACCACCGCAATTAGGTGTGGATTATTTGATTGTCGATGAAGTACATCAATTAGTAACAAAACCTACACGTATTAATAAGTTTATGACTGATAATATCTCAGTAAATGATAATTATAAGTCATTTATTCTATCGGGAACTTTGTCAAACTTAACAACAACACAATGGTTTAATATGTGTAAGTTGTTTGATTTACACACAGATGCATTTGATTTCAAGCAAAAAGCAGCCGACGCCGTGTCTGATGCTGAATCGCAAATGGTTAAAACAAAAGATAATATTCAACAAGCTGTCGAAAACATGCTAGAGTTCCAGCACCGTTATTTTGACCCAGAAGCTCTTACAGGCCCTCAAATGCCCGTCGAAACACCAAAACAAACTGGTGTCGAAGAATTATTCCATAATAAGTTTTCATCTAAAATTGTATCACTAAAAGGTGTAAATCCAATTGAAACGGAATTGTTACATCGAGATTTCACGTTGAAAACAAATCCAAGTGTGTCAGATGTTCCAAACTTTGAGTTATTCTATGCTATTGTTGGTGACCGTGCCATTACAGCGCAATCAGTTCAAATTGCAGAAGAGTTGTTTGGTGAGCAAAAGACACAGCATAATGCTGATGTTATTAAGACAAAATCAAATCTCACAAGTGATGATATTCAAATTATTAAAGCATTACATAAAGTAACTGCTGATTATAATATTTATAAATCTCAAATCATTGCAAATAAGATTAACAATGCAATCTTGAATTTAAATGATGGATTACAGAAGAAGAATATTTATGAAATTCTTCAACAGCATGCTGCAAGTAATACACGATTCTTGGAATATTTATCAACCTTAGATATTGATATTTTGGAAAAATTACCAGAATCTAACTTACTTACTAAGCCAAAATTGGAAGAAACTTCAAAATTTGCTATTTTGAAAGATATTCTAGCGTCTGAACCAGATGAAACACATTTGATTGTTGTAAATGATTTCAACGCAATGAAAGAATTATCAGATGCGTTAGATATCGAATCAATGTCATACGCTGATACAAAAAATCCACTGGCATATCAAGATACATTAGATGCAATGTTTGAAAAGCAATCTGTTGTTATTGTACCTCAAGAAATGATTAAATCATCACTTGACTTAGTACAAGCAAACCGTTTAATTCAATATCAATTGAATTCAGATATTTCTGATATTATTCAAACACAAAACCGTATCAATCGTATTGGGCAAACTCGTGAAACAAAAGCTTATTATATTGCGACAGACGTACTTCAGGAAAATCTTATTGAATTGTTCCTTGAAACATATCGTAATATTAAAGTGGCTCACAAAGGTATTGTTGAATTGTTTGTCGATATGAGTTCTCAAGTCAATGTCGTTAATGACTATATTGGTAAAGCTCTTAAAAATGTACATATTGATGAAGACTCTGAAAATAATGATACATATATAGATACTACTGATGTAACAGACGTTGATAATACTGATGTAGATATTGATGACGACATCGAAAATGATACAGATGTGGATACTGCTACAGACATCAATATTGAAATCGAATCTTGTGATACAACCGTTATTGATAAAGCAAAAAACCACCAATTAGAATATGTTGGTGAATAATGAAAGGTAAACTATGGTAAAAAATAAAATTATCAGTCTAGAAACAGCTCATAAAATTGCAGAGCAAGAAGCTGCTATTGACGCAGCTTGTGTAGAACTTATTGAATCTGGATGTGAAATTATTTCAACATCATTGCATGGTGAAGCTAAATACTTTACATGTCTAATTACGTATAAACAATAAGGCATAACGAAAGGTTTTTATTATGATTATCCAGAATTTAATTAGTAATAATGATTTTTCACAATATGGCGATTATGAAAAATTATGTCGTCGACTAAAACAAAATCATGAGCAATTAACAGATGTCACTGATGAACCATTTGGACGTGGTGATAAAACAATTGTTATTAATAATACAACATTTGATGTTAATGATTTTGATTGTGTAGTAAAAGGTAAAACTGCAAAGTTATATATGACGAATACACATGAATTGGTTGTTGTTAATGTTGAACCAACAGCTGATATGAATGTGATTATGCCTATTATTGCACAAGAAGACACAAATTTTTTAACTGGATATCGTTTTCAACCTTTCACAGATTATAACGATAGTAAGTTTAAATCTCGTGTCTTAAAAAAATTGTTAATGAAAGAGCAAACTAAACGAATGATTACAGAAAAAGTTGTTGGAACAAGTTTCCGACCTCAACCACAATTTGAAGATTTTGCGGGAACTTTATCAACAGAACCTGGTGATAACGTACCTGTTAAAATTTCAGATGCATTACTTATCCCAGAGCCCAATAACCAATATGACCCAAACGCGGTAATGGTTGTAGCTCGATTGGCGAATAATCAACCACATCATCTTGGTTATCTCGCTCGCGGTAGTCAGCTTCAAATTAACACGCATAAACCAACAAAGGTAACATTGAAAATCACAGCTTACTCAATGGTTGGAGACTATAACGATTCATACCATGTAATGCTAGACCCTGAAGCGTAAAATCGAATACCAGTTTTATGAAAGGTAAAAAATGACACAAGACGTATTTACAGAATTAGCAACAAAACTAGACGCTAAAATTCATGAGCTAATCAACAGTGGACATACACTCGTACGCTCAAAAATCCCTAAAGATGTTCTTTGGGACGCATATCTTGACACTATTCCAGAAGAATATAACCAAATCTTCCGTGTTCGTCGCTATTATGACGGTGTCTATGACCATCAATATCTCAATCGTATTGGTTCACTAATGAGTCTTCATAATGGTGAACTTACATCTGTATGGGATATTGAAGTAGACTCATATTTCTCAGATGTTGTTAAACATTTGTCAGAACTTGTTAAATCATATGACATTGATACATACTATTTGTCAAATGAACGAGTTATTGGGCATAAACCAAATGTTGACACACATGAGCCAGACCTTATCTGGGAACATTTCTACACGGAACTCCCGAATTCAGTAGTTGATACCGGTAGAGACACGACTTTATCACGTCGTAATACGGATTATGCAGTATTGTATCGTTCACTTAATGAAGCGAATATTGATGATATTGACTTAGTAATTGAACTCATTGAGCAAAATAGTATTTATCGTGGGCAAGAACATCTCGAAACACTTAAATTGTGGAAACAAGTTAAAGACGAGTTTGATTCGGTCACATATGATAAGCAATTGTTTGCATTAGAAAAAGCTGATAGTCTTAAATCACGTGGACGTTTCCGTAACACTGTTATTGGTACACTCATTACAGACCTATACGAAGGTGTTGACCTTGAACAAGCCGTAGCTAAATTTGAAGCAAAAGTAGCACCTCAAAACTACAAACGTACTCAAGCTCTTATTACACCACGTCAAATTGAACAAGCTCGCCAAAAACTTGAAGAGCTTGGATATCTAGATTCAATTTATCGTGTACTTGCAACGGAAGCTGATATCCCAACAGATAAAATCCTCTTCCGTACACAAGCGGATAAGGCTTTGTCTGTATTTGAAGAAATGCAAAGCGATGCATCAAAAGATGTACGTAAACTAAATCTATCACAAATTCGTGAAGTACCATATCAACAATTCCTTGAGGTATTGCCTCAACTAAATAAAGTTGAAATTCTACCAACATCAAAAGCTGAATCACACAAATTAGCTATGACAAAAGGTACTGGAGCTAAAAATATGCTAGCATGGGATAATGACTTTGCTTGGACATATTTGAATTCAGATACAACAGATGCTATCAAAGAAAAAGTTAAAGCTGCTGGTGGTAATGTTACGGGTGACGTACGCTTCAGTTTGTCATGGTATAACACAGATGACCTTGATTTGCACGCACATACACCACAAGGTGAAATCTTCTTCGGACGTAAACGTGCAGCACATGGTCACCTTGATATTGATATGAATGCGGGATTCAATCTTACAACAGACCCTGTTGAAAATATTGTATGGGAAAATCTATCAGATATGCCATATGGTACATATACGGTGTATGTTGACCAATATTGCAAACGTAATAATAAAGATTTTGGATTCCAACTTCAAATGGAAATTATGGGTGAAACAACAACATTCAGCTATACTGGAGCTGTTGAATCTAATTTCCGTAAGAATATTTTGATTACATTTGCGGTTGGTTACGATGGTGTTAATATTCTAGAAATTAATCCATTGCTCAAAAATGAATCAACTGTTTCTACAAATAAATTTGTTGATGTTACACGTATCTATAATTCACCAAACTATTGGGGAACTGATAAAGGTAACAAACATATTATTTTTGAAACAAATAATTTTGATATTGAAGAACCTGTACGTGGATTCTTTAATGAATATCTAAATCCAAGCTTGGCTGAACATCGTAAAGTGTTTGAAATTATGGGTAATAAACTCAAAATTGATAGTGGATATGATACTGCCGCTCGTGGTTATGGATATTCAACAACAAGTCAATCAGAAGCAATTCTTCGAATTCATCCAAAACGCGGTGGCCAAGAAGTTATTAAAGTAGTATTTAAATAAGAGGTAAAAACCATGAACATTTATAAAGAAGCAACTAAAAAGCACATTCGTTTTAATGTAGGTCGTCTTACAAATCTTACAGTTGAAGATGTATGGAATCTACCACTCACTGGTAATGGGGGAACAAACCTCGACGCTCTTGCCATTGCGTTGAATGACCAGTTGAAAGATGATGCACCAAAATCATTTGTTGGAGATACACGAGTATCCGCAACAGCGAAAGATGCTCAATTGAAATTTGATATTGTTCTTGATATTATCAAAACAAAACAAGATGAAATTAAACAAGCAACTGAAGCCGCTGTTAAGAGTGCTACAATTCAACAACTTCGAGAATTGAAAGCTAAGAAGAATTTGGAAAAATTCAATGATATGTCAATTGAAGAAATTGATGAACAACTTGCCGAACTTGAAGGTAAATAAGTAGTACGGGTCTATGGCCCGTACTGTAAAAATTCGTATACACGAATTTTTACTAAATGGGGTGACGTTGTCACCCCACACCCCGTTCACTTTTTGAAATCATTGTAAAACCTTGAAAACTAAAATATAATTTTAGTTTTCAATAGGAAAAATAACAGATAAATATTGAAAGGGTCTATCATGTTTAAATTTGGAACAACTAAAAAACCACATATTCATTTGTTTGGAGCTGGTGGTACAGGTGGATTTGCACTTGAATTTATGACTCGCTTGTTTGCTGGTCAAGATGCAACAATTGAAATCTATGATGGTGATACAGTAGAACCAAAAAATTTGAAGCGTCAAAATTTTGTCAAAAACGATATTGATAAAACCAAAGTTGAAGCCTTGATTGACCGCTTGTCAAATCAAGTTCTTGAACCACCAACGTTTATTCCACATACAGAATTTATCGTAGATGTCGACGATATTGATGGTGATGAACCTGATGATGTTATCAATTCTGATGATTTTATTGCAAATATCTTGATGACAACTGAAGAAGATGAAGATTTATACTTCATTTCTGCAGTAGATAATATTTCTACTCGTCGTCTCTTGAATAAAATTGCCAGTGAATTGGGTGAAAGTGACGTCAAAATCGTTCAAATCGATAGCGGTAATAATGACCAAGGTGGACAAGTTGTTCTCTACGCTAATTATGACGTAACTGATGAAGAATTCTTGAAAGAATCAACAACGGTTGCATTACCATCAATGCTTGAATTGTATCCTGAAATTGATGTCATCAAAGACCATCAAGATGAAAATCCAGGTATTGTGCGTACATGTGCTGATGAAGCTGAAAGTAAACCTCAAGCTATGATGGCAAATGTTCGTAATGGTGAACTTATTGCTTCAATTGTATATCAACTTAGCCAAAATAATAGTTTTGCGCATAATGTATGGCAAAGTGATATTATTTCAAATGCTACAACTGGTTATAGAAAAGGTATTTAATGACAAAAGAAGAACTATTTGCAGAATTGACTCGTGATGCACCTGTATACGCTCAAAATCCATTTTGGAAATTTGAAGACGTTATTAAGCATCGTGTGTCTGGAACAGATTTTAGTATTTCAGAATACAAAACTTTGTTTGATGTTGTGGTTAAATATTTCAAGACTGTATATGATTCTTTTAAAACAGAAGCTCAAGTGCTTATTGTAACTAAAGAAGATTTTGCAAAACTTGAATCATATAGTTTACCAACAATTGATAACCCTACTGATTTGGTAATTGCAGTGCTACCACAAGAAAATACGTGGGGTAACACTAGCATTTCTGAAGAATTTTGGCAATGTCATATCCTTGGAAATGATATTACGCCAGTCATGCGAATTCATTCACATCATATTTTGAATGCTTACCAATCAACAACGGATTGGTCTAGTTTGAATTCAGGCACTCTAGAAGTTGTTTTGGGTAAAATTTATGATGAAGAATATAAAATTGCCTATTGGTTAGATGAACGTGGTAAAGAGACCAAAGATAATGTTTGGTCTGGAAATTATTCGAATGTAGAGATTACACCGAGTGGCAACCCAGATACCATCAAATCTGGTGCCATTGTTGATGACTTAGAATTTTAAGTCAAAAAAACTTGACATTATAACAAAAATATGTTATAATAGTACTATAAAACATATGAGGTAAAAAAATTATGTCAACAAAATATTTTAACTTTCGTCATGAAGAAAACCTTGTCGAATTGAATGTCAACGATGAAACTGGTCGTGTAGAAGTACGTGGTGTTGAATTTGATTCTGTAGAAGAATTTGCAGAACAATACGCTCTTGCCCGTGATGTACGTCCAGACCAATTCAAGAACTGGGCTCTTACTCAAAACGGTGATACTTATATCTACGATTTGCGTGCGGCTACCGCAGGTGTGGATTTAGCTGCAATTGCAACAGCCCTACGTAATGCGGGTTTCACACCAGAAGAAGTTGCAAATGCACTTGCAGCTCAACAAGCCGCTGAAGCATCTGTAGTTACGCCAGCACCAGCTCCAGAATCAGAACGTGCACGTGTCGTACGTGAATTTGTAGCTGATAATGAAAGCAATCTTGTATTGTTATCATTTGAACTTGGAATTCCTGATGTTGATGGACTTATCCGTTTTGTAGAAGCAGCTGATTTGTCTGATTATATTGAATATGAAGATGACTTTGGTGACATCTTTGAACGCGATACATGTGAAGCTACATCAGAATATCTTTACGATAAAGTGGTTGCAGCTCGTCAACATCTTAACGAAGAACTTCCAGACGTACCTGTCGTATTTGCAGCTTTGTATAAACTTGGTCGTCTTGCTGAAGTTGAACGTCATGAAGACCTTATCACACAAGTATTCACTACAGCTGAAGTATCAGGTCGTCCATCAGTACAAATCGTTACTATTACAGACGGTCATTCAACAAAAGGTCACCGTCGTCGTCAAGACATTACTGGTACAGTTTATCACTATGAAGGCGAACTTATTGAAGTACGCTAATTAGTACCTCAGTACAAATAGAGAACGGCTCCTTGTCGGGTTCGAATCCCGATATTTGTATTATAGTCCTGTAAAGGACTTTTTTTACTGGTTTTTTAAGCATAATAAAAAGACCTAAAGGTCTTATTTTGTCATTTCTGTTTCAAAATTGAAATCATCATTCGATAAGTCAATAAAATTATCAGCTTCTGTAACAGCAGCTTGATATGACTCACTTGGAGCCTGCGATTCTGATTCTGTTGCTAATTCATCATTATATTCAGAAAATGTTTGTGAATAACTTTTACCATCATTTAATTGTTCTAAAATAAAATCTAAACGTTTTTGTGTTAAAATATCTTTTTCACCAGCATTACTAACATTATTAATAGCTTGGTCAATGATATCCGATTTACGACCCAAATCAGAAGTTATAACACGAGCAACATCATCATAATCAACATCAATTGAAATATTAGGGTCTACAAAACGAAATTGATTTGTATAACCGCCTAATTGTTCGTAATATTTACGAAATACATTATTAGATTTATCTTCAATAGTATCAGCATTTAAATCTAATGTATCATTTGCTAAATTAACAAAATGAACAAATTCATCGTATTTTGGTGAATCCGGATTTAAATGGAATTTACTAGTTAAAGGTGCTGCCTCTAACAATAAATAATTATCATTCGCCATAACATCACGACCTTAATGAGTCATTGTGGCATCTGATAAATCAAGATTAGCCATGATGTCATCAATATTAATGTCATTAATATCTGTAATAGCTGGTTGTACTACAGGTTGTACTGGAGCAGGTTGTACTGGAGCAGGTTGTACTGGAGCAACCGCTGGAGCATCAAAATTGATATCACTCATAATATCATCAATTAAGCTGTCAGAAACTTGAGTTGTTTGAGCAACCGGTGTTTCAGCAACTGGTTCAACTTGAGATACTTGTGGTTGATTAGACGCAAATGATAGATATGTATTTTTAAAGTTGTTTAGTTTTTCAGCTAATAGTTCAGCTCTTTGAACTAAGCTATCAATAGCTGTAGTTTGTGTAGCTACACTCATTTTAATACCTCTTTCATTTTTATATTCTTATTATACCACAATTCAACATGAATGTCAAGTGTGTATGTCGCACATTAATTTGACGACGAATCTGTCACCGTTGACTCAGGTTGAGATTGTTCAACCGATGACGACGGAATCGATTCTGAACTAAAAGACTCTACAACACTAGATGATGGTTGTGAACTTGATTCAGAATATGAAGATGAGACTGATGAATCTTTTGACTCATATGTTGAGTGAGAAACATGTGATGACGACGCTAGGGTACTTGTATCTGTATTCGTTACAGACTTAGCCGGCTTAGAAACATCTTTTTCCTTAATAACAGTCGTTACGGCTGTAGAACTTTTTGGTGTATCTGATTTTTTTGATGTAGCATTAGAGATTGTAATACAAGCTACAATAACACTCAGAACGGTACCAATAAGTGTTAAAATTTTTTGAGTAGCACTAAAACCAGTTTTAACATGGTCAATGGCGTTAGGCTTTTTTGTTGTACGTTTTAAATCTGGGGAATCTGTGGAATTTGACATGTCAAACTTACCTAAATCTATATTTATAACAATGTTATATGATTTTTCCTTTCAATATTATTATATCATATAACGAATATATTGTCAACTGTTTTGACATGATTATGACAAATTTTGTCCTTAGTTTGTCACACCTTCACAAATTTATGACAAAATTTATCCCCAATTTGTCACATCTTAAGAAATTTTGTCCAAGTTTTGTCACATTTTTTGGATTTTTATACATTTTTTATGCATAAAATGTATATTTTGGCATTTTGTCACATTTTTGTCCCATTTTTTGTCACATGGGACAAATTTTGTCACATTTTTGGCACCTCAGAAACCCAGTAATACCAAGGGTTTCCGCGATTGGTCAAAAATTTGTCACATTTTTCCAAATTTTGTCCCCAGTTTGTCACGTGTT
>ERZ773037.814-NODE-814-length-16554-cov-4.776411_pt1 | contig 16554 bp, 14 predicted proteins | sample MGYA00511466_ERZ773037 | MGnify/ENA primary metagenome ERZ773037 (study PRJEB29015, sample SAMEA2738146) | human oral metagenome | biome: human oral; feature: human-associated habitat; material: saliva | place: China | collected 2202 ... | reverse complement strand
ATACCTGGATTCATGCCAAGGGAAAAATTACCATGCACTACCATAAAAGTCTGGGGCAAAGCCTACCAACTCTAGAAGTTGAAAGCTTTAATAAGGTAGAAAAACCGGAAAATCCTTACGTTTATCGGGTATTTGAATAAAGAAAACGAGGCTAGCACAATCGTGTCTTAGCCTCATTTTTTGTATTTGAATATGTTTCAAGCAGCGGTCAATTTCTTTCTATTTGTCTCCCTTTTCAGAATCCGAATTTCTAAATACATTCTTTAGAAAAATTGTGATAAAATAGAGACATCATTTAGAAAATAGGTATCAGGATGTCTTCAAAAGTTATTGTAACAATTTTCGGAGCCAGCGGTGACTTGGCCAAAAGAAAACTCTATCCATCCCTCTTCAGGCTCTATAAGTCTGGCAATCTTTCCAAGCATTTTGCAGTCATTGGAACAGCCCGCCGGCCTTGGAGCAAGGAGTATTTTGAGTCTGTCGTTGTCGAAGCAATCGCTGATTTAGCTGACAGCCCAGAGCAAGCCCAAGAGTTTGCCAGTCACTTCTACTATCAAAGTCATGATGTGCAGGATACCGAGCACTACATTGAGCTTCGCAAGCTTCAAAACCGACTCAATGAGCAATACCAAGCCGAGCACAATAAACTCTTCTTCCTGTCCATGGCTCCGCAATTTTTCGGCACCATTGCCAAACATCTCAAGTCTGAAAACATCGTAGATGGCAAAGGATTTGAACGTCTGATTGTCGAAAAACCTTTCGGAACAGACTTAGCAACTGCCAGCCAACTTAACGAAGAACTCTTGGCTGCCTTTGATGAGGAGCAGATTTTCCGTATTGACCATTACCTAGGCAAGGAAATGATTCAGAGTATCTTCGCTATCCGCTTTGCCAATCTTCTCTTTGAAAATATCTGGAATCGTGACTACATTGACAATGTCCAGATTACCTTTGCAGAAAAGCTGGGTGTCGAAGAACGTGGCGGTTACTATGACCAGTCCGGTGCTCTGCGCGATATGGTACAGAATCATACCTTGCAGCTCCTGTCACTCTTAGCTATGGACAAGCCAAAAAGCTTCGGCAAAGAAGACATTCGAGCAGAGAAAGTCAAAGTTTTTGAGCGCTTGGTAAAGCCGAATAAAGAAGACCTAAAACGCTTCTTTATCCGCGGTCAGTATAAGTCTGGCACAGTCAAAGGCAAAAAATACATCTCCTACCGAAGTGAACCTAATGTCAATCCTGACTCCATGACCGAGACTTTTGCTTCAGGAGCCTTCTTCGTAAATAGCGATCGTTTCCGTGATGTTCCATTTTTCTTCCGAACTGGTAAACGCCTCACTGAAAAAGGCACTCTTGTCAATATCGTCTTTAAGCAGATGGAGTCTATCTTTGGTGAGGAATTAGCACCAAATGTTCTGACCATTCATATCCAGCCGACTGAGGGCTTCTCTCTCAGCATGAATGGCAAAGAGGTTGGCGAGCGCTTCAGCTTAGCTCCTCTCTCTCTGGACTATCGAACAGACGCAACAGCTAGCGGTGCTTCCCCTGATCCTTACGAAAAATTAATCTTTGACGTCCTCAATAATGACTCAACCAACTTCAGCCACTGGGATGAAGTGCGATCCAGCTGGGAGCTGATTGATCAGATTGAAGAGCTATGGCATAATAATGAAGTGCCTCTCCATGAGTATCCTGTCGGTTCTATGGGACCAGATGCTTCCTTTGAACTCCTTAGAGAATTTGGAGCTGACTGGCAGTGGCATCCAAACAAATAAAATTTAAAAATTGTTCATAAAAAAGCCAGTACATGTACTGGCTTTTTTGTTTTATACCAAGCCTTCAAGCAGGCCTTTCATAAAGTTCTCTGAGTTGAACTCACCGATATCATCAATCTTTTCTCCAAAGCCAATCAGCTTGACCGGAATATCCAATTCCTGACGAATAGCTAACACAACCCCGCCTCGAGCTGTTCCATCAATCTTCGTCAGTACAATTCCTGTGACTGGGGTGATTTTAGAAAATTCCTTGGCCTGAACCAGAGCATTCTGACCAGTTGAAGCATCAAGAGCTAGGAAAGTTTCATGCGGTGCTTCTGGATCCACCCGCTTAATAATGCGGCCAATTTTCTCCAGCTCTGCCATGAGGTTGTCCTTATTTTGCAGACGGCCAGCCGTATCAATCATAAGAACATCAACCTGCTCTGCCTGAGCACGCTCCATACCGTCATAGACAACACTGGCAGGATCGCTCTTCTCAGGCCCCGTAACGACTGGAACATCTACGCGCCGACCCCATTCAGCCAACTGAGCTACTGCTCCAGCTCGGAATGTATCTGCTGCTACCAACATGACTTTCTTGCCTTGTTGTTTGTACTTATAGGCTAGTTTACCGATAGAGGTAGTCTTACCGACTCCGTTGACCCCAACAAAGAGCATGACAGTCAGACCGTTTTGGAAATTGATTTTTTCATTAAAGCGACCATCTTTCTCATATATGTCCACTAATTTTTCAATAATCAGCTGGCGCAGAGCAGCTGGTTTTTTAGCATTTTCCAGACGGGCTTCATAGCGTAGTTCCTCAGTCAGACTGGAAGCCACTTGAACCCCTACATCACTAGTGATGAGCAGCTCTTCCAAGTCTTCGAAGAACTCTTCATCTACTGAGCGGAAATTAGCAAAGAAGGCATTGAGCCGTGCTCCAAATCCTGTCCGAGTCTTCTTTAGGCTGCGGTCATATTTTTCCTGAGTGGATTCCTCTTGAGGAAGTTCTGCAGGCTCTTCTGTAGCTGCTGCTTCTGTTTCTTCAGCAACATCAGCTGCTTTATCAACCTGTTCTGATTCTGTTAGTGACTCAGCTTCTGTTTCTAGCTCGAACTCATTATTTGAATCAGTTGCCACCTCGTCATAAGAAGCAGCTTCATGCTCAGTATGAGATGATGCTTCATCCGAAAGATCTGCTTGTTCAACAAGTTCTTCTACCGTTTCGTCACTGCTTTCAGGCTGGTGCTCTTCTAGAGTTTCTTCAGTCTGAGTTGTTCCTTTAGCCACTTCTTGATTTTCTGCAATAATTCCTTTTTCATGCTCTGGCTCCTTGCTTTCTTCTTGGATAGCTTGAGATGCAAGCTCTTCTGTTACTAACTGCTCTTCAACATCAGCCAAACTATCTTTTGTATTAGAAATTTGGTCATCAAGTTGCTGCTCGTCCTGATAGGACCGAACAGCTTCCGCTTCAAGATTTTCTCCTGCCTGTGGAACTGGCGCTGTTTCTTCTTCAAGCTGGCCAATGTTTTCCAGTGCTTCCTTGACAACTTCTTCAATCGGTGGTTCTTGTTTTTTTCGGCCGAAAAGGCGGTCAAATAATCCCATCGGCTAATCCTCCTTTAGTACATATTCTTCAATAGCCCAAGCCACTGCATCCTCATCATTGGTCATAGGTGTCACCACATTGGCTGCTTCTTTGACGATGCCTACTGCATTCTGCATGGCTACTCCCAAACCAGCCCACTCAATCATAGACAGATCGTTGGCTTCATCACCACAGGCCATGACTTGACTTCTCTCAATGCCTAAATGGGCAATCAGTTTCTCCAAACCATTGGCCTTATGGACATTTTTAGGGGACCACTCCAGCAGCATTTCTCTAGATTTGAAAATCTCATAGCGCTCAAATAATTCTGGTGAAATTTGCTCAATGGCCGCATCCAGTGGTTCTTGAGCATAAGCGGTGACACACTTATTATAAGTCTGCTGGCTGGACAAATCACTGAAATCAATAGACTCAAAAGTTAGAGCAGGATTGAACTGGGCATAAAGCGATTCTTGATTGGACTGAATTTGATAGACAAGTCCTTCGCAGATAGCATCAAGAGGGATATGGAGCTTGTCTGTTTCCTCATAAATCCGAGCCACATCATCATAAGAAAAGACTGTTTTATCAAGAATTTCTCCAGTGTTGCGCTGAACAAGACCACCATTAAAAGTAATGGTGTACTCATCCTCTCGACCGTCTGTTCCCAGCTCATGCAGGAAAAAGTCCATGGCCTTAAGGGGGCGACCAGTAGTCAGAACTACCTTAACTCCCTTGGCCTGAGCTGCTTTTAAAGCTGCTAAATTGCGTTCAGAAATCTTCTTGTCTGAATTTAGAAGAGTTCCATCTAAGTCCAGAGCTATCAGTTTTATATCTGCCATTATAATCCCTCCATGTAAGTGATAACCGACTGAGCATCATGGTGGCCGATGACTTCCTTGGCCACTTCTAAAATCTCAGGGCGAGCATTTTCAGTCGCAATCGGATAGCCAGACACTTGCATCATGTGCAAATCATTGAGATTATCACCAAAAACCATAACCTGAGAAAGATCTATGTCTAACTTCTTGGCCAGCTCGACAATGGCAACCCCCTTATCCACATAATCCAGAACGATGTCAATGGACTTGTAGCCAGTCGTCATGGCCTTGACTCCGTCAATATTCTCATTGATCCAAGCTTCACCAGCTGCGACTTGGTCCTCAGCAAAATTGGTCGTAAACTTGAAAATTTCATCGTCAATATCAGCCAAGCTAGCCACTTTTTGAATGTTTTCATTATAATGAGAACTGAAAGAAAGATAGGTCGGATCCACTGTCTCCAAGACATAGCAAGCCCGCTTGCCCGTCAAAAGCAGCTCATTGACATTGACATAGGGAGATTTCTGCAGCTTATCAAAAACCTTGAGATAAAAATCCCGTGGCATGGTTGCTTCATAGAGATCCTTGCCGTGAAACTCAACTAAGCTGCCGTTTTCAGCAATAAAAATAATCTCATTGCGCACTTCCTCAAACAGCTTTTCCAGCGACAAGAGGCCGCGCCCGCTAGCTACGGCAAAATACATGCCTTTTTCTTTGAAGCGAGCCAAAACTTGCTTGAGACGGTCCATATCAAACTGACCTTTACTGTCCAAAAAGGTGCCATCCATATCTGTTGCTACTAATTTTATAGTCATTTTACATACTTTCTAAATCTTTTAACTTGACCGAGACAATCTTGGAAACACCAGACTCCTGCATGGTAACTCCATAAATAGAGTCTGCAGCTGACATGGTTCCCTTACGGTGAGTGACCACGATGAACTGGCTGTCCTTGTCAAAGCGATTGAGGTAATCCCCAAAGCGTTTAACATTAGCCTCGTCCAACGCTGCTTCCACCTCGTCCAAGATGACAAAAGGAATGGTCTTAACGCGGATGATAGAGAAGAGCAGAGCCAAAGCTGACAGCGCCTTCTCGCCACCGCTCATTAGATTAAGCGACTGGATCTTCTTGCCGGGAGGTTGCACGGAGATTTCTACACCTGCAGTCAGCAAGTCTCCCTCCGTCAATATCAGGTCTGCCGAACCACCACCAAACATCTGGCGGACAGTCACCTTGAAGCTTTCACGAATGGCTTCAAAGGTTGATTTAAAGCGTTCCTTTACTTCGTCATTCATCTCTTCAATCGTCTCTAAGAGCAGATTTTTGGCTGATAGAACATCGTCTCGTTGCTCGTTAAGGAAGTTCAAACGGTTGCTGACTTCTTCAAACTGCTCAACTGCTTCCAGATTGACCGGACCTAAAGCTCGAATGGCTTTTTCCAAATCCTTCACCTGGCTTTCAGCAGCTGGCAAACTTTCTAACGGACGAGCCTGACTGCTTGCTTCTTCGAAACTCATCTGATAGTCATCTGTCAGATTGCTTGCCAGACGGCGCATGACATCCATAAGCTTATCCTTTTCTGCCTCTGCTTTAGCCTGCCGGCGAATCAATTCTTCGTTTTGATGGCGGGCTTGCTCCAAACGACTGGCAATATCGTCAGACTGACCTTCTAGATCTTCAAGCTCAAATTTCAGACGAATCAGTCTTTGATCCAGCTCAATCTTTTCTTGCTTGGCGGTCTCTAATTGCTCTTCCAGAATCGTAATATCTACCTTCTGCAGGTTGGACTGTTCCTTTTGTTCCATCAAAAGCTCCAAGGTTGCCTGCTCTTTTTCAAGGCTGACTTTTTCCTCGGACAGGCGTTCCAAGTCATTCTTTTCAAAGCGTTGATTGGAGGTCAACTCTGTTCGCTGGAGCTTGAGTTCAGCCAGACGAGAGGAAAGCTTTTCAAAGCGAGCCTGAACTGCATCTTTGTTCGACTTAACCTGCTCTATTTCTGCAGTGATGTCCGTTTTTTCTTGCTCAATCTCAGTCAAGCGGGTCTGCAGTCGGTCTTTCTCTTCTGAAATATCCAAAGCAGATTGACCAGCTAACTCCTGTTCCTGTAGATTTTTCAGACTTGTAAGCTCTTCTACTCGTTTGGCCAACTGTTCATAGGCCAGATTAGCCTTTTGCTCAGCCAAGCGAGCCTGCTCACCGTCTGTCTTGATTTGTTCCAATACCTGCTTAGCCTGACTTAGCTGGTTTTGCAGAATTTGCACTGCTTCTTCCTGCTCTTTCAAGCTGACATTTTTCTGCTTAATCTCCTCAAGCAAAGCATCTAGCTCCGGCTTGATAAAGATAGTATTGTTATTGCGGTTTGCACCACCAGCATAAGAACCACCAGTCCGAAGCTCTGTTCCATCCAAAGTCACCATGCGAACCTGATAGCGTACTTGGCGAGCTGCTGCTCGGGCATGCTCCACTGTATCAAAAACAGCGGTCGTGCCCAGCAGATTTTGAAAAATGCTGTCTAACGATGACTCATAGCTGACCAAAGAAGAAGCCAGTCCCAGAAAACCAGCACTTTTTTCAATCGTAGCACGGTTATGGTCAGGCAGTTGACGCGGCTTGATAGTTGTTAAAGGCAGGAAGGTTGCCCGGCCAGCCCGATTTTTTTTCAGAAATTCGATAGCCCGAGTCGCAGCCGCCTCATCTTCCACGATGATATTCTGACTGCTGGCTCCCAAGGCAATTTCCAGCGCAGTCTGATAGTGGGGGTCGAAGCTAAGTTTTTCACTGACTGCTCCTACAATACCACCCAGTCGACCTGCCTCCTGCAGCACACTCTTGACTCCAGCATAGAAATTACTGTGATTTTTTAGAATGGCTTCCAAGCTATTTGAACGTGCCTGCTTGTTTTTGAGGTCGTCCAAAAGCTCAAACATCTTAGTCTGCTGATGTTTATAATCCGCCTCTAACTTCTCTACTAACTGGATTTGACTCTGGTAGTCTGCTAGTAGATTCTTGAGGGCTTGGCGAGCAATTTCCAACTCCTCCAAACCAGCCTGCTCCTGAGTCTGGCTAGCCTCCAAATCAGACTGCAGCTTGGCAAAATCTGCCTTTTTGCTCTCAGCCAATTTAAGCTCGCTAGCCAGCTGGCTCTCCAGAGAGGTCAAGTCATTAGAAAGATTTGCCTCTTCCTGCATGAGCTTGACATACTGCTCACGTAGATGTTCAATCAGCTGGTCTGGATCATCTGAAAAGTCTGCTAATTCTGCTTCCAAAGCAGCGATAGACTGCTCATTGTCGCTCAGTTTAGCAGCTATTTGGCTCAATTCAGCCTGCTTGGCTTCTATGTTGCTTTCTATCTGAGCCAGTTTTTCTGACAGAGTGGCCAAACGTTCTTCATTTTCCCGGCGGCTCGTCGCTGCCTGGCTGGACTCCAACTTAGAAAGATCAATCTGGCGCTCCAAATCACTGATTAAGCGGGTCAATTCCAGCAAACTAGCTTGATCATCGGACAGAGTTTGATTGAGCTCATGGCGCTTGGCCTTCAAGGTTTGATTTTCAACTTCCAGCTCATCGCGCTTGCTGTAGTAGGCTGCTAACTCCTGCTGGATATTCGTTAAATCTTCTTCAGCCTTGGTCAACTTTTCCTTGTTAGCTATCAGCTGAGCGACCAAAACATCCAAGTAAAGCTCTCGGCGCTGGCCATCCAGACTCAAGAAGCGCTTAGCAGTTTCAGCCTGCTTCTCCAAGGGCTTGACCTGGCTCTCCAGCTCGTAGATAATGTCTTCCAGACGGTCCAGATTATCCTGGGTCTGACTAAGCTTGCTTTCCGTTTCCTTACGACGTGTCTTATACTTAAGCACTCCAGCCGCTTCTTCAAAAATTGCCCGGCGTTCCTCCGGCTTGCTGTTGAAGATTTCCTCAACCTTCCCTTGAGAAATGATGGAGAAGGAATCTCGTCCCAGCCCTGTATCCATGAAGAGATCATGGATATCGCGCAGACGGACTTTTTTGCCGTCAATCTTATACTCACTGTCACCGCTGCGGTAAATGTGGCGCTCCACCCGAATCTCATTGGCAGCATCCTTGATAAATTGGTCACTGTTGTCCAGAACCACTACCACTGATGCATAATTAAGTGGCTTGCGGGTTTCTGTTCCCGCAAAAATCACATCGGGCATCTTGCCGCCCCGCAGACTTTTCACACTGGACTCTCCCAAGGCCCAGCGCAGGCTCTCCGTAATATTGGACTTGCCGGAGCCATTTGGCCCAACAACCGCTGTCACTCCCTGATCAAAGACAACTTTAGTCTTATCAGCAAATGACTTGAAGCCCTGAATTTCAATTTCCTTTAAAAACATGAAGAACTTTCCTTTTCAAATGCGTTTTTAGCAGCTTCCTGCTCGGCCAGCTTTTTAGAACGCCCCTGGCCTTGACCGGACTGGCGGCCATTGATGAGAACAGCCACCTCGAAATTTTTGGCATGAGCCGGCCCTGTCTCGGAGACGACCTGATAGGTAATTTCCACATCACCATTAATCTGCAGCAACTCCTGCAGCTTGGTCTTATAGTCCGTCACCCGCTCAAAATCTCCCACTTCCACCTTGGGAATCATGACTTGATAGAGAAAGCTTTTGACTGCTTCCACACCCTTATCCAAGAGCAAAGCGCCTAAAAAGGCCTCGAACAAATCACCTAAAATCGTATCACGATTCCGGCCGCCGGACTTCTCCTCTCCGCGTCCCAGCTTGATAAATTGATCAAACTGACAATCACGGGCAAAGCCTGCCAAGCTCTCCTCCCGAACAATCATAGAACGCAGCTTGGACAGGTCGCCCTCTGGTCTCTTAGGATACTTGGTATAAAGATACTCCGAAATAATCAGTTGTAGAACAGCGTCTCCTAAAAATTCCAAGCGCTCATTGTGTGAAATTTTTAAGAGGCGGTGCTCATTGGCATAGCTCGTATGGGTAAAAGCTGTTTCCAACAAGGTCTCATCAGAGAAAACCAAGTCAAACTGCTCCAGCAATGCTTTTTTCAAATTTTCCATTACTATTTTAGATCATGCTGACTTCAGTCAGATAAGCAGCATGATACCTTTTCCTTTCCAAAGATATACAGTCTCTATTATAACAAAAAACAGGCGCAAACGCACCTGCTGACAGTGATTTCTATTCCTTATCCGGAATTACTTTAAACAAATAATAGGTGATAAAAACGGTCAGACCCAACAGTCCAATCTTAACCCAAATAATAGGCGCTAGAAAAATGGAAATCCCCATCAAGATATAGATGGAAACGATAATCTTTTTCTTACGCTCCTTGGCAATCGTTCCTGTCTCTCGAAAATCTGCCACATAGGTCTGATACATCTTTGTATGATAGAGCCAATTCTCAAAGCGCTTGGAACTGCGCGAAAAGCAGGCAATGGACAAGAGAAGAAATGGCGTCGTCGGCAGGAGAGGCAGAAAAATCCCCAAAACTCCTAACCCTAAAGATAATAGACCTACCACAAAGTAAATTGGCCGCATACAAGCTCCTTTATAAAATAAAACCGTTACTTTTTAAATATTTAATGGATACCGCACTAGAGCAAGAAAACCAAACCTTGCGGTCTAGTGTTTAAATACTCGTCAAAGGCGTCGCGGTATCAGGCGAGGTATCATAGACCTGGAAGTCGTGGCCAACCGCCATATCAGCTTGAGCCAGTTGATTGACCATGGTCATGTGAGCCAATTCCTTGATATTGTTTTCCTTACTGAGATGGCCCAGATAGATCCGCTTGGTGCGATTGCCCAGCGTCCGAATCATGGTCTCTGCTCCATCTTCATTGGACAGGTGGCCCATATCCGACAAAATCCGCTGCTTGAGGCTCCAAGGATAGGCACCGCTGCGAAGAATTTCAATATCATGGTTGCTCTCAATCAGATAACCATCGGCATTTTCGATAATTCCAGCCATCCGGTCACTGACATAGCCCGTATCCGTCAGCATGACAAAACTCTTGTCATCTTTCATAAAACGGTAAAATTGTGGACAGGCTGCGTCATGACTGACACCAAAGCTCTCCACATCCAAGTCTCCAAAGGTCTTGGTCTTGCCCAAGTCAAAGATATGCTTTTGACTAGCATCCAGCTTGCCCAAGTCCTTTTCCATAGCCTTCCAAGTAGCCTCATTAGCATAAATATCCAGATGATACTTGCGAGCCAATACACCAACACCATGAATGTGATCCTTGTGCTCATGAGTCACTAAAATAGCATCCAAATCCTCAGGCTTGCGGTCAATTTCGCCCAGCAAGCTAGTGATTTTCTTGCCTGATAAGCCAGCGTCAACCAGAATCCGCTTTTGATCTGTTTCCAGATAGAAACAATTACCGCTTGATCCTGACGCCAGAATACTGTATTGAAATCCTTTAGTCATGTTTACTTTCTATATATCATCTTCATTATCCCAGTCGTCATCCCGGACGCCATCATTCTCATAAGGCAAGACAATGGTAAAGGTCGAGCCCACACCATACTCACTCTTAGCCCATATAAAGCCCTGATGCTGCTTGATAATTTCCTTGGCAATAGCCAGCCCTAGACCCGTTCCACCCTGTGCACGGCTGCGTGCCTTGTCCACTCGATAAAAGCGGTCAAAGATCTTAGGCAGGTCCTGCTTGGGAATCCCCAGACCTTCATCCGCAATCGAGAGAATCAACTGCTCATCAGTTGTCTTGATGGAAACAGTAATGGTTCCACCATCTGGCGAATACTTGATGGCATTGTTCATGATATTATCAATCACCTGGGTCAGCTTATCTGTATCAATCTCCACCCAGATCGGTGTTATAGGATAATCACGGATAATCTCGTATTTCTTGGTTTCGTCTTGATTTTTTATCTTGTCAAAGCGATTGAGGATAAAGGTGATAAAGGCTGTAAAATTCGTCAACTCCACTTCCAGATGACTGGTCTCGTTGTCAATGCGTGACAGACTGAGCAAGTCCGTCACCATCCGCATCATGCGGTTGGTTTCATTGAGCGACACCTTGACAAAGTCTGGCGCTACTGGCTCAGACAAGGCTCCCTCATCCAAGGCTTCCAGATAGGACTTAACACTGGTCAGCGGAGTCCGCAACTCATGGCTGACGTTAGAGACAAAGAGGCGACGCTCCCGCTCTTCCTTGTCCTGCTCTGTCGTATCATGCAAGACAGCCACCAAACCAGAAATGAAGCCCGACTCCCGCCTTACCAGGGCAAAGCGAACCCGCAAGCTCAAATACTCACCATTTTCATCCTGAGAATCTATCGTCAGCTCAGGAACATTGGTAATCAGGTCCCGCAAATCATACTCGTCTGAAATCGAAAGCAGATCCAAAATACTCATATTTTGGACCTCATCTCTCTTAACTCCCAACTGCTTGGTTGCCATATCGTTGATAGTGATAATCTGCCCCCGGCGGTTGGTCGCAAGCACGCCATCTGTCATATAGGACAGGATACTGGAAAGGCGTTTTGTTTCTTGCTCAAGGTTTTCATGTGTCAGTCGAATGACCTCTGAGAGGTCATTGATACTGTTGGTCATATCTGTGATTTCTGGACTCCCTTGCATGTCCAGCACTTCAGAATAGTCACCTGCAATCAAATCTTTAACCTTTTGATTAAGCTGTACAAGCTTTTGGTTATCACGGCGATTTTCCAATAAAAGCAGGGCAACAACTACAATGAAGCCGATAATAATGATAGCAAAGACGAAATCCGCAGAAATCACAAATTGTTTAATTGCTTCAATCATTATTTCTCATATAGTAGCCAACTCCGCGGCGAGTCAAGATATACTCAGGTCGGCTTGGCGTATCTTCAATCTTTTCACGCAGGCGGCGAATGGTCACATCCACTGTACGGACATCACCAAAATAGTCATAGCCCCATACTGTTTCCAGCAAGTGCTCACGTGTCATCACCTGGCCGATATGTGTCGCCAAATGATGAAGAAGTTCAAACTCGCGGTGGGTCAGCTCCAGCTCCTTGCCATGCTTCTTAGCAACAAAAGCATCTGGCAAAATCTGCAGTTCCCCAATGGTCAGCTCGTTCGGGCCACTTTCTTCCACTTGGTTTTCCACAACAAGGTCTGCCCGACGAAGAAGTGCCTTGACGCGCGCCTGCAGCTCACGATTTGAGAAAGGCTTAGTCACATAGTCATCTGCACCGATTTCAAGACCGATAACCTTGTCAAACTCACTGTCCTTAGCAGACAATACAATAATCGGCACATTACTAGTCTTACGAATAGTCCTAGCAACTTCCAGTCCGTCCACTTCTGGCAGCATCAAGTCCAGAATCAAGATGTCTGGCTGTTCCGCCTCAAACATTTCTAAGGCTTCCTTACCATCAAAGGCAGTCAAAACCTCATAGCCTTCTTTGGCCATATTAAACTTAATAATATCTGAGATTGGTTTCTCATCATCTACAACTAATATTTTCTTCATATGTTCACCTTAACATAAGATTGGGATTGAATCAACTCCATGATAGAAAAGTTGTGACATAGTCAGCTAAGTCGTCCTGCATCAACACGTGCAAAAGGCAATCTAGTTTGCCTAGCTAGACTCCCAATCCAATTTTATTTATTTATATAGTCTTATTATACCAAAGTTTTCTTAAAAAACACTAATTCAAGCCATTTTTATTCCACATTTGTAGAAAATGGACGATTCTCATCAAAAAAATTTCTCTCTGAATAAAAATAGTCATTTTTATTCAATTTGACAGTTTATTTATTCTATGGTAAAATCTATGTCATATTATCTAACACAAAGGAGAAAGATATGGCTTTAGTTGAATTTAAAAATGTCGAAAAGTATTACGGAGATTACCATGCTCTGCGCAATATCAATCTCAGTTTTGAAAAAGGGCAAGTAGTTGTACTGCTGGGACCATCCGGCTCAGGAAAATCTACTCTTATCCGTACAATCAACGCTTTAGAAGGTATTGACCAGGGAAGTCTGATTGTCAATGGCCATGAGGTCGTGAACGCTGCTGCCAAAGATCTGGTCAACTTACGCAAAGAAGTCGGAATGGTCTTTCAACACTTTAATCTTTACCCCCACAAAACGGTGTTAGAAAATGTCACTTTGGCGCCTATTAAAGTTCTAGGAATGGATAAACAAGAAGCTAAAAAAATCGCTAAAAAATATCTAGAATTTGTCAACATGTGGGACAAGAAAGACTCTTATCCAGGCATGCTGTCCGGTGGACAAAAGCAAAGGATTGCCATTGCCCGCGGTTTAGCTATGCACCCTGAGCTCCTGCTCTTTGATGAACCTACTTCTGCCCTAGACCCTGAAACAATCGGGGATGTTCTGGCTGTTATGCAAAAATTAGCCAAAGACGGTATGAATATGATTGTTGTCACACACGAAATGGGCTTTGCCCGTGAGGTAGCTGACCGCATTATCTTCATGGCAGACGGTGAGGTACTGGTGGATACTATTGATGTTGATGCTTTCTTTGACAATCCTACCGAACCTCGCGCTAAGCAGTTTCTCAGTAAAATTATCAATCATGAGAGTGATAACGTGCTTTCTTAAAAAGGAGAAGACCTATGAAACTTAAAAAAATACTCATCAGCCTACTCTTACTCCTTCTGACTCTAGGCTTAATCCATACCGCTCCTGCACAAGCCGATTCCAGTACCAGCCAACAGGTCAAGGCTATCCAGAAACGCGGTGTCCTCAATGTCGGTGTCAAACAGGATGTACCTAACTTTGGTTACCTCAATCCTGATAGTAATACTTACAGCGGTCTAGAAATCGATATTGCAAAGAAGATTGCTAAGGAACTAGGCGTCAAAATCAACTACGTCCCAGTTACCGCACAAACTCGCGGACCACTTCTGGACAATGGGCAAGTTGACATGGTCATTGCGACTTTTACTATCACAGATGAGCGTAAGGAAATTTATAATTTTACAACCCCTTACTACACAGATGCTTCTGGTTTTCTAGTTAATAAATCCAGCAAAATTACTGACGTCAAGGACTTGAATAACAAGACTATCGGCGTCGTCCAAGGTTCTATTACTCAAACCTTGCTGGAAGAAATCGCTCAAGAGAAAAAACTCAACTTCAAATATGTGGAGTTAGGCTCCTACCCTGAACTCGCTGTTTCCTTGCGGGCTCACCGTATTGATGCCATTTCTGTTGATAAGTCAATCCTAACCGGCTATGTAAGCTCCAAGTCAAACATTCTGGATTACAGCTTCAAAAAAGCCGATTATGGTGTGGTAACAAAAAAATCCAATACTCAATTGAATGACTATGTAGATGGCCTAATCTCTAAATGGAAGGAAGACGGCAGTCTACAGAAAATTTATGACAAATATGATTTAAAACCATCTGCTTCAACAGATGATTAGAAAGGAGACCCCATGAGTTTTAGTATTTCTTCTTGGCAGGCCTACTTTGCGGACTTTGGCAAGTTTTTCCAAGGATTCCTCTTTACCTTAGCTATTTCCATCGGCGCCCTGACCTTGGCTCTTTTACTAGGGATTTTCTTCGGAGCTATCAGCACAGGTAAGCATAAAGTTCTACGTGGTCTAGCTCGTGTTTTTGTTGAGTTTTACCAGAACACACCACTCTTAGTGCAATTTGTAATTGTCTTTTACGGTCTTCCGCTAGTCAGCAATTACACCATCATGCCCTCAATCTATTGGACTGCTGTCCTTTGTGTAGGACTGTATCACGGTGCTTATATCGCCGAAGTCATCCGCTCAGGTATCCAGTCCATTCCTCGCGGGCAGACCGAAGCTGCACTATCTCAGGGCTTTACCTATGTAGAAACTATGCGATATATCATCCTGCCCCAAGCTTTTCGGATTATCCTGCCACCGTTAATCAATCAGGTCGTCAATCTGATAAAAAACACTTCTACCGTCGCTATTATCTCTGGTATGGATCTGATGTTCGTGACCAAGTCTTGGTCTGCTCTAAACTCCAACTACATCCCTGCCTTTGCCGGAGCAGCTTTGCTCTACTTCCTCCTTTGCTTCCCAATCGCCAGCTGGGGACGTAAGGTAGAGGAAGCTAATAAACAAGCTTACAGCATCTAAGGAGGTCTCTATGGAAAATATTTTAAAAGTCTTAACCACAAACAACCTCCTCTTTATCCTTAAGGGGCTCTGGCTGACGCTACAAATTTCTTTCATTTCCATTGTCCTATCCACGATTTTTGGAACTATTCTAGCAGTCATGAGAAACGGAAAAAATAAACTGCTCAAACTGATTGCCAGCATTTATATCGAATTTGTCCGTAATGTACCCAATCTGCTCTGGATCTTCACCATCTTTTTAGTCTTTCAGATTAAGTCAACGCCAGCCGGTATCATCAGTTTCACTGTCTTTACTTCTGCTGCTTTGGCAGAAATTATCCGAGGCGGCCTTAATGCCATTGACCCAGGTCAGACTGAAGCTGGCTTATCTCAAGGATTTACTCAGTTTCAGATTTTGCGTTATATCATCCTACCTCAGGCTATTCGGAAAATGCTGCCAGCCATCATTTCTCAGTTTGTCACAGTGATTAAGGATACCAGCCTGCTCTATTCTGTTATTGCGCTCCAAGAGCTCTTTGGTTCTGCTCAAATTCTGATGGGACGCTATTTTGAAGCTGAACAGGTCTTCGCGCTCTATCTGTTAGTAGCAGCCATCTATTTCCTGATTAACTTCGCCATTTCCAGCTTCTCGCGCAAGCTATCCCAACGCTGGGCTCAAGCTGCAGAATAGATAACTCAAATACAGACCTACTGTGCAAAAGTTGAGTTTACCAACTCAGCTTTTTTATTTTTAATATTTGTGGTAGAATAATATCAAAGGATAGACAAGGAGAACGATATGAAAAAACTGACATTGCTTTTCACCACTTTCTTAACACTAATCTTTCTCAGCGCCTGCGGTCAGCACACTAGCTTCCAGGGAAAATGGAAGGCTCAGAAAGCAAACGGCGAGGACATTGACATTGTCTTCAATGACAAGACCGGCAAGCTAGGTGATAAAGAATTTCACTATAAGATAGATAAGTCAGGCTATCAAGATAATACCAAATATTACAGTATCACTGTCAGTGACACCTATCACTACACCATCCTTTTCCCAGATGATGATATGAAAATAGCTACTCTTCTGGAACCTGATGACCCGTCTAGCGACCCTCTCTATGGAGAAATGCTCTATGCCATGAACCGAAATGAGTATCCTGATTTTGATGATTATGTGGATAAATACTTGAATTAAAACCAGAAAGACCACTGATGTAATCAGCGGCCTTTTATTATTCTTTTTTAAATAGTTTATCAGCTAGAAAAACAGCATTTAGTACTCTAGGAAATCCAACGTAAGGGATGCATTGTAAAAAG
>ERZ773037.810-NODE-810-length-16596-cov-10.945711_pt1 | contig 16596 bp, 12 predicted proteins | sample MGYA00511466_ERZ773037 | MGnify/ENA primary metagenome ERZ773037 (study PRJEB29015, sample SAMEA2738146) | human oral metagenome | biome: human oral; feature: human-associated habitat; material: saliva | place: China | collected 2202 ... | reverse complement strand
TTTCATTGATTCGGCGATAAATTGTAGTCAAGTCAAGCAAAGTTTCTTCGACAGCAGGAGTCAATTGATCCTCTGTCATACGCCATGACCAGTTTCCACCAAGAGTAGATGGGAAGTTCATACGAGCTGAACCATCCAACTCTAGCAAGTCTTGCATGGTAGCGATAGCCATAAAGCTTACTGATGAGAAGACTGTACGAAGCATGGCATGTGGAACAGATTCGTATTCTTTCCGGTTGGTATAACGAGCAAGATACTCACGAGTTGGATCGTCGATTTCATTGCGGTACCATCCAAGAACCGTGTTGTTATCATGCGTTCCTGTGTACATAACAGAGTTGTTTGGCGCTAAGTGAGGGCTGTCAATACTTTCATCGTCAGGATTGAAGGCAAATTGAAGAATCTTCATACCAGGGAAGCCTGTGCGCTCACGAAGCTCGATAACTTCGTCCGTCATGAAGCCAAGGTCTTCTGCGATGATGTTCAAGTCACCGAGTTCTTCTTTCACAGCTGCAAAAAGTTTGTAGCCAGGGCCTTTAACCCATTTACCTGATGCTGCTGTATCAGAACCAGCTGGGATTTCCCAATAAGATTCGAAACCACGGAAATGGTCGATCCGCACGATGTCATAGATCTTGAAGCTTTCACGCAAGCGTTCAACCCACCATTTATAACCATCTTTGTCCATTGCATCCCAGTCATAGATTGGATTCCCCCAAAGCTGACCAGTTGCTGAGAATTCATCTGGTGGGCATCCTGCAATGCAGGTTGCTTTCCCATTTTCATCTGTTTTAAAGAGGTGTGGATTTGCCCACATATCGCTTGAATCTTCGGCTACGTAGATTGGCATGTCCCCTACGATTTCAATGTGGTTGTCGTTAGCGTATGCTTTCAATTTCAACCATTGTTTAAAGAAGAAATACTGTGTTACTCGGTGGTAAGTCAATTTATCTTCCAATTGAGCGCGGTAAGAGGCAAGGGCTTCCGGTTGACGTGCACGAATCGCCGCATCTGGCCATTCTGTCCATGCTTTTAATTCAAAGTGCTCTTTAATAGCCATGTATTCTGCAAACAATTCCAACCAAGCTGCATTTTGCTCAGCAAAACGGCTGAAGTCATCCCAATCACCTGTTTTGAGAAAAGCTTCAACCGCTTTTTCTAGAAGGGGACGACGTTGCTCGAAGATCTTGGCATAGTCTACTTCTGTTGGATCTTGACCAAAATCAATACCTTCTACATCAGATGCATCCAAGAGCCCTTGCTCGATCAAGAGATCGAAGTCAATAAAATGGGTGTTGCCTGCAAAAGCCGAGAAGGATTGGTAAGGAGAATCCCCGTAGCTTGTTGTTCCGAGAGGCAAAATTTGCCAATACCGTTGCTTGGTACGAACGAGGAAATCCACAAAATCGTAGGCTGCTTGGCCAAACGAACCGATTCCATACTTCCCAGGCAAGGATGAAATGTGCATCAAGACACCACTTTGGCGTTTTTTCATTGAGGGTACCACCTTTAGTTTAATATTTTTTGTTTTAAGAAAATAGACGAATCTTCTATACTGTTTCTGATCCACTCCAACTCTCAGAAAGAATTGAAGAAGAGCAGTCAGCAGACATAGAACTGAATTTAACCTATTTATAAATGACCCTAGATCATCTTTATGCAACGTTCAAGGAAAACGTTTGCGTTATTATCCATTATAAAGTAATCCTGTGGTTTATGCAAGAGGTTTCCTAAACTTTTATGTTTTTTCTGCAGGTTAACCCTATGCCTAGTGTATCCCTTTCTCATTTTCTTGTCAACTATTTGTGTGTATAATAGAAGATAAAAAAATTTTTAAAAATTTTTGTACAAATACTTGCAAACGTTTTCTCCCTGTGATATACTATTCGTGTTAAGGAAAACGTTTGTCTAAAACGTTTTCAACTAATAATCTTATTTTTATTCTTTAGGAGGAATAAATCATGAAACGCACAATTCTTCGAAGCGCTGCTGTACTTGGTACAGTCGGATTCGCATCACTTCTTTTGGTAGCTTGTGGAGGCAAAAAAGAAGATTCTTCTTCTGCTAAAAACGAGTTAACTGTCTACGTCGATAATGGTTACAAATCTTACATGGAAGAAGCTGCGAAAGCTTTTGAAAAAGAAAGTGGTACAAAAGTAAACATCAAGACTGGCGACGCTCTTGGTGGTTTGGACAAATTGTCTCTTGACAACCAATCTGGTAAAGCTCCAGACGTTATGATGGCACCATACGACCGCGTAGGTGGTCTTGGTAACGACGGTCAATTGGCTGAAGTTACATTGAACAAAGACAGCAAGACTGACAAAACAACTGAATCACTTGTAACAAACGGTGGTAAAGTGTATGGAGCACCAGCAGTTATCGAAACATTGGTTCTTTACTACAACAAAGACCTCCTACAAGAAGCTCCAAAAACATTTGGTGAACTTGAAGAATTAGCAAAAGACAGCAAGTATGACTTCGCTGGTGAAGAAGGTAAAAACACTGCCTTCCTTGCTGACTGGACAAACTTCTACTATGCATACGGACTCCTTTCAGGTAACGGTGGATATGTCTTCGGTAAAAATGGTACAGATCCAAAAGACGTAGGTTTGAACAACCAAGGTGCCATCGACGGTATCGAATACGCTAAAACTTGGTACGCTAAATGGCCTAAAGGATTGCAAGACACTAAAGGTGCTGCAAACTTCATCCAAACTCAATTCCAAGAAGGTAAGACAGCTGCCATCATCGATGGACCATGGAAAGCATCTTCATTGAAAGAAGCTAAAGTAAATTATGGTGTAGCAACTATCCCTACCCTTCCAAACGGTAAAGCATACTCTGCCTTCGGTGGTGGTAAAGCTTGGGTCATCCCTGCAGGTGCTAACAACCCTGAAGCAGCTCAAAAATTTGTTGACTTCTTGACTTCAACTGATCAACAAAAAGCCTTCTACGATAAGACTAACGAAGTGCCAGCTAACACAGAAGCTCGTGAATACGCTGTTGGTAAAAACGATGAGTTGACAACTGCCGTTGTTAAACAGTTTGAAAATGCTCAACCAATGCCAAACATCTCTGAAATGAGTACTGTTTGGGATCCAGCTGCAACTATGCTCTTCGACGCTGTAAGTGGTAAGAAATCTGCTAAAGATGCTGCTGACGATGCTGTTAAATTGATCAAAGAAACTATCGAACAAAAATTCGGTGGCAAGTAAAACAGTTCCCAAGGGGCTGGGAATCTTTCCCAGCCTTTCGCTGTGATGTGGCCTCTGGTTGCTCACATATAAGGAGTCGATATGGAAACAAAACAAAATCCAAAAAAGGCAATGGGGTTATCCCTCATTCCTGGCTTGGGACAAATCTATAACAAACAGAAAGCAAAAGGATACATCTTTCTCGGTGTAACGATTGTCTTTCTCGCTTACTTTTTCGGGCTTGGTTTGGGGGAATTGTCCAAACTCATCACCCTCGGTACCGTCCGTGGGCAAGATAACTCTCTTTTTATCTTAATCCGTGGTGCCTTCCACTTAATTATCACAGTCGTTTATTTGATGTTCTACGCTCTGAATATCAAAGATGCGGGTACTGTAGCCAAGCGAATTAATAATGGCATTCGAGTACCGATGACCCTAAAAGAGATGGTGAATGCTATCTATGAAAATGGCTTCCCATATCTTTTGATCATCCCTTCTTATATTGCCATGACTTTTGCAATCATCTTCCCCGTTTTGGTTACCCTGATGATTGCCTTTACCAACTACGACTTTAAGCATACAGCTCGCTTTACACTCCTTGATTGGATCGGACTTCAAAACTTCACCAACATGTGGACTTTGAGTACCTTCCGTTCTGCCTTTACATCTGTATTAGGCTGGACCTTGATCTGGGCCTTGGCAGCTTCAACACTTCAAATCGTTCTTGGTATCTTGACAGCCATTATTTCTAACCAACCATTCATTAAAGGAAAACGCATCTTCGGTGTCATCTTCCTTCTTCCATGGGCGGTTCCTGCCTTCATCACTATCTTGACCTTCTCAAACATGTTCAACGATAGTATCGGGGCCATCAATGCGCAAGTCATTCCTCTATTTGCGAAGATTTTCCCATTCTTAGATGGGGTTCTCATTCCTTGGAAAACGGATCCTACCTGGACAAAAATTGCTTTGATTATGATGCAAGGTTGGCTCGGCTTCCCTTACATTTACGTCTTGACACTCGGAATCTTGCAATCTATTCCAAACGATCTTTATGAAGCAGCCTACATTGATGGGGCGAATGCTTGGCAAAAATTCCGCAACATTACCTTCCCAATGATATTGGCTGTTGCGGCACCAACACTCATTAGCCAATATACCTTCAACTTTAACAACTTCTCCATTATCTACCTCTTTAACGATGGTGGACCTGGATCTGTTGGAGGAAATGCTGGTTCGACAGATATCTTGATTTCTTGGATTTATAAATTGACAACGAACTCATCACCTCAATACTCAATGGCTGCTGCGGTTACGTTGATTATCTCTCTGATCGTGATCTCGATCTCGATGATTGCCTTCAAGAAACTGCACGCATTTGATATGGAGGATGTGTAAAATGAAAAATTCAGTTCAATTTAAACGCCGCCTTAATCATTTCTTGACTTACCTCTACTTGGTTGTCCTTTCCATCATCATCATCTATCCCTTGTTGATCACGGTTCTTTCAGCCTTCAAAACTGGTAACGTCAGTGCCTTTACACTTGATTTCAGTGGCAGTCTCAGCTTTGATAACTTCCAAAAACTCTTTACGGATACCCTATATGGTACTTGGTATCTCAACACCTTGATTATCGCCATTATTACCATGGTTGCTCAAACATCCATCATTACCTTGGCAGGGTATGCCTACAGCCGCTACAACTTCTTGGCTCGTAAGCAAAGTTTGGTCTTCTTCTTGATTATCCAAATGGTCCCTACCATGGCTGCTTTGACTGCCTTCTTCGTTATGGCCTTGATGTTGAACGCCTTGAACCACAGTTGGTTCCTGATCTTCCTCTATGTCGGTGGAGGAATTCCAATGAACGCTTGGTTGATGAAGGGTTACTTCGATACAGTCCCAATTTCACTTGATGAATCTGCAAAATTGGATGGCGCTGGACACTTCCGTCGCTTCTGGCAAATCGTCCTTCCATTGGTTCGCCCAATGATTGCGGTCCAAGCTCTCTGGGCCTTCATGGGACCTTTTGGAGACTACATCTTGTCTAAATTCTTGCTTCGCGATGAAATCAATTATACGGTAGCTGTTGGTCTTCAGACCTTTATCAGCGACCAAAAAAATCAAAAGATTGCCTTCTTTGCGGCAGGTGCGATTCTGATTGCAGTCCCAATCTGTGTGCTCTTCTTCTTCCTTCAAAAGAACTTTGTTTCAGGCTTGACAGCTGGTGGGGATAAAGGATAAAATAAACTTTTCTATAACCTTCCAGCAATGGTGAAAAGAACGAAATTTTCTCTCGCGCTTTTCTCCCAGTCACATAAATTTTATCTTTAAGGAAAGGATGGGAGTGGGACAAGGATAGCAAGTTGATTGATTTGCTACCGGTCTCTCTCCCATCTTTGGTTAAGGATAAAATCTTGTTATGCTCTCCATACAAGGGAAATCCATCCCGGAGATTAGAAAGGTCTCTTCATGCCCTATCCATTTAATTATTTTTCCAGCCTTTTTCAGGTAAGAAAAGCATTTGCCAACCGCAAACAACTCAACTGGTTCCAAATGATCTTTACCTCACTCTTTCTTCTATCCTTGACCCTGATTCCTGTTGCCGTTCAAAATGCGGAATTACAGACCTACCCCTTAACTACCTTTGTTAGCGATGTCTTTGATCCCTTAACAGAGGATGTTATGAAGGAATTGAAGGAAAACGGGGCCTTCTCTCAAGGAGAATTCACCTATCAAAACAATTCAAAAGTATTTGAAAACAAATCTGGTCAAGTCATTCTTGGCCAACACGAGGATGCTGAATACGGAGCAGCACTGACGCTTCATTTTGATAAGGAAGCCTTAATCATTCTCAAAGAAAAGAAAGAACTGGCTACGATTCCTTACCAAACCATCAATCAAGAGAGTATTCAGGACAAAAAAGAACTCACTAAGGCCATTTCCAAAGATTGGTTCCAAGCCAATCGATTGGCAGTTAGTCTCTTCCTCGTCCTCTTCTCAGGTTTCTTATCTGCTGTGAATTTTGCAATTTTAGTATTTGGAGCTTCCTTCTTCCTCTTCTTGACACGGAAGTCACGTCTCTTCTCTCTCAAAACCTTCAAAGAGTGCTTCAATTTCACTCTCAACTGTCTTGGATTGCCTATTCTTGCGAGCGTCCTGATCAGTTTATTGTTCCACCAAGTCTTTACGACAACCATCTTGATCCAAAATATCCTATTTGTCTTGTTCCTCGCACTTGCTTTCTATAAGACTCATTTCCGGGATCCAGATTACAAACCTTAGGGAGGTCCTTTATGCGTGTCACCATCAAAGATGTAGCCAAACTTGCTGGCGTTGCACCATCTACCGTTACACGAGTGATTCAAAATAAATCTACCATCAGTGAAGCCACTAAAGAACGGGTTCGTTCTGCCATGAAAGAACTAGATTACCATCCAAACCTCAATGCTCGTAGCTTAGTGAGCCAATCCAGTCAGGTGATTGCCCTTGTCTTGCCTGACGAGAGTGATGTGTTCTTCCAAAACCCCTTCTTCCCTACGGTCCTCCGTGGGATTAGTCAGGTTGCTTCTGATTATGGCTATGCCATTCAGATTTGTACAGGGGCTAATGAAACCCACCGCCTCGATCAACTCAAACAAATGATTTATGGTAAGCGGGTAGATGGGCTCATCTTCCTCTATTCCAAATTGAATGATCCGCTGGTTGACTTCTGTATTCAAGATAAATTTCCTTTCTTGATTTTAGGGAAAGCAACTTCACCTTTTGTATCCTTAGTTGATAACGACAATGTTAAGGCAGCCTTTGACGCGACAGAATATTTTATCAACAAGGGATACCAACACATCGCCTTTGTTGGAGGAAATAAGGAATTGGCCGTTTCTCAAGACCGCTACAAGGGCTACCAAGAAGCTCTTGCCAGTCACCAGATCCCTCTTCGTAAGGAATTGGTCAAGTTCTCCTTTGGTTTCTTGCTGGAAGAAAATTCTTACCAAATCATGGATACCCTGCCTTTTGAAGAACTTGAAGCACTCATGACAACGGATATTCTAGTTGCAGAAGGGGTTCGGAGATACCTGAGCGACAAACAAGTCGACCTTCCGATTATTTCCTTCGACTCCATTCAACCGCGGATCCCTATTGATGCCTATATTGATATCAATACGGTTGAATTGGGACGCGAATCTGTCAGAACCTTACTCCAAATTATTAAAGACAACAAGGAAAACAAAACTGTTTGCTACAGACAGCTCATTGAACACTCGATTATTGAACTTTAGGAGAACCTATGACCACACACTTTGCAGCTTATTTAGATGACCAAGACTTGATTCACATGGAAGGAGGAGAGAGCGTAACGGCCTTTCTTCCTTTTACATTGACGTCTGGTTCGAAAACGATTGAACTCTTGCCGACAGAGGAAGAAAAAACTCTTCGAAGCCCCCTTCCCATCGACATTAGTCAAAGCTATACTCTTTCAAATAGTAAAGGAGAGTCCTGCCTCCTCCACTTCCGGGATATTGTCCGTCAACCCATCTTTGATCAGCTTTATGCTTATGATGGAGAGGATTTAGGAGCTCACTACTCAAAAGAAAAAACGACCTTTGCCTTCTGGGCTCCCATTTCTCAAGAGGTTGAGCTCTTGATCAACCAAACTACCTACCCGATGGAGCGGACAGAAAAAGGAGTTTGGCGTCTAGAACTCGAGGGAGATTGGGAAAAAGCCTCTTACTACTACCAACATCAGGTCAACGGTGTAACCCATATCGTTCATGATCCTTATGCTCTTTCTTCTGAAGCCAATTCAGGAGCTAGCTATGTCATCGACCGACACAAGATTGAACGCCCCATTCAGAGAGCAACGACGCAATTGGATCCGACTGAGGCCATTATTTATGAACTGAGTGTCCGTGATTTCTCCATGCAAAAAGAAGCTGGTTTCCATCATCCTGGAACCTTCCCAGCCCTCTTAGAATCTCCTAAGTATGGAGAACAGACCTTTGGCTTTGACTATTTGAAATCCCTGGGCATTACTCATGTCCAGCTCATGCCCCTCTATGACTTCGGGAGCGTGGATGAAACCAACCCTACTTCTAGCTACAATTGGGGCTATGACCCTGTGCAATACAATGTTCCTGAAGGAAGTTTTAGTACCCAGGCAAATGATCCTTACCAACGGATTCTCGAGTTGCAGCAAGTGATTGATGCCTACCATAAGGCAGACCTCAGCCTCATCATGGACGTTGTCTATAACCATGTTTACCTCTCTGATGAATTTGCTTTTGAGCGGATTGTCCCAGGCTATTTCTATCGCTATGACCAAGACCGTCAACGAACCAACGGAACCTTCTGTGGCAACGATGTAGCCAGCGAGAGAGCCATGGTTCGCAACTACATCAAGCAGTCAGTCAAGCAGTGGGTTCAACTCTACGGCTTTGATGGTTTCCGCTTTGACTTGATGGGCATTCTTGACCGCCAAACCATGATGGAAATTCAAGAAGAATTAGCAACCATTTACCCCAACATCTACCTTTATGGAGAAGGCTGGAAGATGGATACTGGACTGGATCCTGAACTCTTGGCCCATCAATACAACGCTAATCAACTTCGTCCGTATGGCTTCTTCAGTGATAATTTCCGTGATACCATTAAACGAAGCATCCTCAACGAAGGACGTATAGACAGCCGCTATCTGGCCAATGATCTGGCCAATATTTTGACTGGTAACGTCGGACTCAAAGGAGACACCCACTTTGTACGTCCTCAACAGGCGATCAACTATGTGGAATGCCATGATAACGCAACCTTCTTTGACTATCTCAAGGTTGAAGATCCAAACATTTCAGAGGAGCAGCGTCAGGCTAAAGCCCGTCTTGGCTTGCACCTCGTACTCTTAGCTCAAGGAGTTCCCTTCCTACATGCTGGTCAAGAGTTCTATCGCAGCAAGGGCTTAGAAGAGAATACTTACAATCTTCCAGATTCTCTAAATCAACTAGACTGGCTTTCTTCTACAGCTTATGAAACAGATATTCAGTTCCTGCGCGAATTGATTGCCTATCGGAAAAAGGAAGAACTCCTCCGCCTTGACAAGGCTCAAGATATACGGGATTACTGCCAAGTCACTTGGATCTCAGAGAAGACCTTCTCATACAGCATTGAGAAAGACGGTCGTAAGTTGCATATCTTGGTCAACCTGGGGGATCAAGAATGGACTTATCGATTCAAACAATCAGCAAGATTAGCAATTGCCTACCCTCATGTGTATGGGAGAGAGCAAGAACTTTCTCAAGAAGAATTTACCGTTCCAGGCCATGGCTGGATCTTGGTAGAACAAGCATAGAAAAATCCCTGCAAGAATTTCTTGCAGGAATTTTTTAATCTTCTACTTCGACAAAGCGACCAATAATATGAACATTGTCTGAAATTGTTATAAAAGCTTGAGGATCTGCTTTTTTCATTAAAAATTTAAACTCATTAAACTCTGCTCGGGTAATAACCGTGAGTAAGACGGCTTTTTCCTGATGGTTATAGGTTCCTTCGGCATTGTGAATAATGGTTGCCCCACGATGCAACCGCTTATGGATTTTCTCAATAATCTTATCCGGTTGGCTGGTAACAATCATAGCTTGCATCCGCTTCTGCTTGGTAAAGACAGCATCTGTCACTCGACTAGAAACAAAAATGGTAATCATCGAATAGAGGGCATACTTCCAACCAAAGGTCATCCCGGCTATCAACATGATGGTCCCATTGACGATGAGAGAAATTTTACCGACGTTCTTGCCCGTTCGTTTTCGAATAGTCAAACTGACAATATCGGTTCCCCCACTGGAGATATTATTCCGAAGGGCAAAACCAATCCCTGTCCCCATAACCACCCCCCCAAACAAGGCGTTCATGATAGGGTCATTGGTGAGCGTAACTACTGGAACAAATTGGATAAAGAAGGAACTCATGGACACCGTGATAAAGGTGAAAATGGTAAACTTATGGCCAATTTGATACCAGGCGATGATCATCAATGGCAAATTGATGGCATAAAACGACAAGGAAACAGGAATGGTAAAGCCCAAGAATCGATCACTAAGGGCCGAAACAATCTGTGCTAACCCTGTCGCACCACTTGAATAGACACGTCCCGGCTGGAAAAAGAAGTTCACAGCAATCGCAGATAAAAATCCATAGACCAATGAGGCTGAAATCTTTTCATCATACTTTTCGCGGGAAATACTTTTCAAGACCCGTAATAATTTAAAATTATAAGCAATTCTTCTCACATAAAAACGTAAGATTTTACCTAAGCGAGTTTTTTTCATGATTATCTCTCAATTTATAAATAAAGGGAAAATCACAGAAGCTACTTCTGCGGATTTTCCGCTCTTATTCTTACTCCTCAGTTTTGACTTCTACTTGTAGACTCAACTCTTCCAGTTGTTTGGTGGCTACTGTAGAAGGGGCTTGGGTCATCGGATCTGTTGCCTTGTTGTTCTTAGGGAAGGCAATCACTTCACGGATATTCTCCTCACCAGCTAACAACATGACAAAACGGTCCAAACCAAGAGCCAATCCGCCATGTGGAGGGAAACCATAATCCATAGCTTCTAGCAAGAAACCAAATTGCTCTGTCGCATCTTCTTTTGAGAAACCGAGAGCCGTAAACATCCGTTCTTGCAATTCTTTTTGGTTGATCCGAAGACTTCCCCCTCCAAGTTCGTAACCATTGAGCACAATGTCATAGGCAATAGCCCGTACCTTGGCAAGATCGCCCTCTAATTCATGAGCTGTCTCTGCTTGCGGAAGTGTAAAGGGATGGTGGGCACTCATGTAACGGCCTTCTTCTTCAGACCACTCAAACATTGGCCAATCTACCACCCATAGGAAGTTGAATTGACTGTTGTCAATGAGGTCCAATTCCTTGGCAATTCTACAACGAAGCGCACCTAGGGTTGCATTGGCTACTTCTAGTGTATCCGCTACAAAGAGGACCAAATCTTTTTCTTCCAACTGTAAAGCACTTGTCAACTCTGTTGTCACGTCTGTCAAGAACTTAGCAACTGGACCGTTTAAAGTACCATGCGCCACCTTGACCCATGCAAGACCTTTGGCCCCATATTGTTTAGCTACTTCGGTCATCTTATCGATATCTTTACGTGAGTAGTTGTCTGCTGCTCCTTTGACCACAATGGCTTTTACTGCTGGAGCTTCTGAGAAAACCTTGAAGTCTACACCCTTTACGACTTCTGTCAAGTCTGTCAAGAGCATCTCAAAACGAGTATCTGGTTTGTCAGAGCCGTAAAGAGCCATCGCATCATCGTACTTCATCCGTGGGAAAGGAAGGGTCACTTCAATCCCCTTGGTTTCTTTCATGACACGCGCGATTAAACCTTCTGTAATATCTTGAATTTCTTGCTCTGTCAGGAAGGAGGTTTCTAAGTCGACCTGTGTAAACTCAGGTTGACGATCCCCACGTAAATCTTCATCACGGAAACATTTGACGATTTGATAATAGCGGTCAAAACCAGCATTCATCAACAACTGTTTCGTGATTTGAGGGCTTTGAGGCAAGGCATAAAAGTGACCCTTATTAACACGAGATGGAACGAGGTAGTCACGCGCCCCTTCTGGTGTTGACTTAGAAAGGAATGGTGTTTCCACATCGATAAATTCCAACTCATCCAAGTAATTCCGGATAGAATGGGTCACCTTGGCACGCAATTTCAAGTTTTCCAACATCTCTGGCCGACGCAAGTCCAAATATCGATAGCGTAGACGGGTATCGTCGTTAGCTTCAATGCCGTCCTTGATCTCAAATGGCGTGGTTTTTGCCGTATTAAGGACAGTCAAAGAAGAAACATGCATTTCAACCTGACCTGTTGCAATTTTATCATTGGCTTGCTGTCTGGCAGCAACTTGACCTGTCACTTCGATCACATACTCGCTACGAAGACTTTCGGCCGTTGCCATGACTTCCGAACTGACAGTTTCTGGATTGATGACCAATTGCATAATCCCTTCACGGTCCCGCAGATCAATAAAGATCAAGCCACCCAAATCACGGCGTCGACTTACCCATCCTTTGAGGGTTAGTTCTTGTCCAATGTGTTCCTCGCGAACACGCCCAGCATACATGGAACGTTTCATTGTATTTTTACTCTCCAAACTAATATTCTTCCTTCTATTTTACCATAAAGCCTGTCAGATAAGTGCTTTTCCAGAGATTTTTCCAGAAAAAACAGTTCTTTTATTCAGCTTCTTTCCTGGTAGGAGCTTTCTCTTGTTTGGCCTCTTCATCGTATAGGGTTGGGGCCAAGATTTTCATCAGACTAGCTGTTCCAAAACGCATGATAGCTGCCAAGACTCCAAATATTGGGGCCAAGTTACGGAAAAAGAAGTCTCCTCTGATTAATTGGGTGATGAGGCCCGTAATGAGAAAGACCACGATTCCTTGAAGAATCGCATAAAAGGCTATTTTCTTCATTGTTTTCATCTTATACTAGTTCCTCTCTTTCTAGTAGACAGACTTATCCACAAGTCTGTGGATAAGTCTGTGAATATGGGGATAAGTTTCTTCAAAACCATAGGAAAAAAGGTTGAGACTGGGTATTCTCAACCTCTTCGCTTCTTACTTAAATTGATCCGGCTGACCTTTGTAGTTAGCCCAGTCCTGACTTAAGAAACGATTGTTAATCTTGTATTCAGGTGCAGGTTGAGGGTTGGAGACAAAAGGATCAACTGCCTTGTCAAATGCCAACCATCCATTCCAGCCCATATGAATGGTGTCCTGCATAAAGTAAGGTTTATCACCATCTTTAGAAAAATCAGCAATATGGGTAAAGCCTTGACTTTCTAGTTGATATCGGATTTTTTCAACTGTTCGTTGATACATTTCTTTACTCAAGCCTGTATAAGCCATCCATTTCGAGTTTACTGGAGGGATAACAAAGATCACATTGGTTTTAGATTGAGCAAACTGATCCAAAACCAGTTGTAAATCATTGTATTCTGGGGATTGTTCATAGGATTCATTCTTTTGGAATCCTTTGAGTTTCTTTAACTTGCTAGCAAGGCGATGGGTATAAAAGCTATTGCTAATGCCTAATTTATTATTGTTTGTTTTCTCTTTGGCTTCAGCCGTCGCCACTTCTTCCAAGGCATCGTAAGAAAATGTGTCTGGCAAGTCGTTTAAGCGAGAGAGAACTTTCTTCTCATAATTGCTATTGTTCATTGCCGTAAAGGTGCTAAAGAAGGCATCCTCTCGACGTACAAAGCGCATGAGGGTCTGATTGAGACTTTTTTCAAAACTAGATAGATTTTGACCATTGGCTAGTTTCTGAACTCCTCCCTGCATAGCAACATTAGGGTACTGCTGTAAAAGACGAGATGCCGCATACTGGCTTGCTGGTCCAGCTTCTTGGTTGGCCAAAAAGCTCGTTAATTGGTCACTGTTAAAGTATTGCTGGAAGGCCGATGAATCATAACCGTCCTTCGTAAACCACTGGGGCGATACTACATAAACAGCCGTTTTCCCTTCTAGTTGAGGAAGAATTTGCTGCATCCCAAAATATTGGTTCAAGGATGCTGCCCCTCGTTGTCCTAGAAAATACGGACGATAAGAGCGATCATACTTCTCTGCTAGTACTGCTGGGTGGACGATGTCAAATCGCAACCATTCGCTGGAACCAAAGAAGGGTACAAAACGATAGTTGGGATCCCCGAGCGCTTCTTCCTTACGGGCACGACTTTTAAAGCCTTCTGCCGTCAAGCTCACTGCAGCCTTTTTCTCCTCTGTCAGATTATGTTTGTGGTTAATCGGATAGAAAAAGAGAAGAGCAGCGACAAGACCCATGGCGCAAAAGACTGGACCCAGAATCAGCCACAATCGTTTAAGCATTCTGAAGCTCCATGACACCTTCTACGATTTTGTTGGCAGTATTCCAGTCATCACGACCAAATTCAGATACTGGAACCCGAATATCGAAGCGGTTTTCCAATTCCACAATCAACTCAACGGTTCCCATGCTATCAAGGACACCAGCATCAAAGAGATCCTCATCCATCATGTCTGAGACATCTTCCATAAACAATTCGTCAATAATTTCAATTACTTGTGATTTTACATCCATTTTTCATTTTTCCTTTTCTTATTTCATTTTTGGAAACCATTGCTGATCCAAGAAGCCTGAGAAAATCAGGAAGGACAGCATGACGGTATTGAAGGTAATAAAGATTCCAAGAGCCTGGGTCCAGCGATTGTCTGGTAGGGGCTCTAGTCCTTTTGCTTTACGTTCTTTATTGATTGTTTTTTTCTTCCGAAGCCAGGCATCATTGATCACAAGACCAAGTCCGTGGAAAAGACCATAAGCAACATAATACCAGGTCACTCCATGCCAGAAGCCCATGACCAACATGTTAATGATATAGGCAACGTTTGACGTTGTAATCCGACTCTGAAAGACCTTGTTGCGCATCAAGACCATGACTAGACGCATAAAGACAAAGTCACGAAACCAGAAGGACAAACTCATGTGCCAACGATTCCAGAACTCCTTTAAATCACGTGATTTGAAAGGAAGATTAAAGTTGATTGGGCTCTTAATCCCCATCAGGTTGGATGCCGCAAGGGCAAACATGGAATAGCCTGCAAAGTCAAAGAAGAGATCTAAACCAAAGACGTACATCACCCCTAAGGTTCCTAGGTTAAAGACGCCCCCTTGAAGAAGGGCATAGGTCTTGACATGTCCAAGTAAGAGGTGGCCAAAGATATGAGCTAGAATAAACTTATAGAGAAAGCCAAGCATGATATACTTGACACTCTGCTCCAGCATATCGAGGAGCTCATCTCGATCTGGAATCGTTAGGTAATCTTCATTGAAGCGTTTGAAGCGGTCGATCGGCCCACTTGAAAAAGTCGGCATAAAGAGCAAGAAACGCAAGAATTCCCAGAGACTAAATTCTTTGAGGGTCCCATCTCGCATCTCGATAATCATCCCTACCGCTCGGAAGGTCAGATAGGAGATCCCAAGGAAGCCCATCCAAGACTGGGTCCCATCAATGGCTGGTTGCACCTTCACAAAAACCAAGGGCAAAACGACCAAGAAAGAGTGAAGATAAAAGACCCACTTGTTATCACGCTGACTTCGATAAAATTTATAGGAGTAGACCCAAAGGATTTGCCAAAAGAGGTAGAAAAGAACCGCATAGATTTGTTTCAAATCCGTCCCAGTCAGCATCAAAACAATAAAGGCGAGGCTGACCAAGGCTTCATAGACTGGGAAACGCTTTTTAAAGAAGAGGCCAACAAAGATGGGCAACAAGGCCCCAATCAGATAAATAAAGTAGATCGGGGTCCCGTAGGGTTCTAAATGAGGGAGCTGTTTCAAAAACTCGATCATCGGTTGTTAACCTCGCTAATCAACCCTTTGATGTCGATTTTCCCATTTGGAGTTAGCGGCAAGCTGTCACGGTAGAGGAATTTCGAAGGCATCATATAAGACATCATGATGTGCTCCAAATCTTCCTTAATCGCTTTGGTAATATCAATTTCGCGCTCAAACTGTTCCTTGACCCCATCTTTCAAGATGACATAGGCCAAGAGATTTTGGACCTTGTGATCTTTGTTGTAGCGTGGCACTGCAACAGCCGAGTCAATGTACTGAGATTTGTTCAAGTTTTGAGAAACATCTTCTAGCTCAATACGATAACCGTTAAACTTGATCTGGAAGTCCATCCGTCCACCATAGAGAAGGAGGCCTTCATCTGTCATGGTTCCGACATCTCCCGTATGGTAGGCTGGAAGACCTTCAAATTCGAAGAAGGCTTCTGCTGTTTTCTCTGGATTATTCATATAACCTTTTGAAACAGCCGGTCCAGACACGATGATCTCTCCTTGCTCTCCATTTGGCAATTTGTTTCCTTCTTCATCAATGATGAAGGTTGGAGAATCTTCTTTGGTATAACCAATTGGCAAGCGTTTAAGAGTCGCTAGCATCTCATCTGTGATGGCAACTGCCGACAAAGCTACCGTCGCTTCTGTTGGACCGTAGGCGTTGATAATGCGTGCATTTGGGAAACGCTCGCGCAGTTTTTGAGCCGTTTTAACGGTCAACTCTTCCCCATCAAAGTAGAAATGGGTAATGCCTGGCATCTTTTCAGCATTGAAATCTTCAGACAACATGGCCATATCTGCAAAAGATGGCGTTGAAGTCCAGATAGCAATCGGAAGAGAGAAGATGGTCGCAAAGAGTTGTTTAAAGTCTTGAGTAATGGCTGATGGAAGGGCAAAAAGCGTTCCTCCAAGAGCCAAAGTTGGTGCCCAGTACATAACAGATAAGTCAAAGGAATAGGGTGGTTGCGCCAACATTTGCGGACGCTCTGGCGTCGCAAATTCCTTGTCCGTAATCA
>ERZ773037.806-NODE-806-length-16635-cov-9.435766_pt1 | contig 16635 bp, 14 predicted proteins | sample MGYA00511466_ERZ773037 | MGnify/ENA primary metagenome ERZ773037 (study PRJEB29015, sample SAMEA2738146) | human oral metagenome | biome: human oral; feature: human-associated habitat; material: saliva | place: China | collected 2202 ... | reverse complement strand
TCGGGCGAGTGCCGCATCCACAGCCTGTTCGAGCGAGCCCAGGATCTCCTCGAGGGCAGCTTCGGGGCGGATGCGGTGCGCCTGCGTGGGCAGCGGCAGGTTGTCCGGGGCGATGACCGCCAGGAGCACTTCGGAGGCGGCGAGCGCGTCCACGGTGGAGACGCTCATTTCGGCGGGCACGTGGGCGCAGAGCAGCACGCGGGCAATGCCGGTGTGCGCCATGCCGACGGCTTCGCTGAAGTCCTGCACGGTGCGCGCCACGGAGACGCGGCCGCGCTGGGATTCGATGCGGTTCAGGAGCGAGCCGTCATCGCCGTAGAGGATGACGGGGATGTTCACTGGCCCTCCCCATAGGTGCCGGGGATGAGGCTAATCTTGGAGTCGCTATTGCTTTCCTTGACGAGGGCGGCGAGGGCTTCTTCCTTGACCCACAGCTGCACGGTTGCCTTGCCGTTGGCGCCAAGCACGCCTTCATCGACCGTTACGGCAACGATTTCGGCATTGGTGACGATGGCGCGGGCACCGTTTTCGGTGCGGTTATCGCTCTTGGTGTCGGGATTGCGCGGGCCGGAGGTCCACACGTCCACGCGCTCGCCTGCCTTCAGTGCGGAGGCGGCGGTGCGGTCAATGCTGACGGTGGCGAGGCGGCGGCCCGGGGAGGTTTCGGTGCCTACCGATTCTTTGCTGATGAAGTTGCCGGCGGGGATGCGCTGGGTGGCGATTTTGCCGTTCATCTGTGCGGCTTCGGCGCGGGTGAAGTACTTGTCTTTGGCGGAGTCGATGTTCGCTTCGACTCGGGTGAGTTTGTCTTCGGTAATCTTCTCGCCGAGGCGGATTTCGCTTTTGGCGGTGTAGTACTCGGTTTTGCTGTTGTTGGCTTGCACGTAGAGCTGCACGCCGGTGATGGAGACGAGCACGAGAAGTACACCGAGGATGAATCGCCAGTCTTTGATGGTGGGCCTTTTGAGGCGTTTGGCGTGGGGCTCGGTGAGGGTGGAACGCTTCGTCGCGTTCTGTCGTATGCGCATGATGTGGTTGTGCCTTTCGGTGCGGAAGCCGGCGGTGATTCCGGTGTTGTTCAACTGACCGATGAGCGAGTGGTGTGTTTTCGATAGTGCTTTGGTTGAGTCTGACACTAACCCTAACAGCATATTTCATTTAGTACTCTCTCTCAACAAGAGTCGTGTTTATGAAATATTTTTGAGTCTTGCCCCTTTTGAAGGGGTAATTAGATAACTTTTCAGCTCATATAAGGCTTTTTGTGAGCAAATTTCACGGTGATGGCATATACTGAAAGTACTCAATAGATGTTCTGTATGGACTCTATGTAAAAGGCCGCCAACGGTGGCTAGGGGGCCCAGGATTTCACTCACGGAAAGGAATAATTCGATGACTGCACCTCGTTTCCTCACTCTGAGCGACGTTGCCGAGGAGCTGCAGGTTTCGCTTTCGCAGGTGCGTGCTCTGGTGCGTAGCGGCGAACTTCCCGCCATTCAGATTGGTGGACGTAACCAGTGGCGTATTGAACGCTCTCGCTTTGAAGAGTACATTACCGAGCGCCACGAGCAGACCCTGGAGGCGATTGCTTCCGGCAAGCTCACCGCAAAGGCTAAGGTTGATTAGTATTTCAACATGCACCTCGCGGGCGTAATGCTCGAGTGCTTTAAAAGGTCCGCTCCTCTCGTTGAGATTTCAACGGAGAGGGGCGGACCTTTTTGTGTTTATTGTTGCTTTCATCAGGGTATTTATGGTTGTTGAGGCGTTTCTGCGGGCGTGCCCACGGAGGGCACTGCCCGCTATTCACCCTGTGCCCTAGCGTGAAATACGAGCGATGACTGCGCTAATACGAGCCAGCGGAATGGTGCGCACACCAGCACCGCCAGGTGCACGGGAGTAGCCGGCGGCGGCGCCCTGCCCGTAACCAGCCTGGCCGTAACCGCTCTGCCCATAGGTTCCCTGCGCGTAACCTCCCTGCGCACCGTAGGCTGCACGCGCGTGCTGGTCGCGTTCGTAGATGCGCGGGTACTGGCCGCCATTGAGCAGGCGCAGTTCGAGGAAGTCTGCTCCGACTCGCTCGATCACGCCGTCGTAGCTGACGGTGCCACCTTCGAGGGAGAGACGGACGGGTTCGCGCGCCATGGCGAGGGAGCGCAGGGCGAGCTGGATTTTCATGCGGTAGCGTTCGGGGCGAACATCAGCGCGTCCGGGAGCAATGCCGCCTTCCCACCAGAGCATTCCGCGCAGGGGAATGATGATATTCTCACCGCGCGCTTCGATGCTGACCCATTCTTCGCCGACCATTTCGAGCTTGCCTTCGTAGGTTTGCATGTCGGTGGCGCAGATGCGGATGGGGCCGCCGACCTGTGCAAGGAGGCGGTCGTCGAGGGTGATGGTGGAGTACTGGACACGGGCGACTTGGCGGGCGTCCTGTTCCATATCCCAGGCGCGTTCGGAGGCGAGGCGCACCTCAATGTCTCGTAGGAACTTTTCCATGCTCATACTATGACCCTACCCGAGGAGGGGTGCGGATACGAACCGGGGCGTTTTCTGGTCGAATAATGATTCTTGAGCCTGATTTTTGAAGCAAATTCCACCAAATTACATGTTTTTCATACATTTTGATGCGTTTTGCTTCATTTTTGGCGCGACCTCCTGTATAAATGAAGCAACACCAAAAGCTATCAAACACACCGTTTGGAGGTCATCGTGGACCATCTTCCCACTCCGGGCTCAGCCCCCGAAGCCTTCGCTTCACGCTCTGCCGCTTTCGCCTCACGAACTGCCCCCTTCGCTTCACGCCCCGCGGCCGCGCCTCGTACTGTCGGTGCCGGGATAGCCAGCACCGGGGTAGCCAGCGCAAAGGTAGCCGCCGGCGTCGGCTCTGCAACCGAATCCGACGCTAGGGCAAACTACCAGGACGTTCTGCTCTTCATCGCCCCTCCCCTGCTTTCCGCGGCGGTCTTGGGCGCGTTGAGCGTGAACCTGCACCGCATCCCTTCGGCGCATCCTCTTGCTGACGCTTCGTTGCTCTGTGCTGGCGCGGCGGCACTCCTCATTACCGCCTGGTGGTTCATCAGTTTTATCTACGCGCTCTTCTACGCTCGATCTTTGCGTGTTTCGAGCCGCAACGCTGACCGCGCGGTGCTGAAGGTTCCGGCGTTTTTCCGTCCGCGCTTTATGCGCCGCATTGTTCTTACGCTCGGTGGCACGGCTCTTGGAGTGGGGGCGGTCTTGGCTCCCGCGCAGGCTGCGGTGGTGACGCCCGGCAACGCCGGGGTAAACGGCACGGAGGGTCTGCCGCGGACAACTATTTCGGCGGTTATGACCGCAGATTCAATGGACACCGTAGCTTCAACGAGTACCGCAGCTTCAACGAATACTGCGGCGGCAGACACCAGCTCTGATTCGCCCTCCACTCCCCCGGCTCTCTCTGCTGAGATTCCCGATATTCCGCTGGCTCCTCAACCCACGGAGGCGGCAGGCTCACTGCAGGATCGCAGCCCGTTCTTCTCCCCTCCCCGCGCTGAGGCGGGCACCTACTCTTACACGGTCCAGGCGGGCGATACGCTCTGGTCCATTGCCGCCGAGCAGCTGGGTGAAGGCACCGATGCCTCCACCATTTACAACTACACTCTCGATATTTACGAGGCGAATAAGGACGCTCTGGGCCAGAACGCCGAGCTGCTTTACGAGGGGCAGGTTCTGCAGATTCCCGATCAGCCCATTCATTAGCCCCCCCCCTCACTACCTCAATTCGCCATCTCAATTCCGCCATCTCAAATCCGCTGCCTCGGTTCTTCTACCTCGCCCGATAGCTTTTCATTCGCTCAATTTCATTCGCTCAGTCTCATTCGCTCAACCCACCTCACACATCTTTCTGTACCGAAAGGAGCCGTCATGAGCTTCGCCAACCTTCTCCCCCGCGCCCCGTGGACGCCGCCGCATTCTCCTGCAGCCCAGTACTCTCAGCCTGCCCGCCCGTATTCTAAGCGTCAGGCGGCACGCACCTCCCAGGCCCAGCCTGCGGTTGCCGAGCAGGTTGCTCCGCTACCGGAGCAGGGGCAGGGCACCATGGCACTGGTGCTGAGGCGGAACAGCCCGTCGGTCTATTCGCTGTTGCCGCTGCCGCGTTATGAGCAGCATTCGGCGCAGCGCCCGAAGGTAGTGAAGAGGGGCCGCCCGCTACGTCCTGCGGATGCGTTGGCTCGCCAACTAGAGGGTCGTTGCGCGGGTGTGGCGATTGCTTACCTGGAGATTATGTCGGCTCGTCGTTCGCGTCAGCAGCTGGCGCAGTGGGTGTCCGCGGATTGTTTCCACCGTCTGCTGCCCCTCTTCCCGAAGAACCCGCGTCAGGTGCGCGAGGAGATGCTATTGACCCTTCCGCCGGTTCTGTTGCGGGTACGAGCGCAGAGGGTGCACAAGGAGCTCTACGAGGTGGTGGCGCTGCTGCGTTGTGCGGATAAGGTTCGCGTGGTGACCATGCAGATGCGGCTGATTCACGGTATGTGGCTGATTACCTCGATCGAGCAGCCGCAGAGCCGCTTGGACGAAGACTAAGGCTTCCCCGGCTTCCCCTACAAAACACACAGACAAACAGAGAGGGTGCGAATCCGGTATTGGATTCGCACCCTCTCTGTTGTGCGTCATGCTCGCAACACGTCAAGCGTGCGGCGTTTCAGTTTTTAGGCTGAGGCTACTTCTCCTTGGTGCGCTCAACGTGAACCTGCTCGTGGCCGTCCTCATCGGGGGCGGAGTACTGCAGGAACTTCGGGCGCGAAGGCTCAGCCAGGCGCACGGCAGAAGCCTGAGTACGCTGCTTGGACAGGTCCAGGTTGAACAGGTAGGTCACGGTCTCTTCACGGACCGCGCCGAGCATCGCCTGGTACATGTCGTAACCTTCACGCTGGTATTCGACCAGCGGGTCACGCTGAGCCATCGCACGCAGACCGATACCTTCCTTGAGGTATTCCATCTCGTACAGGTGCTCGGGCCAGCGCTCACCGATGACGGACAGCATGACGCGGCGTTCAATTTCGCGCATGCTCTCTTCGCCGACGCTCTTTTCACGCTCATCGTAGATGAGGTGTGCATCCGCCAAAACTTCCTTCACGATCTGGTCGCGAGTAATCTTGGTGCGGTCGCCGGCGTCTTCTGCCAGGTCGTCCACGGTGATGGAGATGGGGTACACCTGCTTGAGTGCGTCCCAGAGCTCGTCGAAGTCCCAGTCCTCGGCGTGGCCTTCAGAGACGCGGGCGTCAATGATGGTGGTCAGCACCTCGTCCACGAAGCCGGAAATCTGTTCCTTCAGGTCGTCACCGTGCAGGATGCGGCCGCGGTCCTTGTAGATCGCTTCGCGCTGGCGGTTGAGCACGTCGTCATACTTGAGCACGTTCTTACGCTGCTCAGCGTTACGGCCCTCAACGTTTGCCTGTGCGGTGGCGATAGCGCGGCTAACGATCTTGGAGTCCAGTGCGGAGTCCTCGGGGGCTGCCGCCATGAGGCGGGTTGCCATGCCGGTGTTGAACAGGCGCATCAGTTCGTCGGTCAGAGACAGGTAGAAGCGGGACTCACCCGGGTCGCCCTGACGGCCGGAACGACCGCGCAGCTGGTTGTCGATACGGCGGGACTCGTGACGCTCAGTGCCGAGCACGTACAGGCCACCGAGCTTGGTGACTTCCTCGTGCTCTTCCTTAGCGGCGTCTTCGCAGGCCTTCAGGACCTCGGGCCAGCGTGCCTCGTACTCTTCGGAGTTGGTGTTCGGGTCCAGGCCGAGCTCACGCATCTTCTCGACGGCCTCAAATTCGGGGTTACCGCCGAGCATAATGTCGGTACCGCGACCAGCCATGTTGGTTGCCACGGTGACGGCGCCCTTACGGCCCGCCTGCGCAACAATAGCTGCCTCACGCTCGTTGTTCTTTGCGTTCAGCACCTCGTGGCGCACGCCTGCCTTCGCCAGCTGGCGGGAGAGGTACTCGGAGTTTTCCACGCTTGCGGTACCCACCAGGACGGGCTGGCCCTTTTCGTGGCGTTCCTTAATGTCCTTGACGACCGCCTTGAACTTGGCAATTTCGTCGCGGTACACCTTATCGGGGTTGTCGATGCGCTGCACACCCTTGTTGGTGGGGATGGGCACCACGCCGAGCTCGTAGGTGTTCATGAACTCTGCCGCTTCGGTTTCCGCGGTACCGGTCATGCCGGCCAACTTGTCGTACATGCGGAAGTAGTTCTGCAGGGTCACGGTCGCCATGGTCTGGTTCTCAGGCTTGATCTCGACGCCTTCCTTCGCCTCAATCGCCTGGTGGATGCCGTCGTTGTAGCGGCGGCCCGGCAGAATACGACCGGTGTGCTCGTCAACAATCAGGACTTCGCCGTCAATGACCACGTAGTCCTTGTTGTTGGTGAACAGCTCCTTCGCCTTAATGGAGTTGTTCAGGAAGCCAATGAGCGGGGTGTTCTTGGATTCGTAGAGGTTCTTCACACCCAGGTGGTCTTCCACCTTGTCAATGCCGGATTCGAGGATGCCGACGGTGCGCTTCTTCTCATCTACTTCGTAGTCTTCACCGCGCTTGAGCAGGGTTGCGGCAATGCGCGCGAACTCTGCGTACCAGCGGTTTGCCTCACCGGCTGCGGGGCCGGAAATGATCAGAGGGGTACGCGCCTCATCAATCAGGATGGAGTCCACCTCATCGATAATGGCGAAGTTGTGGCCGCGCTGAACCTGCTCCTCCACGGTCCACGCCATGTTGTCACGCAGGTAGTCGAAGCCGAACTCGTTGTTCGTACCGTAGGTGATGTCTGCGGCGTACTGCTTACGACGCTCGTCAGGTTCCATGGAGGAGAGAATCACGCCGCACTCCATGCCGAGGAAGCGGAACACGCGACCCATAAGGTTCGCCTGGTACTCAGCCAGGTAGTCGTTCACAGTCACAATGTGAACGCCCTTGCCGCTCAGCGCGTTCAGGTACGCGGGCAGGGTCGCGACGAGGGTCTTACCCTCACCGGTCTTCATTTCGGCAATGTTGCCCAGGTGCAACGCTGCACCACCCATGAGCTGCACGTCGTAGTGGCGCTTGCCCAGGGTGCGCTTGGATGCTTCACGGACTACCGCAAAGGCCTCCGGCAGCATAATGTCGAGGGATTCGCCGTCCTTGACGCGCTCGCGGAACTTGTCGGTCTCTGCTCGCAGTTCCTCATCGGTCATAGATGCGAAGCTGTCCTCGAGCGAGTTCACCGCCTTAGTGTACGCTTCGAGCTGTCGCAGAACCCTCTTATCGCCGGTTCGGAGGATTTTCTCCAAGAAAGATGCCACTGAGCTTCTACTCCTTGATTGTCTCGGTACCCTCACCAAGGGCGCGCGAGAGTGCGCGCGGTGAGGCCTTCCTACATATTGTATGGCAGAGCCGCCTAATTCGCCCGTCCGAGCTCTTTTTTACGCTGTGCGCCCACGAGGTGACATTTGGTGACGCTCGAATCTTTCACCTTCCACTTGAGGCAGAGCCGCGCCATCCGGCTGAAGGAACGAGTGTGCAGGCTGATAGAACGGACGCGTAGAAGGCACGGTAGAAGGCGCAGTAGAAGGCACAGAAAACCCGGGTACCTCAACAGTACGCAGAGTACTGTCGGAGGCACCCGGGCCCTGAGCCTGCTTACTGAGCATGCCGCCTGAGATAGTCATGCACCTCAGCAATCAGCAGGTACGTTAGTTTTACTCGTTGTCCAGAGTGATGATGCCGTAGCTCCAGCCCTTACGACGGTATGCCGCAGCCGGTGCGCCGGTCTCGCTGTCAATGTACAGGTAGAAGTCGTGGCCGACCAGTTCCATACGGTCAACAGCTTCTGCGGGAGTCAGACGCTCGCCCTTGAAGCTCTTGCGGCGAATCTCAATGGGAGATGCTGCCTCATCGGCGAGGGTGACCTCGCTGTTATCGAATGCTGCTTCTTCCACCGGAATATCCGGCAACAGAATCTCGGTAATTGCTTCGGTGACCACGGGAATCGAGCCGGTAGCGTCCGCAACAGAGACGGGGTGCTTGCCACCGCGCTTGTACAGCTTGCGGCGGTCACGTGCACGGCGCAGACGCTCCAGGAGCTTGCCGTAGGTTTCATCGAAGACCGCGAACTTGTCGTGACCCTGGGCTTCGGAACGGAGGACAGGGCCGGTACCAACAACGGTAATCTCAACGCGGATGGACTCGCCACCCAGATGACCGTCCTTGCTGAACTTGACGTCAATGTCCTTCACGTTATCGCCGAGCTGAGCGAACTTCTGAACCTTCTCGTTCACGTACTCTTCCAGGCGTTCGGTGACCTTGATATTGCGGCCGTAGATGTTGACTTCCACGATCATTCCCTCCAGGTTGGGGGCTTATACCGCGTCCGGTTGGACCCGGTACGGGGGTTCGACTCCAATGCCGTTCCCTTGTATATATTCTAGTACGGAACATGGTTTATATCACTAGATATGACAAATATTTAGCCCAAATAATAGCTATTTATTCGTCTGCGAACTTTAAAAGCTAAAAATCGTGTATCTCTTGCAACTAACTGCAAGAAACGCTATGTCTGAGCTTTTTTCGGTACCGCCGCCACGGCGCACACGCCCAGCACCCGCGAACCCGCATCCTGCAGCACGCGCACCATCTCAGAGGCGGTCGCGCCGGTGGTCACCACATCATCACAAATAATGCTCACCCGCCCCGCGCACAGGGCAGGTTCCATGACGCGCAAGGCACCGTGCATCCGCTCGGCACGGCCCACAGCGCCCAGGCTCTTCTGCTCGCTCTTTGCCTCAGAAGCACCGAGGAGAGAAGACACACGAGAAGACACCATACGAGAAGATAAGGAGGCGCCGCTGCCCCGTTGCGTGCGAGGCACATAACCGATAACATCCACGGCGCGCACCCGCACCGAGGCGGGCAGACGCTGATTGAGCTGACGCGCTGCCTCCTGCACCAGAAGATTCGCCGGCGCATAGCCGCGGCGGCGCACACTCTGCGCAGACGACGGTGCCGGAATCAGCAGCACCTCAACCGGTGCGGCGGAGGTACCTACAGAAGAGATAGAAGACCCCGGCGCGTTCTGAAGCTCCTCCCGATGATCGCGAAGAAGCTCATACACGCTACGCGCCAGCCCCTCGCCCAGCAGCGGCAACAAGTCAGTGCGACCGGCATTCTTCAATGCCAATAAGGCACGCGGCATCATCCCCACGTAACGGGACGCCGCACGCACCTCAGGAGCAGCCGCGCCCTCAAGAGGCTGCAGAACCTGCACTCGCTCCACCCGAGCCAACGCCGAATGTAGCTGCGGCAGACACGTCTCACACAGCGGCGAGCCGGAACCGTAGGGGACCGGCACCGCACAGCACGGGCAGGTACGCGGCATCAACACCTCGCCCAAAGCCCCGCTGGCACTCTTGAAAGCACTGGCGAGGCGGGTCAAAGGCTCGTTCAAGGGCACGTTATTAGAGAGCGCATTGTTTGAGGGCGCGCTCAAGGAATCGTTCAAACCACGCTGTTCTGAACTCACCGAAAGCACCCTTTCTCGCTCGCGCCTGCCCGAGGCTAACCGGCGTAACTAATCTCGTGCAGAGTCGTATCCAGACGAATCCAGCCGCGCTCCTCCATCAGGTAGCACGAACCGTCAGAACGGTGCGCAATAATATTCGACGTATTATCCGCCGTCGAAATGGTCATCACACCATCCAAACGGTCCAGCTTCGTCTCTTCACCGCTGAGGGAAATCACCTCAGACTCACCGTTCTTCACGTTCACCACCACGACGCTCTGGTCGCCAGCCCAACGGGCATTACGCGGAGTCACAGAAGAGCTCAGGCGCACCATCTCCGTCAGACGCAGAGGCTTGCCGGCATCATCACGCACAATGCCGGAAATAATCACAGCCGACGCACCCTCAGTAGACGCCACAATCGCTATGCGCGCACCATCGTGAGAAACGTTCACGCTCGTAAAGTTCAAATTACGCTGCCAGGACAGGCCAATATCCACGCCGCGCTCACGCTCGGTTGCATCCTCAGAATCCGGCTTGAAGGCACGAACAATACCCTCACCATCAGCAGCCCACACCCAGCCATACGCGTCAAAACTGGGGGCAGCCAGAGCGGTACTCTGCCACACACGGCGGGCAGTACCCTGATACACCGTGTACAGGCTCGCAGCATCATTCGCCAAGCAGGCATACACATCCGCCGAATAGCCCATCGCCGGGGAGCTCAACTGGCTCACGCCACGCAGAAGCAACTGCTCACCCGCACTGCTCATATAGTCATCGCGCGCCACCATCTGGCCGTTCGGATTAATAGCAACCGTGCGGGCGGGAACACCCGGGTTCAGCTTCACCGCAGAGAAGCCGCTCGGTGCGTTCTCAGGAATCATAGTGCCGTTGTAGAACACCTCAGTCTTACCCAGACCGGAGAAGTTCTCCAAACCGTGCATAATCTGCTCACGCACACGCGCCAAACGGTTATCGTCCAGGCGCTCACCCGACAGGCGAACCAGCACATCCTGGTTATCGCTCATGCTCGCGGTCTCAAGGCTCATCGACTCGTTCAACGCCGAGAACGCGACGTCCTTCAGGTAGGACGCCGGACCAATCATGAGGGTACGCACCAACATCTCAAAATAGCGGTCCGTATGCGGGAACCAACGGATATCAGGCACAGCATACCGGAAGGCACGATCATAGAAATACAGGCGGCATGGGCTAAACACACGCTCAAACTCAGTGCCGTCCAGCCACAAACCATCCGGGCACGAGTTAATGCGCCACTGGTTATCCTCCATGACCATCGTGAAATCATGAGTCTCAGTCTGAGCCTCCGGGAAGGTGCTCGTAATACCCTGACTATTCACAGTCGCCGTCTGCTGGAAACGCACATGATACATGCCCTCAGCATTGCCGCTATCGTCACTGCGAGGCTGCACCGTATTACGGTACACACGAGTCGTACCCATAGGATTCCAACGGCCCGCAAAGGAAGAGCTCAAATACTGGCGCGCCACCGCATAGTTCTCGATACTATCCACACCGGCACGCACGAACCCCTCAATAATCGCCTCGGGGGTAGCACCGGCCAGCGGACCCGGCGCACGCGCCGGAGAAGTATTAACGCTCTTCACATCCAGACCGCTACTGTGCTGAGTCACCCGGTCGTTCGTGGGAAGACCCGCGCAAGAGCTCACGAGCGTCGCCAAAGACACCGCACCCCAAGACAGCGCGGTGCGTCGAGAAACAATAGCCCTGTGAGACATGGAGGTCTTAACCTTCCTCTACGAACAAAGACAAACAATCACCAGCTAAGGCTGCAGGCCGTCGCAGCGCGGTGAAAAGATAACCACAGCGAAATAACAACACTGTGAAAATACATCTGCATTGATTGTACTGGGTAAACAGTGCAAATACGCAAGGATAAGTACCAATACAATCGCCCCGGCCCCAATCCCCCGCTCTATGACAGAGATTGGAGCCTCTCGCCTACCGGCCTTTAGAGGTCACGCTCAATGTTCGCACGAGGAGCGATATTGGGCAGCGTATCCTTCGCCGTTGCTGAACGATGCACACTCACCTCAGGCTCACCCGTCACCAAGACCGGAGACTCGCCCAAAGGCGCACCGTGCACCAGCGGCAGGTTCATCGTGAAGCAGGCACCGCGACCCTTCTCGCCCCACGCCTCAATCGTACCGCCGTGCAGACGCACATCCTCAGCAGCAATCGACAGGCCCAGACCGGTACCGCCCAGGGTGCGCTTACGCGAAGTATCAGCACGCCAGAAACGGTTGAACACCTGAACGGCCTCATCCTCAGACAGACCGATACCGTGGTCACGCACCGCAACGCCCAAGTTCGTGGCGTTCGCGCCCACGTACACGTCAATCGGTCGGGATTCGCCGTGCTCAATCGCGTTGTACAGCAGGTTACGGAGCACACGCTCAATACGTACGCGATCCATATCCACCATGATGCTCTCATGGCTCGTATGCACGTTCAGCTTCGTGTTCGTACGCTCCAGGTGCGGCAGAGCCTCCTGCAGAATATTCGACAGCACACGCATAAAGTCTTCCGTGTCGATGGTCAGCATTGCGCTACCGGCATCGAAGCGAGAAATTTCCAGCAGATCAGCAAGCATCGACTGGAAACGATCCACCTGATCGTGCAGAAGCTCCACAGTGCGACCCAGCGGCCGATCCATATCCTTACGCGAATCGTACAGAAGCTCCGTACCCAAACGCACCGTCGCCAGCGGAGTACGCAACTCATGCGACACGTCAGACACAAAGCGCTGCTGCAGAGTCGACAGGCGCTCCAGCTGAACAATCTTCTCCTGCAGCGAATCAGCCATCAGGTTGAACGAATAACCCAGACGCGCCGCCTGATGCTCACCGTGTACAGACACACGCTGATCCAGGTCACCGGCAGCCAGCTTCTCCGCCGTAATAGCGGTCTGCGTAATCGGGCGGACCACAAAACGAGTCACAATCCACACCACAGAAAGCACCACAGTAAGCAGCGCACAGAAACCACCAAAAAGAACAAAGTTAATATGCGCAATCGTGGCGGAAGAATCCGTCATATCGTACACAAGGAACAAACCGTAATTAGGGTTCTGTGCAATAGAAATATGTGTACCAACAATAAGCACCGGATAGGTACGCTCACGATTATTTTCGATAGTCGTCACCGTAGACGTCTGCCAGAAAATACCTTCTTTACCACGAACAGTTGTTTTGAAATCATTCGGAATGCTCGAAGAGTTCAAAGAATTATTACTACTCTGCTCAGGAATAAAGCCCTGTTTACCTTGACCTTCCAAAGGCACAAGAATCCAATTGCGTTTACCTGAGCTACCCGCGTCCAAGATGGTCAGGGTACGGCTCACGTTACGGCGAATTTCGCTATCACTACGAGCCTCAGAGGAGTCCAGCACGCTCTGAACATTGCGGAAACCACTCTCCGATTCCGCCAGCGCCTGAGCTTTCTGGTTTTCAAAAAGACTCGTCGCAATCTGGCTCGACAAGGACCAACCTACCATCAAGAAGCTCAGGAACATCATGATGCCCGCAGTGCCAAGGGCGCGGAACTGCAGGGATTCCTTCCACAGACGCTGAACACGCTGCATCAGGTTCCTACTACGCTGCTCTTTCGCCTTACGCGGCTTGGAAGTGCGGGTACGCGAAGAGGCGGAGGCTACCGCCTCCGCCGTCAAAGCGCCGTGCTCATGGCTCGACTTCGCAACAGACAATCAGGTTATCCCTTCGCCTATGAATAGCTTCCGCTTAGCTACCGGAAGATCCCACCAGCTCGGCCGGAATCTTGTAGCCAACGCCACGAACCGTCTGAATAAAACGCTCCGCGCCCAGCTCATCGAACTTAGCGCGCAAACGCTGGACATGCACGTTTACCAGCGAATCGCTCACATCAGTGTAACCCCAGACCATATCCAGCAGCTCCTGGCGGCTCAACGCCTGACCCGGGTGACGCACCAGCGCAGCCAGCAGGTCAAACTCCAGAGGAGTCATGGGAACCTCAGTGCTGTGGTACTTAACGGTACGACCGTCCATATCCATGACAATATCGCCAATGGACACCACCAGCTGACGGCTCTCACGCGGACGCAAACGAGTGCGAATACGCGCCAAAAGCTCAGCGTGCTTAAAAGGCTTAGCAATATAATCATCAGCGCCAGCCTCAAGCCCCTTAACAACATCTTCAGTGTCGCTTTTAGCGGTCAACATAATAATCGGCACATTAGAAGAGCGGCGAATTTGCTGGCACACTTCAATACCGTTCATGCCAGGAAGCATCAAATCCAAAAGCACCAAATCGGGAGTGGAGCGCATAAAAGTTTCAAAAGCGCGGCCGCCATTTTCGCAGAAAACAGCGTTAAAGCCCTCTTGCGCGAGCACGAGGCCAATCATTTCCGCCAGAGCATCATCGTCATCAACCACCAAAATGGTGTGTGCGTCGCTTGCACTCACAGTACCTCCCTATAGAAATGTCGTAAATACTTACATAAAAATGCTGATTCTCTAATCATACCGCGCACTCAGCCAATGCACGGGCACACTCTGTCACTCGCGCCAGCGAAGCCGTGGCATCCAGCACACTCACCGCGCCCGGGGTGGATGCAGAAGACACCGAACCCGTTTGCGGGCGCTCATCAGCCATCAAACCCACCGCATTCAACTGCGTCGGCTCAAGACCGACCTCACGCCACAGGCTGTACAGGCGACGCACCTGATCAGGAACCCGCGCAGAGGTCACCACCGGCAGCCACAGCTGAGCCTGAGCCTCCAGAAGCTGCGCCACAGGTTCCCAGGAACGAGGGTCACTCAGCGGCGGAACCTGCAACATGCCCGGCCCCTTCAAACGGGCGCGGTCAGGATGCAACAGCAGAGCACAGGGAACGGCACCCTCGACCTGCATAGCTTTCAACAGCGCCAAAGCGTCAAGGGCGGGACGGGGCTGGGTCAGAAGCTTCAGCTCCTGCACCGGTTTGAGCGCGGTGCCATCCACGTCCAGGATGAGCTGCAGGTTGAGTTCAGCAAAACGCTCCGCCACCCGACGGTATACCTGCTGATAGTAGTGAGGCTGCAACGCCGACAAGGAGCGGAAGCCGCTCACGGTAGGAATGGATCCTTCCAGCAGACGCTGAAACTCCGATTCGTCCAATTGCACGGCAATCAGCGCCTGAGGAGCCTGCAGAGCCTCACGCAGAGACGCCGCCCAACGCTCCAGGCCTTCCAGGAACGATTCCAGCAGGTCACGGCTCGCCCCTGCATCACTGATAACGCGCTCGCCGCCGGGCAGGTAGATACTCGCGGCAAGAGTCAGCGGACCGACCAGCTGAATCTTATACACCGGGGCCTGTCCTGAGCCAAAACGTTTCTTCTGCGCGCCCACGCGGTCAGCTAGAAGATTGATATCGGAGAGCAGACGGTCCTGCGCCAGGGCAGACTCGCGCGCTCCCCTGCCGCCGCTATGCACCATGCGCCAGCCAAACGAGGCGCCGTCAAAGGCAAGTCCCTCGCACACCGCCAGGGTGCGTGCCAGCGGGGTACTCCGCCAGCCCAGCGCCGGCAGATGCGGCAGGAACGGCAGGTGCGGGGCACCCAGCTCACCTTCTACACGGGACATCGCCTCAGCCAAATCGTCACCGGGAAAATCGCCCCGACCGCTGGCACGCACCAGCGGACGCTCGGTAGCGAGCGCGGCAAGGTCCTGCTCGGTCAGTTCGTCCCCTTCGGGGGCGCGGTACTCACCGGGCAGCAGCAAGCGCTCCGGCACCGGCTCGGTGCGGGCATTCTGGCGGGAGGAAGGTTGAGGGAGCATGAACGGGTGAGGTTAAGGCAGGTTAGGGAAAAGTACGGGCAGATCGAAGCTCTGCTGATGGAGGCTCAGCACGGATGAGAGCAGAGCTCTCAGAAAGTCTTAGCTTTTCAGGCTCTTAGCTTTCAGACTTTTCAGTCTCTTCGTCATGGTCAGCGTGCTCGTTCGCGATGCGCACGTGGTGGCGAATCACCTCAGAGATGATGAAGTTCAGGAACTTCTCCGCGAATTCCGGGTCCAGGCTGGATTCCTTCGCCATGGCACGCAGGCGAGCGATCTGCGCCTCTTCACGGCCGGGGTCGCCAGCGGGCAGGTTATGCTCAGCCTTCAGGATGCCCACGCGCTTAGTTGCCTGAAAACGCTCCGCGAGGATGTGCACCAGCGCCGCATCAAAGTTGTCGATGGAGCGGCGCATGGCGAAGAGCTCCTCGTAAACCTCCGGTGCGACTTCATCGCCCATGGAGGTGGCGTGGGGGTCAAATTCGCAGGACGTGTTTTCGGGGATCATCGGTCTCTCCTCAGTTCGGTTGTGGTCTTCTGTGCGTTGCGTTCAAGTAGGCTGTTGCGGCAACAGCTAGGAATAGCGGGGTGCGCGGCTATTCGATGCGGCGAGGCGGTGCAATTATTCGGCGCTGGTAGAGGCGCCAGCAGACAGGGTTTCCTGAATATCTTCGCGGTCCAGCGAGTATGCGCGGGCGATGGTGGACTGACCCAGCACGCGGGTGCCTTGGTAGAGCACCATGGTCTGTCCCGGTGCCACGCCGGAGAGCGGATCCAACAGGCGCACTACGGTTTCCAGGCGCAGCGCGCCTTCTTCTTCAGCTTCGGGGTCGGGTGCCCAGGTCATGTATGCCTTGGCGCGGACCGGGTCAGCGTGCGCACGCACCTGTGCGGTAACCTCGAACTCTTCGCTGCGAGCGCCCAACTGTGCGGGCTCTTCCAGGAAGCGTGCCGCCTGTTCCACGGGTACGCCCGCCCAGGTGGCGCGGATACCGCGGATTTCGTGCACGGCAAGCAGCTCGCGGGAACCGACGATGACTTCGTTTTCCTTGGGGCGCACCTCCAGCACGAAGCGGGGCTTACCGTCGGCGGCGGGGCGGCCCAGTGCCAGGCCCTTGCGCTGGCCTACGGTGTATGCCTGCGCGCCGGGGTGCTCGCCGAGCACCTCACCGTGGGTGTCCTTGATGAGGCCGGGGCGCATTGTGATGTGGTCACCCAGCCAGGCGCGGGTATCACCTTCGGGGATGAAGCAGATGTCGTAGGAGTCCGGCTTCTTCGCCACGGAGAAGCCGC
>ERZ773037.804-NODE-804-length-16645-cov-9.859916_pt1 | contig 16645 bp, 22 predicted proteins | sample MGYA00511466_ERZ773037 | MGnify/ENA primary metagenome ERZ773037 (study PRJEB29015, sample SAMEA2738146) | human oral metagenome | biome: human oral; feature: human-associated habitat; material: saliva | place: China | collected 2202 ... | reverse complement strand
CGCGCTTTAATCCAATACTATCTGTCGCATCAAATACCATTTCACATTTTGGAATTCTTTTTTGTATTTGATGAATAAAATGAATGATTTTATCTTTTGTAAAATATTGAAATACACCTGCTAAAACAATCAATGTATGTTTAGAGATATCTAAGTATTTCACCCACTCCATTGAGAACATATCACAACCGATGAGCATCTCATTTTTACCATGACCAAGAAGTTTTTCTCTCACTGCTATTACATGCTCCAAATCAACTTCATAGAAGTTAGAAATATTATTTCTAATGCGGAAATATGCTGTTTCTAAACCAGCGCCCAGAAATACAACATTGCATGCATGGTTGTTTTCTAAAAATGAAATAATCTTTTTATCAATCACCTGCTGTCTACAAACACTAGCCATATTGAAATACTCAAATGTATTCTGGGCAATTTTCTTTAGAGAGATATGATTCTCAAGTAATAATGCTTTTTCATCATAGAAATAATCAGGAAATCTTTTAGATGCATATATTCTCGCATATAAAGGAATGTACAATGTATCTTCTACTCCTTGTAAGGAACTTGTATCATTCATAGCTTTTCCCTTTCCATGGAATACAACGGTTTACGCGTTGTCGATATTGGATATACTCTTTCCCATATAAATCTTCTAACCATTTTTCTTCCGTTAACTTCATTAATACAGTCATAAATCCCCAGTAGATGATCGGTAATACTAACAACACTAGATTTCCGTAAATCAATAAAACCCCTGTACACACAAACATGAACGCACTATACACTGGATTTCTTACGTATGCATAAACACCAGTAGTTACCAACTCATTCTTTATGATATGTGCATCAAGTCGGTCAATAATAACAGCCTTCAACCATAGAGTGATTCCAATAATGAAACATAAAATACCACTTAGTACAAATATCCATCGTATATTAGTAAATGTAATGATAGGAATCATTCTTGTGGTAGAAAGAATGATACTGATGACTGTCATCAAAATAATAGTGATGACATACATTGGTCCAACACCCAAGATCGGTAGATGTTTTGTTTTCATATTTTTCACCTTTGAACAATTAAAAATTCCAGTTAGTATTTACTAACCAGAATTATAACACTATTGTAATTGTTTTTTATCATTTCACTATGCAAGTGTCATAAAGAATTCTACAGTTGCAGGGTCTGTATGATCCAAGAATAAACTTCTACCTTGGTCTAACGCTTCAATTTGTTTCATTTCTTCTGCATTCAATGCAAAGTCAAAGATATTGAAATTCTGTTCCATTCTATCTCTATGCACCGACTTAGGAATTACTATAACGTCACTTTGTATTAAGAAACGTAGCGCAACCTGCGCAGCTGTTTTTCCATAATGATTACCTATCGCGGTTAGCACTTCATTTTTAAAGATATTATTCTTACCTTCCGCAAAAGGTCCCCAAGATTCAATTTGGCACCCATATTTTCGAAGATATTTTTTCGCTTCCTTTTGTTGCTGGAATACATGCGTTTCAATCTGATTGACTGCAGGTTTAATCTTTGCAAAATGTTGAAGATCAATAAAACGATCTGGCGAAAAGTTTGATACCCCAATAGCTCTCACTTTTCCTTCTTCTACTGCCTCTTCCATCGCACGATAACTTCCATAGTAATCACCAAATGGTTGATGTATTAACAATAAATCAATATAGTCTGTCTTTAGTTTTTTTAATGATTCATCAATAGATTTCTTTGCTTTTTCGTATCCAGCATTGGAAATCCAAATCTTTGTAGTGATAAAGAACTCCTCACGTGGAAGTTTTGATGCTAGTATCGCATCTCCAACTCCCTCTTCGTTTCGATACGCTTGTGCTGTATCAATACTACGATATCCAACTTCAATTGCATTTAATACTGCCTCCTTGGTTTCTTCAACCGGTGTTTGATATACACCATAACCTAGTTTCGGCATTTTTATTCCATTATTTAAAACAAAATACTCCATCATAAACCACCTTTCTTAGTCTTTCATTTGTGTAGAGTCTAACATCTTGATTACTTTTGCAGGAACTCCACCAACGACAGCATAGTCTGGCACATCTTTTGTTACAACCGATCCTGCAGCCACTACTGCATATTTTCCAATTGTGACACCTGGACATATTGTAACACCCATTCCAATCCATGCGTTTTCTTTAACTGTAACCTTTCCATATGTATAAGTAATATGACGGTCATACATATCATGATTGATAGTTGCAATCTTTAAGCCAGGGGCTACCATTACATTATCACCAAATTCAATTCCTCCTGATGAAGATAGAATTGCGGAATGGTTGATAAATACATTTTTTCCAAACGTTACTCGATTGCCGAAGTCACAGCTAAACGGTGTCAAGATTCGTACATCTTCTAACTTTCTTCCAAATAGCTCCTCTAAATAATTTACGTAAGAAGAATCATCTGGTAATATGGCATTCGCTTTTGCATACAATACTCTAGATCTCATCATTTCTTCTGCTGCTTCCGCAAAATAAGATTCCTTAACACTGGTTGGGCCACCCTGATCCATTAATTGATATACATATCCTTTTTCGTAGTTCATTGTTTTGTTATCCTTTTACTTTAAGTTTTCTTCTGCCCATTTTTGAATCATCTTTTTAGATTCTTGTACTTCAGCACCATGAATTGCTAATCCATTCATCACATTTCCGCCCTTACAGAAAATCATTAGTGATTGCTTGGATGAGCCAAAACCAGATCCTTCATGTGTCATAATTGAGAATACATTTTTCCCTCTAAAATCTAATCCTTCTAATTCAGAGAAAATTGACATTGGATATGTTCCCCACCAACATGGTCCTGCCACAACAATATTGTCATACTCTGATATATTATTCAGATATTTCTTTAGCTTTGGACGCGAGTCTTGTTGTATTTCTTGTTTCGCTTCTTCAATACATTCCATGTAATTGTTACTGTATTCTTTTTCTGTCTCAACCTTAAACAAATCCACATCTACACATTCTTGAATATACTCTGCCACAATTTCTGTATTTCCTTTTGAAAGATTTTTAATTTTTCCATCTACGTAGTTTTCTCCACTTCTTGAAAAATAAATAACAAGTGTCTTTGCCATAAGTTTCATCCTCCTTGAGGAATCCGTAGTTCCTCTTTACAGCTCTAATCATACCCATATATAATTTATTTATCTAATTGAATAATTTAATATTCAATTTAAAAATTAAATAAGGAGAATTTGATGCATACAAAACAAATTGAATATATTTTAGAACTAGCAGAGACATTAAACTTTAACAAAGCAGCTGAAAACCTCTATATCTCGCAACCTACAATGACATATCAAATCCGTTCAGCCGAAGAAGAACTAGGATTTAAAATCTTCGAGCGTTCCGGTAAGGGCGCCACTCTTACACCTGCTGGTGCACAATTTATTATTTCTTTAAGAAGTATCAACAACGATTTAAAAACAGCCATATGGCAAGGACAGAACTTCTCAGCAAAATATACAGAGAATATTCGTATTGCTATGCCAGTACGTTCCACGATACACTTTCTACCAAAGGCGATACAAGAAATGATGTCAGTCGATTCAACAATTACAATTACCCCAACATTTGACCTTCATAACGCAAAGAATTCATTTTTAGAACACAATCAAGATATCTTATTCTCAATTGAAGTAGAGATGCAGCGAATACCTGACATAAAAGAACATCATCTATTTGATAGTCATATTTACTTGGTTTGTCGTAATGATGATCCTCTTACCAAAAAGTCCCTTATTACAGTAGCTGATTTACGCGGCCAAACCCTAATGGTAGGTGGTCCATCTCCAGCCCCACTACGCCAAGTACAGCAGCGAATCATCAATACAATCAATTGTGATTATTTCAATAGTTCAGATCATGACACTTCACTTACAAATGTAGCTGCTGGTCGTGCTGTGGTACTATCACCAGGTTTTTTAAATGACCATACTGGGGAATTTACATGGATTCCATTCGACTGTACAGAAGTAATCCCGTGTGCATTGTTTACGCATACGAGTGATACTCGCTGGAGTATTCAACAATTTGTAGAGTTAATTAAAAAAAGCTATCCAGAGGATTTCCCTGTATAGCTAGATTTGAGCTTCTAAATTCATAATAATTATATCATGCATTCATGTTTTTATCTTTCAAAAAATATACAGCAGATATCGATAGTGCTACTTCAATCACCACAAGAATGATAAGTGGTACTAGTGTACTCTTTACTAACATAAGTATCGCAAGACTATCAATCAACATATGTGCAAGTACGCATGGTATCGCTCCCTTGGAGAATTCCTTGATAGCTCCAAGCATAAATGTATTTCCAAGTATCATCAGATAAAACAATAAATAATTTGTGGATCCCGCCGTGATCCATGGCAACCTATAAATTGGTAGATGCCATACAAACCAAATGACAGATATCACAAACATTTTAAGAATGAAATTCTTACACTGAAGATGTTCTTGTAGATACCATCTCCAACCCACCTCTTCAAGTCCACCTTGAAATAATGTCCATGGAAAATAAGCTATTACAGCACCTAATGCCATACCAGTAAATTTTACATTCCCTAATAAAACGGAGACACCATAATAAACAACTGGTACAAGTAAGACGAATAGCCAAACAATAGAACGTTCTTCCCCACAGAAGACCTTCTCTAAAAACTGCCACAATCCATTAACTTCTTTTGACTGATACGTGAATATAAATGCCATAATCATCGGAATGAGATTCAATAGTATAAATAGAATACTAGCAGTCGAATTAGATTTCTCAGGAGCTATCGCATAGATAATACCACCTAAAACAAATGTACATACGACAGTGATTACAGCATATAGGAATGCTTTTTTATTATTAGAAATACTCTTGTCCATAGGATACCTCTTAACTTATAACTTCCACTATATGCATTATAGCACCGAACTACAGCGTTACCATATTGATATCTTATAGATTTTCTCCAAGTTAAAATAATCTTAGCCGATAATTAGCAAAATCATACATGCATGCATATTTAATGCTATGACTTTTTATACTTTTTACGAATAAATGTATAAGCTATCATCATAAGCACTAATCCAACTGTAGCATCTACGAGCATAATATTTGCACCTAGAATTATACTATGACACATACTAACAATTATCCCTATCCAAAACGGTAACGAGTAACAAAGCCACATAATTCCATTTGCTCGATTATATGCACGAACATCTGTAATTTCATCCTCAGATACAGTATCACCTGCCCAAAACCACATTGGGTTCTTTCTCCTCCAGGCATAAATCCCAATAGATGTAAATAAAAGACTAGTAGGAACCGCAAATATGAAGAATAATAGATTTTTCATACGTATCTTATCTCCTTTTCTCCATTATATATATTAAGCTAACAAAAAAGCCAACAAAAAACGTTATACACGTTTTGAGAGGTAATGGAGTATATAACGTTTTAATCATATTTAATTTTGTGATTCATCCGAATATAGTTGGAAGTCTAGTAGATCCAAACCACCTTCTAAAACTTTAAAACTGAGTACATTATGCAAACTACCTTTATGCAAAGACAATTCCCTTTGATACCAAATATCACTATTGAATTCGATACTTCCTTGAGATACACCAACAGATATCTACCATATCAATTAATAACGCTTCAATATTATATAAGTTGCGCCGATTTGAAAATAACTTAGTTTCGTGGTTTATGATAAATATATTGTCCATGCGCATTTGTCGCTTTACCATTTCCATAAAAAATGGCATGTTTAGGACATCGATGTAAACAGCCTAGACACATTGTACATTCCTCTTTAACCCAAACCGGTTTATTCTCTCTCATTTCAATGGCCGTTACTGGGCATTTTTTGCACATAATGTACATCCAATACAAGCATCTGAAACAGATAGGTTTACAGTCTTTCTAACTTTATTATCATAGATAAACTTTGAAATCTTGCCAATAAATCCAGGAGCAGTGAAGTCCATATATTTTCCCAGTATTTTTCTCTCTAGTTGTTTCTTTAGAATCTCAATTTCTTTTTCTGCATTAGCAATCATTTTATCTACACGATTAGAATTTGATAAATCAAAAATCACTGTCCATGTATCTGGCATACGAATATCAAATTTTGCATCTAAATTTAATCCAGTTCTCTTTAAAAGTCCAGCCATAATCGAAGAGGCAACACCAGTCGTAGTTCCAAAAGTCCCTACATAAAAAGTATATGGTCTATGTGTATAATGAATTTCTAGTTTTTCTAGAAATTCATATACAATGCTTGGTAATCCCCAACCGTATGTCGGACTAAGAATACCAATTCTATCATCCTGTAAATCATATTTATACAAATTGTTCTTATACGCTTCTTCAATTGAAACTATCTGTTCATTTTTATGTTTTATTTCGTCTACCACATGTTTTGTATTTCCTGTCGCAGAAAAATATATTAACATTATAACCACTCCTCCTCTTTCTTCTTTATAAATGCTTTATGTTCATCACTTTGCAATAATTGATCGATATGGGCGATTAGTAGTTTCAATTTCCCTAACGCATTATTATCCGTATTTAGATAGTAATAAATCTTTGTTCCTTCCTTTCTTACCTTAACAAATCCGGCATCTTTCAGTATCTGCATATGATGTGAAACTGCAGGACGTGATAGTGCTGTCTTTTTTGCAATGTCTATTACTCTAAATCCATCACATTTTTCCATAATCATCACAGAAATAAGATATTGTCTTGTCTCATCACCAATTGCTGTAAATATTTTCTGACAATCTATAAATTCTGATTGCAATAATATAGATTCTTCTTTTGAGTTCATCGCTATTCACTCCTTCTGCTTATTTGTTTAAACAAACACATTATATCAACTCACTGTAATAATTATTTATCTGTAAAGAAAATGGAGACGGACATTTACATCTATCTCCACTTTTAATTAGATTGCATTCATATTTTTACTAATGAGAAATCATCAATCAATGCTGTTTCTTTTTATACTTTTTCATTTGATTTTCTGCGCTTTTGGTAGTCTTTGTCTATACGATTTTTCCAATCTGCACTTACATAACTGCATTTTCTTAAAACACCTATTGTTTCATTTAACACTTCGTAGTTTAACTCAGTACCTTCACTATCACAATTGAAATTAACTGCTCTGCTTTCATCAATACCCATATAACTTGCAACATTAACAGCATCAATATTGGCAGCTAAGAACATAAACTCCCAACCACGCTTTTCTTTTTGATTCTCAATTAATTTCTTCACTTTTGGATATGTATATGTTCTACTTGCATTCTCCATACCATCCGTTGTGATAACAAATAGCGTATGTTCGGGAACATCTTCCTTGCGTGCATACTTATGAATATTACTGATATGATGGATTGCATTTCCAATCGCATCTAATAAAGCTGTACAGCCTCCAGTTACATAATCATTTTCTGTCATTAGATTAATGTCCTTTACATCTACACGATCATGAATTACTGTACTTTCATTTGCAAATAATACCGTTGAGATTAACGCATCTCCTTCAACCTTTTTCTGCTTTTCAATCATGGAGTTAAAACCACCAATTGTATCTTTTTCAAGTCCTTGCATCGAGCCACTACGGTCCAAAATAAATACCAGTTCTGTCAAATTCTTTTTCATACACTTACCTCCTAAGGTGTTTCCCTTTTGTATGGCTTAAGTGTATCTATATATTTAGATGTAATGGTCGCCTGCAAAGCGACATTTTTATCCACCAATCAAACCTTGATCAAACGCAAACAATACCTCATTAATTTCAAATACATTGTAATTTCCCTGTTTTACAAAGTATTCAATTATCAAATCAAACTTACTAGAATGTGATAATGCAAATCCAGCCTTTGCAAGCATGTCTTGCATTTCCTCTAATGATAATTCTAATGCTAAAGCAAATGCTATCACTGTAGGTTTGGATGGTTTATATAATTTATCCGAACGAATCTTCGAAAAAAGTTTTCTATCGATGTTTGCTTTCTTATAACACTCAGCATCACTCATACCACTCTCATCAATTTTTCTTAATAACATTTCCGAAAAGCTTTCATCAATATCACTAAGCCAATCCAGTATAGATTTCTGTTCAGCAGAACTAAGTGGTACTGACCCTTCTCTTAAACATTCATTTTCAAACTCAACGAATCTAGCTTTTTGCAAAAATAAAGAATTAGAATGGTCATCTACATATTTGTCATCAATATATGATGCGATATCAGAATACAATTTATCCCCTATTTCATATGCTTTCCGATCAAATATCACAAGATATACCATCATCTCATGATCTAACAGAAACTTTCTAATCTGTTCCACTGCAACTCTTAATGCTTGCGCTTTTGGATACCCATAAATTCCAGAAGATATAAGTGGAAATGCTATAGATTTACAACCGTATTCTTTTGCAAGATTTAGAGAAGCTATATAACATGATTCAAGTAATTCTTTTTCATTATGACTTCCATCAATCCAACGTGGACCTACCGTATGGATAACATACGTGCATGGTAATTGATACCCTTTGGTAATTTTAGCAGCACCTGTTTCACACCCATTTAGCAACTTACATTCCGCAAGTAATTCAGGTCCAGCAGCACGATGAATACAACCATCTACTCCACCTCCACCTAAAAGAGAATTGTTTGCAGCATTGACAATTGCATCAACCTTCATTTTTGTAATATCATTTCGAACAATTTGCAAAGGCATAAGAAACCTCCCTGTTAATAAAAACTTTTGTGCATATAAACTTTCTTATATTCTACTTCACTTCATATTGTTTTGTATAAAACTCTACAAATATCATTTATCAGTGTACTTCTTTAAAATATGATATTCATTATATTCATAAAAAAGAGCCATGTATTTATAACATGACTCTGTTTACATCTATTTTTTACTTACTCTTCTTGAAGCATAGGAACCAATCTAAGCAGTATTGATCTTCTGATTGATTTTCCATACGTTCTCTAGCAGTACCACAACTTCCAGCTGTTGGAACAATTACATCATCACCTGGACGCCAGTCTGCAGGTGTAGCGCAATGGTCTGAATCTGCTTTTTGAAGTGCGAGAATAATTCTCTTAATTTCATCAAAGTTTCTTCCAGTTGATAGTGGGTAGTATAAAATTGTACGAATCTTGCCGTTAGGGTCTACTACGAATACAGCACGAACTGCTTGTGTATTAGAAGCATTTGGCTGAATCATGCCATATTTGTTAGCAACTTCCATGCGGATATCTTCAATTAGAGGGAAAGTAACATTCACATGCTTCATATCCTTCCATTCAAGTTCTTGGATTCTACGTAACCATGCGATGTGTGCATAGAGTGAATCAACTGAAAGACCAACTAATTCAGTATTAATAGCCTTGAATTCATCAATCATTGAAGCAAATGTCATAAACTCTGTTGTACATACTGGTGTAAAGTCTGCTGGATGTGAAAATAGAATTACCCATTTTCCTTTGTAGTCTTCAGGGAAGTTAATCTCCCCCTGTGTTGTAATAGCCTTAAACGCAGGAGCATCTTCTCCTATCAAAGGCATTCTTTCTCTAATTTCTTCCATATTCAAATTCTCCTTTCATATATTTTTTGAACATGTATCTTTGATTAATGATATTATCTGCTATAATTTATATTAATCATTGTATTATTTGCGATAAAAATAGGAGAAAATTCTATGGATACGATTATTTTTCAAAATGAGAGTTTACCCGTACAGGTAGAACTTGAAAACGTAGCTTTGCGTGAAATGCATAGTGAAATACTTCATTTACACGATAATGTCGAAATTATCGTCATAAATAGTGGGACTGTAATATGTTCAGCAGGAGAAGATAACTTTGAACTTCGTGCAGGAGATGTTTGTCTGATTAACCATAAACAAATGCATAGAATCTGTGCAAATGGCGAGGCTAGATGTGCTTATAAAGTATTAAATGTTGGTGTTAGTCTTCTAATGCAAAATCCACTCATCTATCAAAAATATCTCAAACCTATGATAGAGGATAACTCTTTCTCACATATTAGTTTTGATGGAAATAGTGGTGCAGCAGCTAAGATTGCGGAATTAATTACAGATATTGAAAAGCTTCAGCATACCTTACCGAGTGGCTATGAGTTACGATTAATCGCTCTACTACATCTTTTATTCCATGAAATATATCTGACATATGTTAACGAGCCTAAAAAACCACCGATGGAGAATAACGCATTTATCCAACAAAAAATGATTGAATATATCTACAATCACTTTAACGAAGAAATTATTTTGGATGACATCGCTCACGCAGGTAATGTAAGTCGCAGCCAGTGTGCAAAGATCTTTAAGAAATATGCTCATCTATCCCCAATGAATTTCTTAAATAAACACCGCTTAGAAATCAGTCTTCATTTACTACGTTCTACCACAAATAGTGTTTCAGAAATAGCACAAAGTTGCGGTTTCTTTGACCAGAGTTATTTCAATAGACTATTCCTAAGAGAATATGGTTGTACACCACTTGCGTATAGAAAGAGTGGATGGAATAACACATCTATCTCTTAACAGTAAAATAAAACTAACCTAGATATTATTCTAAATTAGTTTTTTTATTTGTTATCACTAAGCCTTCTTATATGTTTTTGAATAAACAAAAATTTGCACTACAATACATATCACAATAGACACTACGATATAGACTAACATTTGGCTCATATCAAAGTAGCCGTCAAATAATCTAGCTTTAAATGAGAATAGTTCTTTGATGCTTGTCACAAACATTCCTTGATCAACTCCATCTAAAGTTGTATTCATATGCTCTAGTAATCCATTAATTAAGACATTTCTCAATACAATTGTAATCTGACTTGCAGGAAAGATATTGCATATAGTTTGTATAGCTTCAGAAAACTGTGAGATAGGAATATATGCACCAATGATAAATCCCGAAACTGCAGATAATAAACCAAAGAACGCTCCACTAGCACTAACAGATTTAAGGAACAGTACTATAATCATGAAAATTGAAGTGGCCGAAATAGAACCTAACGCTACAACACCAAATGCTTTTAGAATATCAATTGTTCCTAAATATATATCACCATGCATGCAAATGGTAGCTAAGCCAACCGCAAGAATAATACCAGTTAGAATCACTGAAGATAAAGCAGCGGATACAAAGTAAGACAAAATAATCTGCCCTCTTTTCAGTGGTGTTACAAGAATATCGTAATCCACCTTGTTTTCTCTATCTTTTACAAGAGTAATCAAACAGTTATAAGGAACAGTTATCATTGCGGAACCTAGAATACCTGTTAACAAGATTAGATTTGCAAACATATCTTTATCATTTTTATCAATGAGTGAAGATAAATCAGGAAATTGATTGATTGCACTATCCATCGCATTTACAAATGTATCTTTCAAGAATAATAAATATAATGTTAATACAATCATTGATGTTAGTAATGAAAATATAATTGATTGTTTATCCTTAAAAAACAGTAATAAATTTCTTTTTGTTAGTCCTAAAAATCCTCTCATATTATTCACCAAGCTTTCTACCTGTTAAGTTCAGAAATACATCATCCATACTTCCTTTTACGACTTCATAATCAGTAATATGATGACGATTTAGATATAAAAATTCTGTTAGGCTAAAACCCTTTTGTGATTCTAACTTCACGATATAGTGGTCAACCTCATACGTATATTCTAAGTCGCTGATTAACTTCTCATTTTCACAATCCTGTTGCATGTACCAAATCAATTTTGTATTTGTATACTTATTCTTTAAACCAGCTGGAGTATCATTCGCCACAATATGTCCTTTATCTAGAATTACTACTCGATCAGCATCTCTTACTTCTTCCATGTAGTGTGTTGTAAGGAATATTGTCATGTGCTTTTCCTTGCGAAGATAGTCAATATACTCCCACATCACTTTTCTAGACATAGGATCAAGACCAGTTGTTGGTTCATCCAGAAAGAGTATCTTTGGATTATGTAAAAGAGCTCTAATAATATCAACTCTTCTTCTCTGACCTCCAGATAATCTCTCATACTTTTGATTCCAGATACTATCAAGTTCAAATGCCTGCATTAACGGATTCAAACGATGTAGTATTTCATCTTTTCCAATACCATAATAAGATGCCCTTGTTAGAAGATTTTCTTTGACTGTTAACTTTCCATCTAGTACAGAGTTTTGAAAAACAATACCGATGTTCTCTCGTATCTTGTCATCATCTTTTCCGAGTTTATAATCAAATAATTCCACATCACCTTCTGTTTTATCAAAGATTGTACACAGCATATTTATCGTTGTAGATTTACCTGCACCATTCTCTCCTAGAAATGCAAAGAACTCTCCTTCTTTGACCTCAAATGAGATATGATCCACTGCAATCTTTTTGTCATATTTCTTTGTTAAGTTTTTTACTGTAATTGCATTCATCGTAATAACACCTCCTAAAGTTTCTTTGTCTGAAAGCATCTTACCACCATGAAAGAATAAAAAAAGTGCCACTCTACCAACCTGCATATATAGGCTACTGAGTTGCACTTTTTCTTTAAAAACATCTATTTTTCGTTATTTATTACTTATTCTAAATCTTGCATATCTTTGATAGCTGCATTGATTTTTATCTCATCAGACTTAGCAATCCATGCGGTCACAAACCATACAAAGATATAGATAATACTATACATAACTAGGATTGACTGAACATTAAATAATGAGCCATACCAATCAAACAAATAACCACATAATACTACAATTCCACCAACTGATATAAAGTGAATCACTATTCTCATCCACATTACATTCTTCTTCAAACTATCTAAATCTAAGAGAAAGTAAGTTGGAAGTGAACATAAAAATCCAGTTAAACATATTGAAATAGGAACATTCCAGCTTAAAGTTAATGACTCTGTACCTGAGATATAATGTTGAAGAATCATCTGTATTCCAATTCCAAAAAGAATAGCAGCTGAAATCATAACCGTTTGATGAAAAATAATTTTTGCCTTTTGCATGTTAGATTCCTAGCCTTTCTTTTAACTCTTTCACATAGCTTCTTGCGATAATAACTTGTTCTCCATTTAAAAGTTCTGCTGTCATTCTGCCATTAATTTCAGATTTAACAGACTTTATCTTTCGAATATTGATAATCATTGCCTTGGCAGCTCTGAAGAAATTACGAGTCAATTCACTTTCTAGTTCATATAGTCTATATGAAACTTCAAGAGTATTATCCTTTGTATAGATATAGGTTCTCTTATCTATAGATTCAATATAATAAATTTTATCAATCTGACACATGACAGTCTGACCATTATAACGAGCAGTAATCACACGACAGTTATTTTCAAGTGTATCAATCGCACTTTGAATTGTATCCGTCACTTCAACAACACTTAATTCAGCTCGTTCATCATCATATGAATTTACTTTTTTGATTTCGACTTTCAATGTATCACCACCTATCAAAAACTATACAACATCTGTTCCTCTACATATATCCTTTTTACAATCTTGCATGCATGATTATTAGAGATCAATTAATGAAGTAGACTTGCCATGAAATAAAGGAAGTAAATACGTACAGGATAGAAAATATAGAAGAAGTTTTTATCTCCTCTACTTGTTTACCATTATAGAAATGTATCAGTATTATCGAGAATACTATTGTAATTAATTATTCCCATCATAACATTTATTAGTTTTCATTATTAACAATAGTGAATCTTAATCTGCTACATTACTTCAATACTCTTACATTTTTTAATCACTATCTATTCTTGTTCAAGACGCTGTTTAATTCTCATCAAAATTCAATGTCTTCCTAATCTTATCTAAAGCAATGACTTTTCCTTGATTAATATCCTGATGACCAATTAAAATTTCTTTCTTTAACTTGTCAAACATAACTTGATACTGCTCATCTGTTATTTTGGTAGAAATAGTCTCCATTTTCTTAGACATCTTGATACCCTTCTTCTCTGCTTATATCTTCTATATACTAAAATTTAAAGTTTTCATACCAATTATCTATAAAATGATCACCATAAGAGTATGAAAATATTAATATTTGATAGTTATATATACCAATTTACAATTCTGAGTCATTATCAGGATGAGATGACCCCCCCTTAAAAATAGACCAAGAATCTAACGAATGGTGGTCAGTACACTTTAATCTAAATTAGAACAAAGGATAATTTCTTTATTCTCTGTTTGATGGACATAAAACGCAATCTGACTACCTGCATGATAACCAAAATCTTGACTCGGCTCATTTAGCAATGTACCAATAATTGCATGTTCAGCTAATGCTTCAATACGCACCCAACATCCTTCTGGCTTGTTTCCGTTCTTCAATAGGTAAACTAATACATCATCTGGATATTCAGGACTTCTTGAGCTATCTAAGAAATCCATATTACGGGATTCTTCTACTCCATCTCCTGCAGCATAGTTTTTTAACATATCAAGCTTATCTGAATATAGTTTATACATACTACAATCTTCATCATCGATATAGTAACATTCATCATCTATAACAGATTCAATTCGAATCTTTGATAATTTTTCTGCATTTCCATCACCAAAGGACATTTCTTCATTATCCATAAATGCAGCGGCCAACACTTCAAGTGTTAATCCTGCCATACGGTCAATATATCCATACGTTAAAATGCAATTTGCTCTATCTGCACCAGGAAAATCTTTCAGAACATCTCTTAAATTATCCTTCATAGGGATAACAATAAAATTATGGTAAAACGCCCTAAAACCTACTTCGCTAAATTTCATCTTTTCTACCTCTGATATATTCTTATATATACTTCTTAGTTGTATCTCTTTCATCGAATAATAATATCTATAGTGCTATCTCATATTCATTTATTTTGATTTTATTTGCATTCATTCAAATTTTTCTAAAAATAACAACTTGTTTTACCCTCTTACGTTAGAATAAAGCTATTTATTGCATGTATCTTGCCTTAAAGAAGTAATAGCCAGTGTTATATCTTCTCCCTTCATATCCTCTTTATCCGCAAAATATATAAAGCCATCATGCATAAGGTAGCTCTTCTTTTACTATGTGTATACCATGAAATCCACCAAATGCTCATTCCAAGTTTCCTATATCCTGTTGACATATTATTTCTGGTGTCTCTTCATATATAATCAGCATCTATTCACGACATTCATCCAATGACTCTTGCAGCTGAATTTCATCATAAAGGAACAAATCCAAAAGTTCATGGTTCGAGAAATTAACATACCCCTCGCATCTTCATTCTCATTCCAGTTGCTTTACTTTGCATCTATAATCAAAATTTGAGTAATAAGGTATTTGACACCATAGATAGCCATCTTAGCAACTTCTTCTTTTCAGCATCCTATACAATCCAATATGGTTTGTGTATGCCCTCTAGATATTATCGTTGATAACCATCAGTGGCTATAACATCTCTATAATAGCTAAACACTGCATATATAATATTTTCCATCACTTTATAGAACTATTGCATGCACATATTCTCAGCTAATCCCAAAACACAAAATCGTTAATTTTCATGATTCCTTCGTTACACTTTGAACATTTTAGCTTTTCATCCATGATTAGTCTCTCAACATTATCCATTGTCTCGGATGTACCGCCACACTTAGGGCACTCATATATGTATCGCCCAAAAAGCTCATAATGTCTTTCTAAATCCATCGATGTGATATATTCTGTTTCATAAAATGGAGCTGCTGTTGACCATCTTCTCCCTTTCGAACTTGGCACCGAGTGTCCCTCTTTCAGAATATACATATTCATAGAGGTGACCTCAAACATCTCTCCGCACTCTGAGCATTTTGCCAATGTAAGCTCATAGTCTATTGCACCATCTGGGAAGGCCTCAAAAAACTCAGCAGCCTTTTCCCCATGCTTTCCTTGTTTCATTTCTTGAACAGTTTCATTATAAAGCTTAGGGAACAAAAAACCAGTTCCCATATCTGCATATATTTGATAACCACACTTATTACATTTCAATCCATATCCTGAGCCCATCTGTACCTCCCATACCAGCTAACCATTTCTTTTTCTGGAATATTGCTTTTGTCATATTCTTCAAATATTCTATGAATTGCATGGTCCGCATACTGATACCATTCTTCATCTTCTGTTTCCGATAGTATCTCTTTTTCTGTAAGTTCCGGTTCCACTCTTCCGACACACATCTGATTCATTACATTGTACATCTCATCTAATTCTTCAACACTGATAAAGCATAAAAAATCTTCTTCTGCAGGTTCTAGTTCATACCCACTTGCAGATGGGCGTATAGTTATTAGACTCGGCTTTTTATCCGTATGATTTTCAGGATAGTATTTATATACAATTTTATATTCATCCTTACTCATCAATTCAAACACAACCATTTTTATTCACCCTCACTTTTTTAACTTAGGTCTATTTCTCTTCTCCTTACATTCGAGAAAATCAAGAGATTGCTAGTAAACGCTAAATAGGTAGTACCTGTATATCAATCTTAAACCATGTCATAATCAC
>ERZ773037.803-NODE-803-length-16650-cov-19.837903_pt1 | contig 16650 bp, 11 predicted proteins | sample MGYA00511466_ERZ773037 | MGnify/ENA primary metagenome ERZ773037 (study PRJEB29015, sample SAMEA2738146) | human oral metagenome | biome: human oral; feature: human-associated habitat; material: saliva | place: China | collected 2202 ... | reverse complement strand
GGGTGAGTGTTTGATGAGGGGGTGGGGTTCGCTGAGGCGGGTCCCACCCTCCTTGTGTTTGTTGTGTTTGTGTTGTTTTGTGAAGGGAGCGGTGATGGTTGAGAAGGTTCAGCCTGCCGGTGTTTTGCCGGGTGAGGGTTTGACGGTTGGTGTTTTGGCGCTGCAGGGCGGTGTGCGTGAGCACGCGTTGATGCTAGAGTCCCTGGGGGCGCAGGTGCGTTGGGTGCGTACCGGTGAGCAGCTTGAGGGCCTGGATGCGCTGGTTCTGCCCGGTGGTGAGTCGTCGACGATTGACCGTCTGACCCGTATTTTTGGTGTGCGTGAGCCGCTGATTGAGGCGATTTCTTCGGGCCTGCCGACTCTGGGTACGTGCGCTGGCCTGATTATGTTGTCGAAGCGTATTGATGATCCGGCGCCGGGTCAGCAGTCGCTGGGTGTTTTGGATGTTTCGGTGGGTCGTAACGCTTTTGGTTCGCAGGTTGATTCTGCGGAGGTGCGCCTACCGTGGCTGACCCCTGCCGGTGATGAGGTGGTTATTGATACGGCATTTATTCGTGCGCCGATTGTGACTGGCACCGGTGAGGGTGTGCAGGTGACGGCTCGTCATGAGGGGAAGATTGTGGGTGTGCGTTCGGGCAACCTGATTGGTATTTCTTTCCACCCGGAGGTTACGGGCGATACGACGGTGCATGAGGAGCTACTGGCTCTGGCACGCGAGGTGAAGGGCAAGTAGCCCCTCCCCTCCCCCAAAAAATAAGCCCGGTAATGAGCGTTTAAAGAGTTGTGGCGGTGACCGTTGTTCGGTCACCGCCACAACTGTTTTTGAGGGGCTTATGCGTGAGTGGGTTTATGCGCGGGAGCTGCTGGGGGTTTGGGGCTGGGCCTTCCACTGCTGGTAGGCGCTCGTGGCGAGGAATCGTGCACGGTTCGCGTCGCTGAGCGTCTTGATGTCTGCGGGGGCTGCCTCGTACCACTTTTCGTAGAGACGAATAATCATCTCGGGGTAGGCGGCTTCTTCCAGGTCTGCGCGGTGGGGGATGAATTCGTTGCGGTCCTTGATGTCTCGGTACTCACTACCGGCGAAGGGGTCGGTGACTCCGACGCTGGGGTGGGCATTGTAGGCATCAATGTTTTGAACGTATTCGGGGAGGGTGCTGCGCCCTGCTTTGAGTGCGGCATGGCATTTGCTGTCGATTTCGCTGGGCTCAATGATGTGGGCGCCGTCTGCGAGGATGTTCCGATACTGGATGTACGCGGGGTATTGTTCATCGGTGCGCGGGGCGGGCTTGGCGGCTTCTGCTGATGCGAGAGCTTCGGCGGAGTATGAGGAGCAGCTGATGGGCGGCGTGGTGCTTGCCGTTGCTGAGGCGCTCGCCGTGGAGGGTGAGGAGGTGCTGCTTGCCGCAGTGTTTGTACCACCGCAGGCGGCAAGGAGCAGGGGCAGGACAACCGCGATGGTACCGCATCGTACAATGCTGCGGTGGTCGGAGAAGGTCTTCGGGGCGAGAGCCATGGGGCCACCTCATAACGTGGGTGTAGTAATGTATTGCGCCCCACTATACCTACAGATTTGATATGTGGTCAATGAAAATATGTGCCTTTTTTAGTAAAACCAATATTGCCTTTTCTCCTCCTCTAAATACAATTGACAAGCGATAACCCACTAAAAACGATTGAATACTCTAGGTAGTTTGCTGAAATTTTTTCCATTCCGTGTGGGTATTTGCAAAACACCCCACACACTACACCGTCCAACATATACTGAGACGCAATATATCGTTCCATCCTTCTTGTGAGGTGGTCTCATGGCCCAAACCCCTGTTTTTCTTTCACTTCGTTCCAGCGGTCTACGACGCGGTGCCGCGTTGGCGATTCTTCCCCTGCTTCTTGCTTCCTGCGGTAGCTCCACCAGCACGGCATCAAATACTCCGGCACCCTCGAATACGACCGCGACTTCATCCCCGTCAGCAACAAGTGCCACCGGGGCCGCCTCCTCTTCCGCGGCGAAGAAGAGCTCCACCCCCTGCCTTGAACCTGACGAAGCCGCGAAAGCTGAAACCCTCAAGCAGCAGGAAGCCATCAGCGCCGACCGCGGAACAGCACTGCCCTCCTACGTCTCCGCGCGGCATGTTGTGCGCAACCAGGCGAACTTCCCCACCCGCGCCGAAGCTGAATCAGCAGGAGCCGAGTGCCTGGCACTGTACGAGAAGAACAAGGCCGATCACGCCTACGCCGCAGCATGGGTTCGCGCTATCGATGACAATAACGTGGCAAGCGGAAAGGTAGCCTCCGGCCCGCGCGCTGACATCCAGAGCGCAGACCCCTACAAGGCAAGCAACTACGTTGATATTCGAGAGGGTAAGGAATACTTCCCGACCCGCCAGGAGCTGCTCGCGGCGAACTACCCCGAGAACTACATTGTTGCATTTGAGGCGTGGGCGCAGCAGGCACCCGCTGATGTGAAGCAGAAGAGCGACGCGAACCGTGCGGCCGCTCAGGATACTCGCTGGTCTGAGGTGGTAACCCTGCCCAGCCCCGACAACCCTGTCTAATCGAACCCCGTCTAATCTGAGTCTGTCGCATCTTAAAAATAGTTGTGGCGGTGACCATTGTTAGGTCACCGCCACAACTGTTATAGGGCGCAGGTTAGGGCAGTAACGCCAACCCAAACTCAATAACAATCAGGGCTACAGCGCACGCGAAGAGTACCCCACGCGGCACATTGAACTTCTGCCAGAGCCTATACAGCTGCCCGGGAACCAACCAAATAACGCACGCTTCAAAAGCAAACGAGAACGAGACGTTACTCCACTGAATAATCATTAGGGCAAGAGCAAAACCCAGGCCGAGCACATCCAGGATGCGCCGGTGCTTTCGCACCTGCTCCCTCTCCTTTTGATAGCTAGGGTTGTTTAGCAACCTTGGTGGTGCTTTTTTCAGCTGACCCACAATGACCAAAACCGCCAGCGGGATCAGAGAAATACCGAAGAACATGGGAACCGCCTTTCATATTGGGGTTCGCTCGCTACGCCGGTGACGAGCTGATAGTGCACCATCATTGGTGAAAACTTCTCAAAAACAAGTAGTGTGCAACACGTATATTACGTATTGTGGGTTACTTTACGGCAAACATGAACCCTATTCAAGAGGTAAACACCCCCGAAAAATTCTTAAAAATATGGGCGCCAGGAACCCTAAGTTCCCGGCGCCCACTCCCCAGCTGCTCATACCTCAGCGGGGTTCAATTTAGAGGCGGAAGAAGCCTTCCACCGCGCGCGTCATGTACGCCATATCGTCCACATGGCACATCTCGCGCATCGAATGCATCGACAGCAGGCCAATACCCACATCCACGGTGCGCATACCCAGGCGAGTCGCCGTAATCGGGCCAATCGTCGAACCACACGGCATATTGTTATTCGACACGAACTCCTGATACGGCACACCAGCCTTTGCACACGCCGCCGCGAACACGCCAGCACCCACCGAATCCGTCGCATAACGCTGGTTTGCGTTAATCTTCAACAGCGGGCCGCCACCGGGCAGCGGCTGAACGGTCGGGTCGTGGTGACCCTGATAGTTCGGGTGCACCAGGTGACCGGCATCAGCCGACAGGCAGAACGATGCCGCCACCGAACGGCGGTACTCCTCCGTGCTCTCACCGCGCGCAGCGGACAGGCGCACCAAAATATCCTCCAGGAACGGGCCCGCCGCACCACTACGCGACTCCGAACCAAGCTCCTCGTGGTCGAAAGCCGCAAGCATCACAGTCTCGGTGGCGTGCTCATCCGCATTATCGGCAACGTAACGCTCCAGCGCGGTCAAACCCGCATGCACCGAAGACAGGTTATCCAGGCGACCCGAGGCGAACAGCTCCTGATCGGCACCGAAGCGGCGCGGCGGCTGCGAATCAGCGAACAGCAGGTCATAACCCACAATGCTTTCCGGGTCGACCGGCTCGCCGTCAATCACGTGCTTCGCCATGTAGCCGAGCACGTCGTTCTCCGCCGGGTCTACGCCCCACACGGGGTACATGTTGAACTGCTTGTCCAGCACCAGTTCGTTGCGCTTGTGGTCCAGGTGCGGTGCCAGCTGCGGGATGCGCGCAATCGGGCCGGTGCGCACCAGACGGTCCTTCAGCTCCCCACCCTCAAGAACGGTGAGGCGGCCCGCCACGCACAGTTCGCGGTCCAGGAAAGAGTTCAGCAGTGCGCCGCCGTAGTTCTCAACAGCAATCTGGTGCCAGCCCTTCGTGGTGATGGAGGAGGAAGGCTTGACCTTCAGGGAGGGCGAGTCGGTGTGTGCACCCAGCACGCGGTAGCCGCTTGCCTTCTGTGCCTTTGCACCACCAGCCCAGGCGATAATCGCACCATCGCGAACGACGAAGTGGCGGCCGGTTGCCACCTGCGGGCCCCATGCTTCGGTCTCTACGAGCTCGGTGAAACCTGCTGCTTGCAGGCGGCGCGCTACCGTGCGCGCGGCGAGGTACGAGACCGGTGAATCCGCCACGAATGCGGCGAGGTCTTCAATATTCTTTACAGCATCAACAGTCATGGTTTAACCCTACCTTTTCTTGGGTGTTGACGGGGTGACCCGGGCTGATAATCCACGCGGCGTGGAGTATGAGCCCTGGTGAGGCTCGCATGGAGCGGGACGGGCGGGTTGGGGTAGCTGGGCTAGCGCAGCCCGCCGCACCCTTTAGTTATCAACCTTGAGCGGTTGTGTTTCACGTGAAACCACGCCGCGGCGAGCGCGTGCGTTGAAGATCAGGCAGGCGAGCACCACGTACAGGCCTTCCAACGCGATACCCTGTAGCGCATCCACGGGGGTCACGCCCTCGGAGGCAAAGGGATCCATGCCAGCCACCATGGACAGCAGCATCAGGATCACGTTATTTGCCACGTGCAGGCTGATGGAGGCTTCCAGGCCGCCGGTGTACCAGCAGAGGAAGCCCGCATAAATACCCATCGCAAGAATCGTGCTCTGACCCCAGGGGTCGTAGGCGTGGGAGAGCATAAACAGCACTGCGGGCAGCACAATCGGCAGCCAGGGGGTGCGGAGCCAGCGGCCCAGCATCTGCATCATGAAGCCGCGGTAGGCGAGCTCTTCGGCGTAGCACTGCACGGGCACCAGGAGCAGCATCATCGCCACATAAACCCAAAATTCAACCTGTGGAGGTTGAAAATAGCGGTATTCGGGCAGGCTCGCACCGCTCACCGCCAACGCCACGGCGTAGTAGATGCCGTAAACCGCAAAGCTCAAACCCAGGTACGGAAGCAGCAGCGAGCGGCGCAGGCGGCCCGCCACCGAATGGATCAGACCCCAGGGCTTAGGGCCCACGACCAGGCGCGCAATAAAAAGCGAAGGCACGATGGCGATGAGGGAGAGGAAGGTCAGCGCGAACAGCGCCGGGTGTTCCATGATGACGGCGCGGTTCGTCGCTACATCCTGGAGGGAAAGTCCCGAACCCATAATCGCCGCAGCCAGGGCGACTGAAATCATCAGGTTGAGGCCAATAAATACGGCGACGCCGAGCAGACCTTCCAGCAGGGGTGAGAACCAGCGGGATTTCGGGTCGGCGTGGGAGAGACGGTGGTAGGCAAGACCGGCAGGCGCAGTAGCGGCGGGGGTTCCAGCGGCTAGGCGCGGAGGTGCGGGGGGCGGTGTCGTGTTCATTCTTTAATCCTAGCCTCAGCCTTTACTCCTAGTCTCAGCGGGTTCGGGGGTGACCAGGCATGCGGAAACTTTCAAGTACTGATTGATACGGAATGTTTCAAAACCATTGAAAAAGCCGTGAATAAGGTCAAAAACCCACCATTCGCGGGGTTCATTTTCTGAACCTATGCAATAATTTGTAGCGATAATACGCTCATATACATAGTCGCTGATGACCGCTCTTCCGGGGTGTTTTTTCAGCACCAGAAAGGCTGCTTTCTTATGGCACTCGTCTTCAATCCGCCGCCCAACTGGCCCGCTCCTCCTGCCGGATGGGCCCCCACTCCTACGTGGCGTCCTGACCCCGCGTGGGGTCCCGTTCCTGAAGGTTGGCAGCTGTGGGTCGAAGAGCCCGAGCCCGAACCCATTCAGGTTGAAGAGGCCACTATTGAGCCGCTGATTCCCGAGGAGCCCGCTGTTGAGGCGGCTCCCGCTGAACAGGTTGCTGAGCAGGTTGTTGAGGCGCCCGCAGCTGAGTCTGTTGAGCCCGCTGTTGAGGCTGAGCAGCCCGCCGAGGTTGCGACACCGCTGACCGTTGAGGACGTTGACCTGGAGCAGCTCGCCGCTGAGCTCGAAGGTGAGCAGATCGTCGAGGTCCCGGAGGTGGCAGCACCCCAGGCTGAGGCATCCCCCGTTGAGGCACCCCACGCTGAGGCACAGCAGGTAGAGGCACCTGCGGCTGAGTCCGCTGAGGAATCCTCCGAGCCCAAGCCGATGCGTCACCTGACTCAGGTTCCGCTGACCGGCACCACTCTGCCCGAGCAAGTTCTCGCATCCCAGTCTTCCGCAGAAGAGCCTGTAGTTGCAGAGCCCGCCGCTGAGGCTGTTGAAGCTCCCGTAGCGCCGGTTGTCGAGCCTGTTGTTTCTGAGCCTGTTGTTTCTGAGCAGGCTGCTTCCGAGCAGCCCGTTGAGGCTCACGTTGTTGAGGCTCCGGTTGCTGAGCCTGCACTCTCTGAGCCGGTAGTTTCCGAGCCCGCTGTTTCCGAACCTGTTGCAGAGCCCGCAGTTGAGTCCGTCGCTGAGGTTGCTCCCGAGGCACCGGCGGCAGCTGAACCGGTCGCTGAGGCTCCCGTTGCTGAAGCTCCCGCAGCTGAGGTTCCCGCCTCCACCGAAGGGGCTCCGCACACCATCGAGAGCTCCCCGTTCGTTGAGTTCCACACTCCGGAAACCGAGCGCACCGTCAACCTGTCCGAGCGCACTGTGAACCTGTCTGAACAGCCCGGTCAGAACGTGCAGGGCGGCCAGAACGCACAGTTCATTCCGGCGGGTCAGGCACCGAACGGCTTCCAGCCGAACCAGGCTGATGGTTTCCAGGGCCAGGGCTTCCAGGGTGGCCAGTACCAGGGCCAGGGTTTCCAGGGTCAGGGCTTCCAGGACGGCCAGAACGTGCAGGGCGGCCAGTACCAGAACAACCCCTACCAGGGTCAGCCGTACAACGCTCAGCAGCCCTACGCGGGTCAGGTGTCCGATCAGGACCAGGCAACCGTGGCGCTGAGCAACCCCTACGTCACCGAGCCCGCAGATCAGGGCGAGGACGGCTCCGAGAAGAAGGGCCTGTTCTCCGGCACTAAGATTTGGGGTGTTATCGGTGGTGCGTTGGCTCTGCTGATTGTTCTCATCCTGGCGATTGTCATGCTGATTCCGCGTGGCGGCTCGACCCCCACCTCCGGTTCTTCCGAGTCTGCGAGCGCGGCGGCTACTTCCGCTGAGGCGTCCTCCGCGGCGGCTTCGTCTGAGGCTTCTTCCGCTCCCGCATCTGAGAGCGCGGCAGCAGCTTCGGCTTCTTCCGCAGCGCCGGTTGCTGCTGCTGAAGCGAAGATGCCCGAGGGTGAGTTCAAGGAATACAAGAAGACCGTCGCCGACAACAAGGACACCATCGACATTGAGAAGATCAAGGGCGATGTGTCCGCAGGCCTGCTCTACTACGAGTTCAAGCCCGCAGACGGTGTGGTCAACGCCTTCATCACCAGCCGTGACGACAAGGGCAACATCACCGCAGGTCTGAGCGTTCTCGACTCCACCCGCGACGGCAAGGAGCTCAAGGGCACCGCATGGATTGACGCGAGCGGCCACTCCACCCCCACCCGCAAGCTGGAGCTGACCGGTAAGGGCGAGTGGACCATCCGCGTCTACGATGCAGACTCCGCACCCCACTACAAGAAGGGTGAGAAGTTCCAGAGCACCATGAACTACTACGCTTTCACCTACGAAGGCACCGAGGCAACCATGGAGTTCCAGACCAGCGGCCCGACCACCCGCGGCTTCACCGTTCTGAACGCAACCAAGAACGACCCGTTCTTCTCCTCGACCATCCCGACCGTGAAGAGCAGCATGCAGTGGGTTCAGAGCAACAAGAGCTACATGCAGGTTCGTACCGACTCCAACATTACTTGGAGCATCGGCACTAACTAACAGCGTGACTGACTAGGTCAGCAGGCTGGGTATAAAAATATCCCCCGCATCCGTGATGGGTGCGGGGGATACTTTTATGCCCGGTGAAAGCTGTGCACCTGCTGGAGGCGCCCGCCGCTTTAGCGGGAGTACCTCGCCTCCGCCAGCTCGGCGCCCGCGGCGCGTGCCGCATTTTCCACCAGCTGACGATTCGCCAGGTACACAAAGAACGTCACCAGAATAAACAGGTACATCAGCTGGTACGGCATGGTGCCCGCCATCAGGCCCAGGGAGCCTTCGGGCACCATCAGAATCTGATCCGAGCTGAAGTGCGGGGAGAACGCCAGCACAATCCAGAACGGCGAAATGTACATGCCCACCAGCGCCGCGGTCGCCAAGACAACAGCCAGTGTGAAAACAAAGGAGCTGACCCGCTGGTACATGAGCGGGAAGATCTCCATAACCACGGCGGCGAGCATCAGCGGGTACCAGGTGTTGTGGTGCGACCAGCTAATCGGCGAAATCTGTAGCATCATGAACGCGGTCAGCGCCAGCTGCGCCATGAGTGCGCGGGCACGAATCAGCGGAACCAACAGAACCGCCGTGACCAGCACAATCAGCAGAGTCAACGCCACCTGCACCACCGACAGGGCGGTAGCCGTCAGGTGATGCTGCAGGCCCGCGTGGGTCAGCGTACCCATAATCGACACGTTATCGAAGTAGCTGAACCAGCCCACACGCGAAGTGTCATGCACCGCATGGAACCAGAACGTCAGCGACTCCTCACGGATCACCAGGAAGCCGATACCCACGGTCGCGGCGAAGCTAGCACCCAGGGTCGCGATGCCCTTCCAGTCCTTACGCATGAGCAGCAGCAGACCGAACGCGAGCGGGGTCAGCTTAATACCCGCCGCAATACCCAGCAGCACACCGCGCGGAACGCGGGTTGCCGGGCGCATAAAATCGGCGAGAATCAGCATCAGAATGATGGCGTTAATCTGCCCAAAATGCGTGGTGAGGCGCCACGGGCCGCACATCCAAATCAGCGCCGCAATCAGCGACACCATGCCCCAGTGACCCAGGTGCTTCTGCAACGGCAGACGCCACGAGCGGCTACGGGCGTAGGAGTACAGTAGGTACGCGCACCAGTAGCTGAGCGCACAAATAATGGCGGTAATCAGCAGCATGCTCTGCGGCTCGGTGAGGAACGCGAGCGGGTAGAAGAGCAGCGCCGCAAACGGCGGGTAGGTGAACGGCAGGCCGCGCGTGTGGAAGGTGTACAGCTGGTAGCCGTCCGGGCCGTCCGCGAGGGAGACAGCGCCCAGGCGGTACACGTAAATATCGTCAGCCGCCGCGTGCGTCACGTAGTCGAAGGCGTAGAGGGCAACCAGGATGAACAGCAGGTGCGCCCAGAGAGCGCCGCTGCGCATGCCGGGGATGCGGTCAAAGAAGCTGCGACGCGCAGGCTTAGCGAGCTCCTTGGCGGTTTCTTCGGCGACTTCTTCCTTTGCCGCTTTTTCCGCGGTGGCTACAGAGGATGCGGCAAGCTCCGCGCTTTCTACAGCGCTTTTAGCAGCCGATTCTGCAACCGGTGCAGGTTCAGTAGTAGAGCTAGCCGAAGCCCAGGGAATCCTCGGTGCAGCCGCCTCGGTATTCTCCGCGGTCGTAGCGGAGTTCGTGTCAGTATTCTTCACGGGGGTCTTTTCTAGTTCCTTATCGCGGCTCACGCGGTTGCCTCACGGGAAGCGGCGGCACGCACAGACTCAGCGCGCACAGACTCGGCGCTCTCGGTCACCAGGGCGCGAGCGCCCCACCAGCCCAGAGGCGCATCGCTACGCACGGAACCGTACTGCACAGGCTCAACCTTCGTGCCACGCACCAGCGTACTCAGCGAGGCTACCGCCCAGAACATGACCGTAGCCCACAGGGCAAAGGAAGGAAAGCCACCAATAGCTACGCCGGGCGCCCATAGGAATTCCAAGCCATTCATATCTAGCTGGGTGATACCGCCAATAATACGCGGCGAAATATACAGGCCCACACCGGCCACCCACGCCAGCACGCACGCAATTTTTCGTGCCGCGGAGGGAAGATACACCATAAAGGTGGGGAATGCGTCCAGGATAAGGGCTGCCAGCAGTAGCGGCAGGAGAACATTGTGGTGCGACCAGCTAATCGGTGAAAGTGCCACCATAAGAGTGCCGGTCACAGCCACCTGTGCAAGGGTTTTGCCGCGGCGTTCAAGCTGGTAGAGCAACACGGCAACCAGGGCAATGCTGAGCGCGGCCAGGGCGTAGAAGCCGAGCTTGAGGGCTGTGCCCTTCAGACCGAAGTGCATGAGCCAACCCTGGATGGAAATATTATCCACGAAGTTAATGTCGCCCACGCGGGAGGAGTCAGAGATAGCTGAGAACCAGAATTGGGGAGCCTCATTCGGCAAAAGGATAAAACCGACCGCAATTGTGGCCAGGAAGGTGGCGCCCAGGGCCGTGATGCCCTTCCAATCGCGGCGCACCAGCAGAATCAGGCCGAAGACCAGCGGAGTAAGCTTCAAGCCACCCGCAATACCGACGAGCACACCGCGCGGCACGCGGGTTGCCGGACGCACAAAATCGGCAAGAATCAGCGCCATAATGAGCGGATTAATCTGCATGAGGTCAAAAGTACGTCGCCACGGGCCGCACAGCATCACCACGATGGTCAAAGCAGCGATAGTTCCGGTACGGCCAAGGCAGCCCTGCAGGGGCAACGCACGACCGGAAGCCTGGGCGTAGTTGTAAATAATCGTCGAAAGCCACCACGCGGCAGCAGCAGTTCCCAGCACCATAATGGCTTTGCCCACCTCAAGCGGCAGGAACGCAAAGGGCAGGAAGACGAGAGCCGCAAACGGCGGATAGGTGAAGGGAAGCTTCAACACACCAATTTCAACAAATGCTGGCGCGTATAGATCCTTGGTAAACCCTTCATTATCGAAGATGGTCATGGCACCCATGCGGTAAATGGAAAAGTCCAAACCACCAAAGGGGTTAATAAGGATTTCAAAGAGGTAACCGCACACCACCATGAGGATGAGTGCCGCAATGGCGATTTTTCCCCAAATGGGGGTGGCGGATTCGGTCCTTATCACGAGCTACTTGTCCTTACCTTAATGCCGGCGGATGCGCGCGTAGGGTGGGCGGGCATCTGATTTTGGAATCCTAATAGTTTATCGTGCGCACCTGTGAAGGGTGCATTGGGGAGAAGACTCACAGGGGGAGATTCGCAGAGAAAGAATCACTTGAGCGCACAAGCACAACTATCACGATATGAGCCGCCTTCATATACACGTCATGTCTTCAAAATTGGTACTATTCGGGCAATATAATGGGCTTATTGGCACTCCGCCCGCCCCAACGCAGGGGCAAGCGGTGCCGACCCGCACACCGACGTCCACGAACAACCAGCAGTGAAAGCAGTGATCACGTGAGTGAACATCTCGGCACCCCACCCGAAGGTGAGAACACGAGTAGCAAGCCCGCAGGCGCAAACGTCTCCGGAGGCGGCTCCTCCGGACTGAGCATTGGCGCGCGTCCGGCTGATGCACCCGGCGCGAACCTCACCCCCGAAGAGGTTGCACGCCGCGCATCCGGTCGCGGTACGTGGCATCGTCGCGCCTCCAAGCCTGTCTCGCACTGGATGTTTGTGCTTATCGGCGTGCTTCTGCTGCATAAGTTCATTCCCAATAGCGGCTGGCTGATGGTGCACATTGTCACCCTCGGCCTGATTACGAACTCGATTCTGATTTGGTCGCAGCACTTCACCGAAGCGCTCATGAAGATCAAGATCCCTGACGAAGCGCGTGGCACTCAGGTGCGCCGTATCTTCATCCTGAACGCCGGTATTCTCGTGCTCATGGTCGGCATGATCGGTCAGCTGAGCGTGCCCGGCCTCTACGCCGCCACGGTGGTTGGTGCGCTCATTGTGGGCACCATGGTCGCTTGGCATGCCCTGTACCTGCTCAAGCAGGTGCGTCAGGCTCTGCCGTCGCGGTTCGGTGTGACGATTCGCTTCTACATTACGGCGGCGCTCATGCTGCCCCTCGGTGCGGCGTTTGGCGCGATGATTGCCTACCCGAACCTGAAGGGCACCCTGCACGCCCAGTTCCTACTCGCGCACGAGGTCGTGAACGTGCTCGGCTTCGTCGGTATTACCGTGGTGGGTACGCTGGTGACCTTCTGGCCGACCATGCTGCGCACGAAGATGGTTGATAAGGCGCTCACTCACAGCCTGCGCGCCCTGTACCTGATGTGCGGCGGCTTGGTGTTGACCCTTGCCGGCTCCATGTTCGGGATGCGTCCGCTCGCTACCGCGGGCCTGGTCGTCTACCTGATCGCTCTGCTCATTGTCGCGTGGGTGATGGTGCGTACCCTGCGCACCAAGCGCCCGACCGAGTACCCGCCGATGAGCGTCGGTATGGGCTTCCTCTGGCTGATTGTTGGCGTGGCGACCACCGCCTACATGGTGGCAACCACCCCGTTCGCGCAGCTGGACGTACGCGCCGTCACCCCCATCTTCGTGGTGGGCTTCCTGCTGCAGGTGCTGCTGGGTGCGATGAGCTACCTGCTGCCTCAGCTGATGGGTGGCGGCCCGGCGGTGGTGCGCGCCTCCAATAAGGAGTTCAGCCGTTTTGCTGCCGGTCGCGTGACCGCCGTGAACCTGGCGCTCATTATTTTCATGCTGCCCAGCTCCATGGTGGGTCAGTCCATTAAGATGGCGGTCGCCATTGTGGGCGCGCTGGCGTTGGCGGCGTTCATTCCGCTGATGGTGCGCGGCGTGAAGGTTTCGGTGAGCACCCGCAAGGCAATCTTCGAGGCGCGCGCCCGCGGCGAGAAGCCCGTCTTCGACCAGGAGGCGCTGACCCCCGCACCCATCCCGCACGCCAAGCAGAGCTTCCAGGCGGCACTCGCGGTTGCTATGGCATTCCTGCTGGGCTTCGCCGTGAACCCGTCCGCGTTGAACCTGCCGTCGGTTTCTTCGTCGGGTTCCGTGGCTGCGACCGGTCAGACCACCACCGTTCAGGTGAAGGCAACCAGCAACTACCGTTTCACCCCCGCCGAGGTGGAGGTGCCCGCCGGTAACCGCCTGGTCGTTGAAGTTACCAACGACGATCAGGGCATGACCCATGACCTGACCTTCGACAACGGTGCAACCACCGGCGTTATCAACCCCGGCGAAACGAAAACCGTGGATGCCGGCATCATTACCGCCGACCAGGAGGGCTACTGCTCCGTGGCGGGTCACCGCTCCCTGGGCATGGTGTTCAAGGTGAAGGCGACCGGCGCCTCCGCAAACCAGGTGGCGCAGGGCGACCACAACCACGGTTCTGCGGGCGGCCACAACCATGCCGCCTCGGGTAGCACCCCGACCCTCATGACCGTTGCGAACAGCAGGATTGACATGTCCGCTGCGCCCGGTAGCGGCTACAAATACCGCGACCCGAACATCCCGGCACCGAATACCGCCGAGCAGGTGAACGGCAAGACCGTCCGCAAGGTCACCCTGGAAGTTGAGGAAGTCGACCGCGAGGTGGCGCCCGGCGTGACTGTTCACATGTGGACGTTCAACGGGCAGAACATGGCACCAATTCTGCGCGGCAAGGTCGGCGACATTTTTGAAATTACACTCGTCAATAACGGCACGATGGGCCACTCGCTGGACTTCCATGCGGGCATGGTTTCCCCCGATAACACGATGAAGACCATCGCCCCCGGTGAGCGTCTCATCTACCGTTTCGAGGCGAAGGCCGCCGGCATCTGGCTGTACCACTGCGGTACCGCCCCGCTGAGCCTGCACATGACCCAGGGCATGTACGGTGCGGTCATCATTGACCCGGCGGACCTTGACCCGGTCGATCACGAGTACGTGATGGTCCAGGGCGAGGCGTACCTGCACGACACCGGAAAGACCGCCTCCGACGGCAACAAGCTGGCGGAGAACTCGCCGGAGCTGATCGCGGCAGGCACCCCCACGCTGACCATGTTCAACGGCCACGCAACCCAGTACAAGGCGAAGCCGCTGCAGGTGAAGAAGGGCGAGCGTATCCGTGTTTGGGTGATGGCTGCTGGCCCGAACCACGGCACGAGCTTCCACGTGGTCGGTTCGCAGTTCGACACGGTCTACAAGGAGGGCGGATACCTGATGCGCCGCGGTGTGGATGCGTTCGGTAGCCGTGACGGCCACAGCCAGGCGCTGGATTTGGCGCCCGCTCAGGGTGGCTTCGTGGAGATGCAGTTCCTGGAGTCTGGCACCTACGTGTTCGTGAACCACTCCTTCTCGGAGATGGAGCGCGGTGCCGCCGGCAAGATCGTGGTGACTGATCGCTAAACACTCACGCTAGGCGTTTCTAGCGCCCCGTAAGAGCTTGACCCCGCCCGGTGCGTCCTGTGAATGGATGCGCCGGGCGGGGTCTTTCTGCGCCGTCTTTCTGCGCCCGCTCATGGCCCCCTACAGAGCCCGCCCGGAGCCCACACAGAGCCCCCGCACGCACCCCGGCAGGAGCCTGCACGCGCATCGGCAAACTATGCTTATAGCCTCATGGGCGAACTTTTCTTAGCCAGGAGCGGGCATGGTGCGCTAGTCTATAGGAATGGCAGATAGCACTTCGAGCGCCTCTTCCGAGCGCAGCGCTACGGGCGCCACCAACCACACCTCCGCTTCGGCGGACGAACAGACTTCTCCTCGGCAGCGTAAAGCTTTCCCGCTTCGCTTTCTCGCCGGGGCACTTGCGCATTGGCAGATTATTGCCTCCGCGGTTCTTTTGGGTGGCGGTGTTGCTGGCCTGGCAGCCACCTATGACGACTATTGCGGCATGACGGAGCTTTCGTATGTTCCGGCGGCTCTCCGACCCGATTTTGAGGAGGGCTCTAAGGTCGCGGGTTTCCGTCCCGGCGTGCTGGCGGCGCAGATTGAGACTGAGAGCCACTGGCGTGTGGGCGTTGTGTCCCACCAGGGCGCTAAGGGTATTGCACAGTTCACCGATGATGCGTGGAGCGGCGGGCATTACAGCTTCGGTAATGGCGGTAATGTTCTGAACCCACACGATGCGATTGCGGCGCAGGCACGCTACCTGGGTGAGTTGCGTACTCGCTTGGCGAAGTACGCCTCCAATGAGGATGAGCTGCAGGATGTGGTTCTCGCCGGTTATAACGCGGGTCCAGGTTCTGTGGAGAAGTACGGCGGTGTTCCCCCGTACGAGGAGACTCAGAATTATGTGAAGACAATTCGCGAGCTGGCGAATTCGAAGTACAAGCTGACCTGCTCCCCCGAGTACCAGTTCAAGCAGGCGAAGTTGAGCTTCGTGAATGGTGTGACTCCGGCGATGGCTGGTGTTCATGCGGATGGTACGGCTCTGTCCCCGGAGGAGTCGGCATCGGCTGCCGCTGAGGTATCTGCTTCGGCTTCTGCGAGTGCTTCGGCTCGTGCGTCTGCGAGCGGTTCTGCGGGTTCTTCGGTGAAGCCTTCGGCGACGAGTTCCAGCCGCTAGATTCAGCTTTTTGGATAGTCCACTAGGCTATATAGTCGCTAGGAAATATAGCTGCTAGGGAATATTCTGTTTTATCTATAGTGGGCGGCTGATACCGGCCGCCACTACCCTACTATTCACTCTTATATTTACTCTTAACAGCGCGAGGCGCCGACCCCCATTCTCGGGGTTCGGCGCCTCGCACTTTTTAGGGCTGGGGCGTGCCTAGTTGAAGATGGCGCACACGACCGAGTAGCCGGAGACCGGGTACACGGCGTTCACGGTTGCGGGCTTCTCGCTCTCGTCCGCAATCTCGATCGACTCGGTGCCGCGCAGCAGCTCCTCGAGCAGGATGCGCAGCTCCAGGCGTGCCAGGGGCGCGCCGGGGCAGACGTGGATGCCGTCGCCGTACACGAGGTTGCGGGACTGGTCGCGGTGCGGGTTGTAGGTGAGGGCGTCTTCGAAGGCGTCCTCGTCGCGGTTAGCGCTTGCCCAGTTGATGGTCACGCGGGAGCCGGCGGGCAGGGTGCGGCCGCCAAGTTCAGTGTCCTGAGTGGTGATGCGGCGGTTGGTGACGAGGGTGTCTTCGAGTCGCATGATTTCTTCGACGGCGAGGGCGATTTCGCTACGGTCGTCGAGTGCGTTGCCGTCGGCGAGGGAGGCGCGCAGGCGGTCCTGCTCGGCGCGGTTGCGTGCCAGGAAGTTGACGAATACGCCCACGGTTGCGGAGACGGTGGACAGCTCGCCCACGGTCCAGTTGCGGATGAGGCTGACGATTTCTTCGTCGGTCATGGTGCGGGGCTCTTCACCGGGCAGCTGCACGGTGTCGGTGAGCAGTTCGGCGGTGACATCCTTGGGGTTGCCGGCTGCGGCGTCCTCGCGGCGTTCGTCGAGCAGCTGGCGGATGTAGCCGTCGAATTCAAGGGCGACCTTAGCGATTTCTTCGCGGTCGCGGCGCAGGGTGGCGACGCGGTTCTTTTCGATCCATTCGGTGAGGGGCTGCTCGAGGCATGCGGGCCAGCCCATGAAGGCGTTCTGCACGC
>ERZ773037.797-NODE-797-length-16717-cov-5.750330_pt1 | contig 16717 bp, 18 predicted proteins | sample MGYA00511466_ERZ773037 | MGnify/ENA primary metagenome ERZ773037 (study PRJEB29015, sample SAMEA2738146) | human oral metagenome | biome: human oral; feature: human-associated habitat; material: saliva | place: China | collected 2202 ... | reverse complement strand
TAATTTAATAATATAATATTTTAGGAGATTAAAATGACTATTAACTATAGTGAAAATCTACAGCGATTTAAAACCTTAATTGAAAATGGCGCAAAGAATTATAGAGGAAAAGAAAAAAAAGCAGAAATAAAAAATTTATTATATTGGTTCGTTGATAATTGTCCATCTAAAAAAGGGCCTGAAAAATCAAAAAAATTCTCAGGTTATGGTATATGCAAAAACAATGACTACAAAAAATTAAAACACCGTATAATTGATAAGGTTAAACTAAAAAAGGAAGTTTCTTATAAATATTGCAAGAATCATAGCGAAATGAAAAAGCTAATATCGGAAATAGAAAGAATTTATTCCTCAAGAGGTAAGCCTACTATTTACTTTTCAAAGGGTGAATTCGAAGAAATGGATTCACTATATATTCGTATTAGAAATTCATTTGCACACGGAAACTATTTCAAAAAAGGTAACTATTACATTTTGTGGAATGAATCTGGTTCTAATAATAAAAAAAATCTCAGTTCATTTATGACTTTAAAGTATGAACACCTTAAAGCAATATATGATGCTTTAAGCGATTACTAATTTTGAGTTAATTAGATTTATTCAAATATATAAATTTAATCTTGAATCGGTAATCATACATAAAATACCGTTAATAGTGTATTTTTATTTCCACAAGAAATCACTATGACGAAGATTTCAAATGAACCCTCGTGGAGCTTTACCACAACGGCAAAACACAAGCTTCACTTATCAAAGAATATGACATATCGCAATCAGCACTCACAAAACTGTATCAAAACGTTTGAAATATCTTCGTTCCATAAATAAAAAAACACAAAAGGATTTTGCAGAATTTTGTGGAATCCCTCAACCCTCCATGTCTGCATACAAAAACGGAAAAAATCCTACAATAGATGTGCTTATAGAGATTGCCAATAAATGTAAGGTATCTTTAGATTGGCTTGCCGGAAGAAGTGATTATACTTTCGGTCTTTCAAGCATGAGAGATTTTGTGTTGTTTATGTACGAACTGGCAATGAAAAAAGAAATCGGATTTGGAATAATTGCGGAAGATTAATTCCCCAATAATGACATTGAAATCGATGAAAATAAATGGAATGTTAAACTTGTGTTCTATGGTAATGATAAAGAATATGCTTTTAATGCTGACGTATGCAATATTCGAAAAGAATTGTTTGATAATCTGTTTGACTTGGAGTCCTACTCTATTACAAAAGAACAGTTTGATTATATGAAAAATAAATCTATAGAGTATTATTCTCTACCTCTAACACAGAAAGAATTTGAAGAACTGTCAAGAGATGAGATTCTAAAAAAGAGAATTGAATACTTGAAAGAAAATAATTTGCTATAGCCAAATTATTAGGGGGGGGTAAAATGAACGAAAAACTATACACAATAATAAAAGCAACTATTAAAAAAAATTCAAAAGTATCAAATATAAGTAAATCAGATATAGATTTTGAAACCGCTAATAAAATTATAGAATTTTTAAATGAAAACAAAGATGATCTTGATAAAAATATACAAGATTCAATAAATCTTGACACTGGACACATGGTAAAATTTGATTGGTTAGATAAATACCCTGACGCCACAAAAGAAGTTGGCTATATTATGTCCTTCAAAGAAGCTGGTGACGTTTTAGTAGAGCATTCTAAAGGTGTTATCGCTGACTATATGGTTTTCTCTATCATGTTTAATTATATGCACTATTTAGAATTAACTCTTAAAAGGATTTTATCTAAAAATAATGAAGAAATCCCATTCACTCATAATATCAACGATTTATGGAATAATACAAAACCAGTAATAACAAACATATTAAGACAAGATGAAATAACTATTATTGATTCAATAATTACATCTATATTTCCAATGACCCCGACGTCAATGGATTTTAGATACAAGACAGATAAACAAGGTAATGACAATATCCCTAATAATTTCACATTGGATTTATATGTCGTAAAAATTTGGATTGATGTCTATGACACAATTATATATGACATTTATAACACATAGGATTTTATATATAGAAAGTCTATTTATCAAAAATGGGTCACCCAAAGAATTACTCTTCAGGTGACTCATTTCTAAAATCTGCAAGCATTTTGCAAGTATAACAGTTACAAAATAGCTATTCATAAGGCTTTAGAGCCTGTTTTTAACTACTCAAACTCTTCTTTTTCTACTGTTCACTATATCCAAAACCGTTCAAAATAAAGATTTTTCGTTTGTTGTATGCTGGGAAGTTCGTTTAATTTAAGCTTGTTTTTAGATTTTTTTACCCGTTCCAGTCCCAGTCCCAGTCCCAGCTATAAACGATTTCTAAAAGCATTCCTAATAGCAATAACTTTATTTATCACTTCATTTATCAGTTCATCATAGTTTTCATGATTGTCAAAATCCAATCCGCCAATATAGTAGATAATTCTGGAAGCTTTTTTATTATCTAATCTTTCCCAATCCATACTAAATCCCAATTCATTCTGTATTTCTTCAGATACCGAATATAACTTATCAAAAAGTCCCTTATTATCATTAATGTAAATTTCAATACCAATACTATTGGTTTTATTTACTAATGTGATTGATATATGTGCTTCGCTCGTACCAAGTGCGACATCATACCAGTGATCTGTTGTGGCTTTTCTTACATTAAACGGCTTATTTCTTGAAAGCAAAACTTCATTAAATCTATTCCAGAAATTCAATCTTTCAGCCTGTGCTTTGCTTAACTCTCCGCTGTCTATACCGGTATTTGCTGTTTTTACAAAATCATTAGGCTTCTCTATAATCACAAATTTAGGTGCCGGCAAAGAATCACCAATCTTATATGCACGAATTTCCATTAGAAAAAATGAAACATCTTTAGTTGTCTTATTGTTTAACCACTCTATTGCACTTCTATGTTCTTCTCTTGCTTCTTTAACAACCCAAGTCACAACATTTGCATCCAAACCGGAAGCATATGTTATTATTTTGCCTAAATGGTCATGATTAGTAGCTTCAAGTTGATTTTCAATAATAACCTTAATCCCCGTAGTTTCATCTTTTGCAACTAAATCACAACGATAAGAACCAACGAAGACTTCTTTGTTTATCTCGGTCAGTATTAAGCCTATTTCGTCGCTTAGCATTTCAATATTTTCTTCTTTAGATAACCATTCCGAAAAATCATATTGCTCATGCTTCCAGAGTTCTCTAATATCAACTTCCTCTAATTTCCCTAATTTCAATTTATTCACCATCCTTTAAATATCTTTTAATATTGCTACTAATTTTTTCATTTCCTTAGAAGCAATATATCGATTCATAAACTTAAAATCTATATCTCCCAATTCATCCACCGGCATCATAACTTTTTGTCTTGCTATCCTATCACCATTAAACTTATACGCATAACGATATTTTTCCTTCTGTTGCAATATCATTTGTTTTAAGAACATATAACAATATTTATTTCGCCATTGTTCATCCTTAAATGATATTCTCTTTACATCATCAGAAAAAACACAAGGATATGGATGATAGAAGTTTTCAACCACGCTGCCATTATAGTTTACACCAAGTACATTTTTATCTAAGGATCTATTAGTATTACTTACGAAGTTAGTAATTCCGTTATTAGAATCTGTTGCTCCTATAAATGGCATCTTACCTTCATTCATGTTTGCCTTTGTAAGTCTAACACCAGATTTAATATTGCAAATTTCATCCAAGAAAAACTCTTTCCACTCAACCTTATCAAAATGGTTGTACATTATATATATATATATATATATATATTCGTCAAGGTATTTTAGGACATTTTTTATCTGTTTTTGTTCAATATTTTTTATAAAGTTTTCCATGTATATCCAGTTAGGATTACCATTTTTATCTATCGGCAATACTATTTTTTGAGCCTTCATCCTATTGTTATTCAATGAATAACCATGACTGAATTTGTCTCTTTGAATAGTAATAGTCTTACTTATGAACAAAAGAGAACTTCTATTAATAGGGATTAGAGGTATGAGGGCTGTTACATGTGTATCTAATGCCATTTTATTAGCTTGATAATATGCAATACCAACTCCACCATCCCCATCGTTATTCAATGTTAAAATATGTCCCTCAAAAAGCCTTTTACCATTATCTGATATAAAAGCTTTTACACCATTATCTATTTTTTTAGCAGATATTAAAGGTATTTCTCCGGATTCACATGTAGACATATTGTTTTGATTACCTCGTTCAAATACGAATAGGTCTCTTAATGAAAATTCTCCCCATTCAACATCCATTAACACTTCAGGACAAATAACCAAATCAAGCAATCGCCTCTTGTAGTACTCTATTAAGTCGTTCCTTTGCTTGCTTTCTCTTTCCTTTATATATTCTTCCATAAAGTGCCAGTTAGGATTACCTTGTTTATCAATAGGAAGCATTATTTTAGTTCTTGGTAAGTCAGTGCTAGACAACTGATTACCATATGATGAATGAATTATATTGTTTTTAATTGTGGATATAAGAAAATCAGCAGTATATCTATTAAGTTCTCTATCCAAAGGTATTAAAGCGTGTACTTTCATATCAATCGATGCTTCGTACGGATGATAAAATGCACCACCTAAAAATGAAACACTTATAAAATTTTTATACGCTCTGAAATTTTTGTCAGTAGAAAATACAAAATTGTCAATTCCATTATTTGTTTCTTTTACCGTTATCCTTGGAATATCTGATTTTTTGAACTTGCTCTTTTTAATATAACTTCCTGTAGGAGTCTGTATTCCATTTGTTCCTATAAATGTTTTAAAAATCTCTTTAATCGCAAACTCGCTCCATTCTACATCAATCCGATGATACTTATACATAGTTTTCACCATCCTCTGCTACTTTTAGGATTTCTTCTTCCTCTTGATTGTATTCTGTACCTAGACCAAATAAGTATCCTCTACCGTGCGTAATCATATTTACCTCAAAAGTTAAATAGTCGGCTATAGTTTTTTCAAAATCCTCATCACTAGGAATTTCATCATTAAAATAATAGAAAGAATGTAGCCATTCATCGGTATCTTCTACGGTTGTTTCTACGCAAAATTTTGTTGGTGCTTCTATCTCGTCATTCCATACATCAAGAAGATGTTGCTTTTTGTCCTTTGCACTTCCATCATCTATCAGCCCTATATGTTTACTAACAATAAATCCATCATTTTCAAAGTTGATAAATTTTGCCTTTTTCGTTTTAGAATGAGAAATTCCGGCAGTAAAAATACCAATGCAAGGATTTGTACCTACTCCATAAAAAGTATTCTTATTAAGCGTGATAACTCCCTCAAGCGTATGTTTTTTTAGTATTTTAGTCTTAAGGTTTTGCTCATCCTTAGTTTTTCCTGTGAAAGTCGATTGTGGTACAATCACAGCAACTTTAGCTCCTTCTACTAAACTTTCTAATAAATGATTTACAAAGTTTATCTCATATAACTCAGGGTTTTGTTTAGACCCTTGAGAATATGGTGGATTCATCATTCCGACTGTACAGCCTTTAAGTTGTATCTTACTTGGATTTTGTGCTAAAAAATCTTGATTTTCTAAATTACTCTTTCCATCTCCACGCAAAATCATATTGGTTGTCGCTATTGTAAACATATAATCTTGAAGTTCAATACCAAACAGCCTATTTTTTCTAATTTCCATCTGCTCAGCTTCATCTTCTGTCTTTGACAACATCTGATGCATGGCAGCAATAAGAAAACCTGCAGTACCACAACAAGGGTCTAAAACCTTATCTGTTGGTTGTATATCAAGCAATTCACAGAACAAATCTGTAATATGCCTTGGTGTTAAAATAATACCTAAACTCTGCCCATCTCCTCCAGAATATGACATAAATTCACCATAAAATCTACCAATATAATCTTCTGTAGATGAACTATATTTTATATTTGTGAAGATACTATTATATAGAACCTCTGTAAAATATCTAAGTGGTGTTTTCCCAAGATTAGAGTTTTTTTCGTTAATTTTGTTGTTATCTTTTATGATGTTGAATTGATTAAGAAGTTTGTCTCTTTTAACTTCAGGACTAACATTTGCTCTTTTTAAGTTATCTTCTATTGCTTTATATATTTTTGAACCATCCGTTCTTATTTTATCTCCGATCAAATCAGAGATATCAAAGTTTTTATGTTCAATTTCTGATAATGCAAGTAAAATCCCAGAAACAATCAGTGGCTTGTTTTTATCTTCTAAATTTCCGTAATTTCTTAAATCTTCATGAAGCGAACGAGCAACTTTCAACAATTCTTCTGTCTTTAATTCATCATTAGTTTTGACTTCTAATATTTCTCTTTCGTAATACTCATTGATATTATCAGCACTGAAAGATATAAAAGTTTCAACATCATCAAGTTCCTTATATCCACCTCTTTCATCAACAAACAAAGGTGAAATTCTATGGTTTTTCTCATTACCACTTACACCGATCGCGATTATCTTTTTATAGGTTGTGTGTTTTGCTAAATGCTTTCCGTAGAATAAAGCCCCATTAACAGCATAATCTGTAACATACTTAACATCTTCAGAAATCAAATCATTCTCATCTCTTTTGATATGCTTATTCAAACTTGCTTTATCTTCTATTACAACAAGAAAATCATTTATTACACCAACATATTCTGGAAAACCTACATTTCCTGTACCTTTCTTGGATGCAGTTGCCAATGCTTCATCTATTTCTCTTATATTACTTCCCTGAGCAGAAAAATCATTTTGTACGCCAATTTCTTTAAGCATGTCATATACCCAAAGATCCGTCATTATTTCTTTCTTAGCCATTATTTATTTCCTCCAAGTTATCAATATTTTCTTTTGCAAAAGCTTCCAATAAAGTATTAAGCTTTTCTGTTTGAGTTCTTGTTAATCTACATTTATTTTTTCTAATAGAATCAAAAATATCATTATTCGCTAACATAAACTCGCATATGTCCGGTGGTGGAGTTCCTCGAATTCTTGAATATAAATAGTCCATTTTCTCTCTATCTTTAGAATTTGGATTAAGCTCTATCATGATTTTTTTGTATATTTCAAAACTCGGAGCATTTATTCCATCTTCAATATATTTAAGATTAGAGTTTGGCACATCTATAGCTCTGGCAAGCCCACGTTGACTCTCTCCTTTTGCTTTGCGATTAAATTTTATTAACTGTCCAAGCTCTTCTTTCAGTCCTTTTTTATTATCCATTTCTCGATTCAAAATGCTCCTCCTTTCCTCTTTGTTCTATGTTCTATAACATGGAACATTATATCATATCCGCCAATTTATTTCATCCCTAAAATTAAAGAACTGATGACATTATTCTCATCACCAGTTCTCCAATTTTAATATATTATATATTTAATTTTTTTGTCCTCTTCAGTAATAATGAATGTATGTCCCACTGTTCCTTTGATATTTTTGCAATATCCTTCTTTATTTCTTTAATATCCGTTTTATAAATTACTCCTGTTCTATTTATTTACCTTGTAATTTGATTTAGGTTATTATTTGTAATGACTCCAGTCTAAACATTATCTTCATCCTCTTTCAATAAATCTTCCCAATCATTTTGAGATCTTGCCTTAACTTGTGTTAGTGAAAACGCTATTTCTTTTTGCTTACTCGGAAACAGATACTCATATTTATAAGTTATATCAATTGTTTCATGTCCTACTCCATCTGCAATAATAGTAGCAGAAAATCCAAGTTCAATTAGCAGGGATACATGGGAATGACTTAAATCATGCACTCTTATTCTATTTATATTGACTTTCTTAGAAGCTCTATCTGTTTCATGATGTAGAAAGCTCATAGAAAAACTAAATATTAGATCTTTCGGCTCTAAGTTATAAAAGCCATCTAGATAAATTTTGATTTCCTCTGCCAAGAAATCAGGTATAACAACTTTTCTAATGCTCTTTTTTGTTATAGGTGGAGTTATAACATTCCTTCACCAATTCTTTGCAGCGATTCATCACTTTTTATATTTTTGATCTTGAAGTCAAATTTCTTTTTGGCAGTGCAAGAAGCTCTCTCATTCTAAGTTTACACCATAAAGAATTTCAAAAGCATAAAACGACTGTGGTTTGTCCTTAACTGCTTTAACAAATAATTCATATTCTTCCTATGCCCAGAACGACATTTCATTAGCTTCTTTTTCTCCCATAGTGCAAACATCTCTTGCCACATTAGTTTTCAGACTATAATATCTGTAAGCATGATTTAAAATACTGCTAAGTTGAGCGCGGATTGTGCAAAGGTATGTTGATGAAAATGTTTGACCTCTATCAGCTTTGATTTTCATCAATTCATTCTGCCACTGTACAATGGCTACATTGTTAATTTCATTCATTAACAAATCTCCATAATATGGCATGATTTAGTCATAACGATTGCTTCTTTTGTTCTCCATGTGTTCTCTCTAATACGTGACTTTTTATCTATTTATATACAGTTCAAAGAATTCCCTAAATGTCATTTCAACCGCCCCGGCTTGTTGTGATAAAAACTCTTTTTCCCAATTCAAAGCCTCCTTCTTTGTTGAAAAAACCTCTTTTTTTATGCAGCTTTCCCCTTTTCAATTCACATAACTTAACTTGCGGTACCACGTGCCTTTTTTATTTTCATCTCTATATGCACCCACTTTTACACCTCTTTTCTTACTTCATTTCCATAACAATACTTTTCCATGAAATACTGTCTTATTCACTTTACCTCTTTAAACTCGATAGCCGAGCTTTGTCAGTTCTTGGTTCATTTCGTTTATCAACTTATATGTATTCGTTCTGCTGACTTCTAAAAAATCTTAAACTTCTTTTGCTTTCATGAATACCTTTTTCATTTTAGCCCACCTTTCAATTCATAGCTTTTGCAAGGTTCTGCATCCATGTATTGAGATGGGATGAGTGTCAATCTAAATATCTTGCGTTCAACAGTTCATATTTGAACTGTATATCGTATTACAATAGTTCATTCTCGTTCTATTAAACCTTGTTATAATTTCTATTATTCTGTGCAGACTATTATTCCGGGATTATTCCATGTTTTATACAGAACACTTCTGTTTTGCTGAAGTGCAGTTTATGATAAAATATAATAGATAATTTTTAAGAGAGGAGTCTTGAAATGATTTCCGGTAAGAAATTAAAGCAAATTCGCTTATTTAGAAAACTAACACAGAAAGAGCTTGCCATCATGTCCGGCCTAACTGATGCTGCAATTCGTAATTATGAATTGGGAAATAGATCACCGAACATTGAGCAATTAAGAAAAATAGCAGATGCACTTAACTGTGATATTTCTGCTTTAATCGACCATGATTCAAATTCTATTTTTGAGATTATGCATATCATCTTTGATTATGAAAAGGAAATGAAGTTTCGCCCACTTACAGGAAATGGTGAACCTATCGCACTACTTTCTCATAATCCGCATTTTGATGACTTTTTAGTTGAATGGGATGAAATGAGAAAGAAACACTATAACGGTGAAATTACAGACGAGGAATTTGAAGATTGGAAATTGTCCTTTCCAAAAAAATCACGTTTTTTAAAGTGAGGGGGGTAGATTTATGGGTTCTATGATTACATTAGGAATAGGAAAGATGGAAATTGATTGGGGAAAAAATAATGTTATTAATAATCACTCCTGTTTATTTCAAAAAGAAGATTATAAAAAAACTCCCTATTACTATGCTAACAATAAAGTCGAATATAAAAAGGGATTTTCAAAAAATATCAAGTCTATCAAGAGAAGGTTGGATTTGTTAGGCTATAACTTAAATCAAATTGAAAATATTTTTAATGAAGAGCTGGAATATGTTAATCAATTATATAAAACTTCTCTTCCAATAAAATTCAATGATTATTATAACATTCTAAAAAGTATTAATATAAATAATATTGATATGACCTCTGACGAATACGACTATGAGTATGATTTAGGCGAATATGTAAGAAAATGTGTTATTAGCGAAATTCAAGAACTTGTCAAGATATCTGATGACGATGTTTACACTATCTCAGAGTTTCTAGAAAATCTTTCACCATACATTACATTAAGAATTTTATCTGAAAACAAAAATAATCTGGATTTAGATTTAAATTGGGGAACCTCAGATGTTGTTGAGAATGGTTGGATCTTAGAAAAAGATATAATTCCTCAATTAACCACAAAAGAGAAAATACTAATTGTAACAGAAGGAAGTTCTGATACATATATTATTCAAAAATGCATTAACCTTCTATATAATGACATTTCAGATTTTTTTGAATTTATAGATATGGAGCACAATTATCCCTTTACCGGCACGGGCAATTTAAAAAATTTTATTAAAGGATTATCTAAAATAAGTATTTTGAATAACATATTAGTTATTTTGGATAACGATACGGCTGGTTTAGCTGTTTACAATGATATTAAAGAAATAAATATACCGAAAAATCTAAAAGTTATAAAGCTTCCTAATCATGTGGATTTTGACAATTTCAAATGCAAAGGTCCTCAAGGAGATTCTCTTGAAAATATCAATGGTAAAGCAGTTTCTATAGAATGTTTTTTAGACCATAATTTAATTGATGAAGACATTTATGTTAGGTGGACCGGATTTAATGATAAATTGATACAATATCAAGGAAATATTGAGCCAAAAAAATTATTACTCAGATCATTCCATCAACACTGCAATCAAAAATATGATTTCACTAAAATGAAATATCTTATTGATTATATTTTAGAAAGTTGGATTTCTAGATAAAAAGTAGAGTGTGTGACAAAAAGTCTGTAAATTAAAGAATAAGTTAGTCTCCTGTGGTAGTATAAAAATACCATAGGAGGAATTTTTTTGGCAAAGAAGAAAGATATCTACAAAATTAAACCACTCAATGATAATAAGAGAAATATTATTCATTCTCTTATTGAAGAATATGCCATTGAAACGGCAGATGACATTCAGGATGCACTAAAGGACTTACTAGGCGGAACGATAAAGTCCATGATTGAAGCAGAAATGGATGAGCATTTTGGCTACGAGCCATATGAACGCTGCGAGAAAGACAACTACAGAAACGGAACTAAGAGAAAGAGCGTTAGAAGTAGGTATGGAGAATTTGAACTAGAAGTACCGCAAGATAGAAACAGCTCTTTGAACCACAGGTAGTGCAAAAGAGGCAAAAGGACATCTCGGAAATAGATCAAAAGATAATCTCCATGTACGCAAGAGGACTTACAACGCGGCAGATATCTGACCAGATAGAAGATATCTATGGTTTTGAATGCAGTGAAAGCTTCATCTCCAATGTTACCGACAAGATTTTGCAAGATATAGATGACTGGCAAAAGAGACTCCTTGATAGCGTGTATCCAATAGTATTCATAGATGCGGTTCATTTTTCTGTGCGTGAAGATCATGTAATTAAGAAGCTTGCAGCATATGTAAATGCTGGGGATAAATGCAAATGGGAAGAAAGAAGAAATATCTCTGCAGATAGGTGAAAACGAGAGCAGCAAATACTGGCTTGGGGTTCTGAATGAATTAAAGAACCGCGATGTGGAAGATATTATGGTTATTTGCGCAGATGGATTAACAGGGATAAAAGAAGCAATGTCTACAGCATATCCAAAAGTAGAATACCAAAGATGCATTGTGCATATAGTAAGGAATACACTTAAATATGTAAACTACAAGGATATGAAATCGTTTGCAAGTGATTTAAAAACCATCTACCATGCACCGGATGAGAAAACAGCATATGAAAACATGCAGGAAGTAACTGAAAAATGGAATAGTAAGTATCCTAATTCTATGAAGCGCTGGGAAGATAACTAGGATGCTGTAACGCCAATATTTAAGTTCTCGCAAGATGTACGTAAGGTAATTTACACCACAAACGCTATTGAAAGTCTAAACAGCACATACAAGAAGCTAAACAGACAAAGAAGCGTATTTCCAAGCGATACAGCATTGCTAAAAGCCCTATACCTATCTACGATGCAAGCTACGAAGAAATGGCATCTCCCAATAAGGAACTGGGCAAAGGTATATGGCGAATTCTGCATAATGTACCCAGGTAAAATGTCGGAAACAAATTAACTTATATATAACTCAGGAGAAGCCAGCCCAAATGGCTTGGCTTCTCTTGACATACGTAATCAAATTTAATATATTGACCTAAAGGCGTATTCCTTGCAAATAGCAGGATACATTCACTAATCTACCACAGAAAGCTAATTTACAGAAAAAGTTTCACACACTCAAGCCATGTGCTTTTGTGTTATTTGATACTTTAAGATAAGCTAAAGATTTGAATGGATTTAAGTCAGAATATCTTAAATCCATTTTTTCAATTTGTATTTATAATAGGCAATCCAACTTTCAATACCTCATCAACAAGATGATGTATATGAATTAGTTCCTCATCAACAGTAACAACTGAATATTTTGCTGATTCCCCAAATTCTCCTGCAAAATTTAACGTTTGAGCTATCAGCATTCCAAATTCATGTATGTGAATACCATGAGGCAAATCACAATCTATTAGAAGAATACTACCCATATCGCTTCCTGAGAAATCAGGAATTATATCTTGAGCAAAAATCTTATAAAATTTGCTCACAACTGTGGAAACATCTTTTTCGATACTAATTATATTATCATTATTCAAAACAAACAAATCAATACCGCAAATTGCCCTATATAGCAGACGGCAAGAAATCTTTAACGAATTCTTCAATGCTAACATCAATACCGAAAACGCAAACATCACATCAGTAATATCATCCAGTTTTGTGTGCAACTTCATCGAAAAATCTTTTATATCCTTAGAAATTTCTTCTCCAAGGCTTTGATTAATTTCTTTTTCTAATATACTAACTAACCCACGCATAGCATCAATATCAAAATTTTTGAATATTTTTATAAAATTAGCATCCATAAGAACTTTATAGACTCTACCATTCTTGAACGCAGATATTGCAGGAATTAACTCCTCATCTGAGAGTAGTGTGCTTACATTTTCTGAAACACTGACTTCTTTATATAGAAAATACGGATTCATTGAATCTGCTACTTCATTTGATTCAGAAGCAATTTCAGACAAACATAAATCAATAAATCGAGTAAGCGTTTTATGCCCTTGCTCAATCAATATTCTTTCTGCTGATGACAAATGCTCTACATTGAAAAAATTGGGGATATCTATTTTTTCAATGTTTTCATCAAGAAATATAAAACCATGAAATTCAGTATTACTATGTTTTGCCATATAAGCAAAATCATTACGGGAATCTGTAAACTTTTCACCAATTTTATTTGATTCTATAACAACTGACATGTCATAAATCATTTTTCTTATTTTTTGCGAAGCTTCATCCTTTTGAAGCTTTTTACATAACTTAAATACTTCTGTTCTAAACTTTGTTGACATTATTTTATCTCCTAAATTATTATATAGAAAGAAATTTTATCTTTTCTCTTTAAAGTCAATGTGTTGTTTCTCCAATTCATTCAGCACTTTTCTTTCAATCATCTCTTGCACCTGATGTTCACCTACTAATTTAACAGTATCAGTTGCTGTATATCTGCTCGAACTATACTGTATAGTATTTTCTAAAAGATTATTAAGTACATAATTAGGAACGAGCCTTCTTGCATAGAACATAAATTTTTCAATTAAAAGTTTTTCACCAGTTATATCCTTAAGCACAAAAGGACTCCAACGTTCCGGGAAATAACGGCATAGTGAAGATAATGCAAATAAACTGATGTATATATTAAGTAATGTTGGGATAGTTATCAATTTACTATTTTTTATATGCCCTGCCTGTAAATATGGTTGTCCAGAATAGGATTGTTTACTGATGTCCTCACCTGTCAATTTATGGCGAAGGACAAAATATTCTTTACCCGTTTTGAAGTCTGTAGCAGAAGTAAAGCGCAAATATGATTTTTCAAACCCTTCAACTTTTTTCAACAGTTCAATCAAATCATCCTTGTTTTCTTCCGAAAAATATATTTTTTCAGCCTTTCCATTTGGAGTATTAAAAATATCAAGCATAATAGTACAGCCAGTTTGTCCATCATAGCATTGTGTAAAGTCAGATTGTATTTCTGCAATCGAATCTAAAAACTCTCTCAAACTCCAATCACCAAATCCTGTTAAGTCAGAAGTAACACCTATCGCTCTTGCAACTACATGAACTCCACCATCTACTGGACTAAGAAATCTGATTTTCGTGTCTGCAATGAAATTCATTTGATCAGGAATGAAAATCTTCATTCCATGGTTACTAATCTTATTGATACTACCACTTAAAAGATTAACCATTCCATAAATAAGATTTGTTGAGCCATAATATAATAGTAATGGTGAAATTTGAAGATTATCTTCTTTAGCAGCCTTATAGTATTCATTTGCTTGTAAAAACGAACCTGCGATACAATTTATAGTATCTTCGTCTACCTCATGCCCCTTTTTTGCTAAATACCGCTTTATATTAGCCTCATATGTAAATTGTAATAATTCTCTCCAAAGATCATTTTCGGGGTTTTCAGAAAAAATTATAGTCATAGAATTTCACCTTCCCATTTGTTATACATTATCCGTAAATTTCGTAATAGTACATCACAACTAAATGTAATAAATATCTTATATATAAGTCCACAATAACAAAAATGTTTCATTTATGTATACATGTAACTATTCTAAAAACAAAATCCAATTTACAATTTATAATTTCCCACAAAAGCCTCCAACCAAAATGATGGAAGGCTTTTCGTTTGTTAAGTGCATATTTAATCAATATATAAATAATTTATCATAAATATGCACTTAATCCAATACATATAGTTCTTATAAGAAATCCATTCAACTTCGCACCTTGTGCTTGTTTCGTGGGCAGTCTTGGCGGAGGAACTACATCCATTTACAGATACGCCGTAGACCGCAGCACCTCGCCTTCGCTTTTCAGGATGGTCTCGCTGGCGGTCCTGGCGGAGGAACTACATCGGAATCCGGATGCACCGTCGACTGCAACCACTCAACTGCGCACATTGTGCTTGTTTCATGGGCAGTCTTGGTGGAGGACCTACAATCAAAAAGGCTACCCCTCGTTAGAGGGATAGCCTTTTTGTGTAGGTCCATCATTCAAACTCCACCGTTCCCGGTGGCTTAGAGGTCAGATCGTAGAACACCCTATTCACGTGATCCACCTCATTTATTATTCTATTCATCACCTTCTGCAGCACTGCCCATGGGATTTCCACCGCTTCTGCTGTCATGAAGTCTACTGTCTCGACTGCACGGATTGCAACCGCATAGTCGTAAGTGCGGAAGTCACCCATTACGCCGACCGATCTCATATTAGTTAGAGCTGCGAAGTACTGGCTAATTGAGCCTTCGAGGCCCGCCTTGGCTATCTCCTCACGGTAGATTGCATCCGCTTCTTGCACGATCTTAACCTTCTCAGCTGTAACTTCGCCGATGATTCTGATGCCGAGGCCTGGCCCTGGGAATGGCTGGCGGTCAACCAGATAGTCTGGGAGACCGAGCTCTCTTCCTAGTGCTCGCACTTCGTCCTTGAACAGCATGCGGAGTGGCTCGATTATCTCCTTAAAATCAACGTGGTCTGGCAGTCCGCCCACATTGTGGTGCGACTTGATAACTGCCGACTTGCCGAGGCCGCTCTCGATGATATCTGCGTAGATTGTTCCCTGTGCCAAGAAGTCCACCGCGCCTATCTTCTTCGCTTCCTCTTCGAACACTCTGATGAATTCCTCACCGATGATCTTACGCTTCGTCTCTGGGTCTGTCACGCCAGCGAGCTTTGCGTAGTATCTCTCCTGAGCATTTACACGCACGAAGTTGAGATCATACTCACCCTTGCTGCCAAATATCTCTTCGACCTGGTCGCCCTCATCCTTACGGAGTAGTCCGTGGTCTACGAACACGCAAGTCAGCTGCTTGCCGATTGCCTTTGCCAGAAGTGCCGCAACTACGCTGGAATCAACGCCGCCAGAGAGTGCAAGTAGCACTTTGCCGTCTCCCACCTTCTCGCGGATCTCTGCGATTTCCTTCTCTGCAAAGGAATCCATCTTCCAGTCCTGCTCGCACTTACACACGCCTAGTATGAAGTTGCTAAGCAGCTCTGTGCCCTCTGCCGTATGATTTACCTCTGGGTGGAACTGCACTGCGTAGTAGCCCCTCGCCCTGTCTTCCATACCTGCAACTGGGCAGTTTTCTGTATGAGCTGTAATCTTGAAGCCTTCTGGTACCTCGCTTATATAGTCAGTATGGCTCATCCATGTTACGGTCTCGTCGCTGAGTCCTGCAAAGAGGCCTTCCTTGCAGTCAACCACCGTATCGGTGCGGCCGTACTCACTAGTTGGAGCTGTTCCGATCTTACCACCTAGCACGTGCGCCATCAGCTGTGCTCCGTAGCAGATGCCGAGTATCGGCAGCCCTAGCTCGAACACTCCTCTATCGATAGATGGGGCACCCTCGCCGTATGCTGACTGCGGTCCACCTGTAAATATGATGCCGCATGGGTCGAATTCCTTGACCTTATCAACTGTTATGCTTTCGAAATTATGAACTTCCGAGTACACGCCGAGCTCACGAACCCTGCGGGCGATGAGCTGGTTGTACTGTCCGCCAAAATCAATAATTAATA
>ERZ773037.790-NODE-790-length-16853-cov-34.813847_pt1 | contig 16853 bp, 12 predicted proteins | sample MGYA00511466_ERZ773037 | MGnify/ENA primary metagenome ERZ773037 (study PRJEB29015, sample SAMEA2738146) | human oral metagenome | biome: human oral; feature: human-associated habitat; material: saliva | place: China | collected 2202 ... | reverse complement strand
CATCAGTTCATGGGGTAGCTGAAGCTGACCATGCTGAACATGGACATGACTAAAGGTAGTTAATGCGTATTACATATCTTGTTTAGCTTCATCATGAGATGGAGCTTTTCTTTATCAAAAATAAAAACCGCCATCAAGGCGGTCTCCTTATAATTTGGGTAATTGTTTTTTAACAAGCGCCTTACTTGGGTTGTCGTCGATAGACCCTAGCGTCGCCAGTGACCAAAGCATTTCCAGTGACCTTAGCATAGCCATAGACCTCAGCATAGCCAGAGACCCTAGCGTCGCCAGTGACCAAAGCATTTCCAGTGACCTTAGCATTTCCAGTGACCTTAGCATTTCCAGAGACCTCAGCATTGCCAGAGACCTCAGCAATGGCAGTGACCCTAGCGATGCCTGAGATCTTAGCATTGCCAGAGACCCTAGCGTTACCATAGACCTTAGCAATGTCAGTGACCAAAGCGTTGTCATAGACCAAAGCATAGCCAGAGACCTTAGCATTTCCAGTGACCCAAGTGTCGTCAAAGACCCAAGCGTCGCCAGTGACCTCAGCATTGCCAGAGACCTTAGCGTCGCCATAGACCTCAGTCCTACTATAGACCCTAGCGTTGCCATAGACCTTAGCATTTCCAGTGACCAAAGCGTAGCCATAGACCTTAGCGTTGTCAGTGACCTTAGCGTCGCCAGAGACCAAAGTTTTGTCATAGACCTCAGCATAGCCAGAGACCTTAGCGTCGCCAGAGACCGTAGCGTCGCCATAGACCGTAGCATTGCCAGAGACCGTAGCGTCGCGAGAGACCTCAGCGTTGTCATAGACCTTAGCATTGCCAGAGACCTTAGCATTGCCAGAGACCTTAGCGTTGTCATAGACCTTAGCATTGCCAGAGACCTTAGCGTTGTCATAGACCCAAGCGTTACCAGAGTGGCATAGATTACCTTCCTTTTCTACATAACCGCCTAGTTCCCCTTTTTTTACATTTCCAAAACTAATCAACGCCTTAATTCTAAATAGAGTGATACCTCCGAGAACGATTGTGTCGTTGATTAGCAACTCATATTTTTTAACGGTGCTTTGTTCCATTTTGTATCTCCTTTTAACTTTATGTTTATAATATATACTTTATTTATTATGTTGTCAGCTTTATATACGGAAATGTTGCGATTTTTTGCAGTTTTTTTTAAAAGATAAATAGTAAAATATAGTGCAACAAAAAAACTCATAGCACTTCATTGGTGTAAACTGTAAGTAACCACACAAACAGAACTCGAGGAAAAACTATGAACTACTCCCATCTTACCATAACCGACCGAATAAAGATAGAAACCTACTTGGAATTAGGTTTGAAACCTTGCCAAATTGCAAATAAACTTGGCGTCCATAAGTCTACTATTTCAAGAGAGTTAAGACGATGCAAAAATGGTTATTCCGCAACCTTAGCACAGGAACAGTACGACCACAGTGCTAAGCAAAAAGGTCGGAAGTCTCATTTGACACCAAAGTTGAAAAAGGAAATTGAGGACGGTTTAAAATCCTCCTGGTCGCTTGAACAGATTTGTGGTCGCTATCAGCTTGAACAAAAGCCAATGGTAGCTTTTAAAACCATCTATAACTGGCTCTATGCTGGTTTGATTGATCTGGATTTAAGCGTCCTTCGTCGTAAAGGAAAAACTCGACAACCCAAAGAAACACGTGGAACATTTAGGGTTGGTATGTCGATTGCCAAACATCCTAAAGAGGTCAGGAATCGTGAGACCTTTGGTCACTGGAAGCTCGATACTGTGGTGTCTTCCAGAAGCAAAAGCAAGGGCTGTTTAGCGACCTTCCTAGAGCGAAAAACGCGCTTTTACTTAGCTTTCAAGACACCAGACAGAACAGACAAATCCATGTTTTCAGCCATCGAACAACTTTGTAATCTATTTCCAAAAGAGGCTCTTAAAACCTTCACTTCAGACAGGGGAAAAGAGTTTGCCTGCTATCCTCTGGTAGAGAACTTAGGAATTTCCTTTTTCTTTGCGGACGCCTATTCATCCTGGCAGAGAGGAAGCAATGAAAACGCAAATGGCTTACTAAGAGAATATTTCCCAAAGAAAACAGATTTAGCCGCTATCTCTGATGAGGCTTTGAACAAGGCTTTATATGATACCAATCACCGACCACGAAAATGTTTAGTTTACAGAACTGCTAGTGAAGCTCTAGAGGATGAGTTCGAGTAAATGTTGCACTTATTCTTGCAATTTATCTTATATATTTAACTCAAATAGGAATTATTGTCCCTGTGTAAGTGCATATCTTCTCAATCCTTGATATAATAGTGCCATAGCACAAGGATTAAAGAATTAGTGATAATAAGAGAATATGATTAAAGAACGTTTGGAGATGAGGGATCATGGAAAAAGAAACAAAGCGTCTTTTAAGAAAATTGGTTAGGTTGTTTGATGGCCAGACTAAGGAATATCTTTTAAAATATATTGATGATGTTTCCGAGTTAACTATTGAAGAACAAAATAAACTAGCTCAAGAGTTTCCGATTAGACACTTAAGTGCTGAAATTTTAAGTGATATTCAACGAATTAAAAACAGTGAAGAACCACGTTTCTTTTCTAAGGATGGACAATATAAAGGACTATGCGTTGAAGAATACAACAAGCGTGACTTTATGACTCGTCAGGAACGGTATGTTCTAAGTTGGGCGTTCGGAATGTTACTCTTTTTAGCAGTCTTTACAATTGTTTCCTGGAACTTTGTTCCCAATGTTATTCAAAAAATGGAATTCAGTGCATCACTATTGAACTATACTGAGAACTATGGCACTCGTCCTGAACAGGTCTTTGCAATGGTTGTTTGTGGAATCTTATTGATACTACTTTCGGTAGTTGTTTCACTAGTATGTCTGAAGAGATATCGTAAAAATACTGAAGAACCTATCACTGTCGTATTAACAGATGATTTGAGACTATAAAAGCTGAAGCTTAAGCTTTGGCTTTTTTGGTGTCTTTTTACTAAATTACCCCATGTCACTGGGTTATAAAAGGGAATTTCTTTATGTTAGAATTCGCTTATGATTACATATTTGGCAGAAAAAAGAGACCAAGGAATAGCCTACTATATGGCCCTTGCTTCAGATAATACATTGTCTGCAACTCAATTAGATGAAAAATATAAAAAACAAGGTTACATTCAATTTAAAAATGCTGCTTACCACAATGGAGAATTGATCACGATTATCTGGGCTCAAGGACATATGCTAGAGTTGAAAGAACCAGAAGACTATAAAGCTGATTGGAAAGAGTGGCGTTTGGACACCTTACCTATTATTCCTGAAAAATTTGAATATAAGGTTATGCCACAGAAAGAACGGCAGTTTAAGAAGGTTAAGGATTTCTTTGACAAATCTAGGATGATTGTTTGGGCTACCGATATAGATCGAGAAGGCAGTCATATTGCCTATAGTATTAGCCTTATGGCTGGTATTTTAGACCAGAAAGGTCCGAAGAAAATCATCAAGTCCCTTTGGGTTGATGAATTGACACCAACCAAAATTCAAGAGGGAGTAAAAAAACTACGTGAGATAGAGTATCGAGTCTTGCAAGCTATTGAAGCTCAAACGCGAGCTATTGCTGACTGGCTTCTTGGGATGAACGCCTCTCGTGCTTTAAGTCTCCTATTAGAAGATAAGATAGGATTGAAATTGGATAGGTCTGGCAAGGACGGTAAGATTGCAGTTGGAAGAATCAAAACCGTAGCTCTATTCTTGATATATTTAAGAGAATTAGCCATACGAGATTTTGTCCCAACTACTTATTGGGAATTAGAAGCAACCTTTGAACATCCTAATGGCATCTACAAGGGGAATTATATTCCTATTGATATTCCGTACACTAAAGGTGACAAGAAGGGTGAACCTTGGGAGGGAGACTGTTCTACTAGAGAGGATTGGGAGAAGATTATTCAGAATCCAAAAATTATTGGAGAACGTAACAAAGGAGTTATCGTTGAACATGAGGTTGAACTAAAAGAAAAACGGCCACCAAGGCTTTATTTCCTTGACTCGATACAAGAGGAATTAGGAAGAATTTTAGGAATGACACCAAAAGATGTTTTAGAAGGACCTTGCCAAGAATTATATGAGGTGAGAAAACTAATTACATATCCAAGATCATCGTCTTTTTACATTTCTAGGGAACGTTATGAGACCCTGAAGCAACAAGCACCAGCTTTAGCTCGATTAGTTGGGTTCAGTGAAGAGGATTTGGTGTTTCCAGAGCGTCTAGATGGCTTTTTTGTAAATGACAAGAAGGCTGCCAACCACTCAGCAGTAGTTCCAACTACCTTAATTCCTACTGAAGAAGAAGTAGAAGCCCTTCCTGATGCACTGAAGATTGTCTACAAAGCAGTTATCAGAAGAACACTAGCTATGTTTTTCCCGAAATACGAGTATGAACAGACTACAATCATTACTCAGGTTGGAGCTGGAAGGTTTAAAACGGTAGGACAAGTCCCTAAAAACCTTGGTTGGCAAGTTTTATTCCAAGATAGCGCGAGCCTGCTTGATGGAGTGATAGAAGAAAGCGAGGCGAGGGAGCTTATTAATGTTCAAACCAACGATACTGTCACTTCGCACCTAGTGCCAGCGGAAAGACATGTTAAAAAACCGCCTCGCCACACGAATAGTACCTGGCTTCGAGCGATGAGAACTGCTGGCCGGGACCTAGATGATGAAGAGCTTATAGCTATCATGAAACAAATCAAAGGTTTAGGTACTGCAGCAACTAGGGGAGCAATACTGGATGAAATCGTCGTTAATAAATGGGTGATAGTCAAGCAAGGAAAAATCTATTTATCTGAACTTGGTTGGTTGATCTGTGAGACACTTAAAGATGAACGTGTCTTATCTCAACCAGAAACAACAGCAATATGGGAGCAATCACTCAGTAAAATAGCTGAAGGGACCAATACACAAGAGAAATTCCTGAAAAATATCTATAGGTATCTAGGTATTGAGAATCCTCACAACAACCTCATCGAAAATCTGATTAATGCTGTAGATAGAACTGATTACACTCCTTTCCAAGACTTTATCGAGCAAGCAGTAGCAAAAGCTGATGGTAAGCTTGGTAACTGTCCTTTATGTGGAAAGGCCGTCAAAGTCCTAGGGAAATCAAAAGTGGCTCAGTGTGAAGATAATATCTTATCAAAAGAAGAAAGAGAAGCAGGTGCAACACCTGTTTGTAGCTTTAACTTCTGGATCACTGTAGGTTTTATTAAAGACAAGAAAAAAACACTCACCAAGAAACAAATCAGTGACCTTTTATCTGACAAAGGACGAACAAACCTTATCAAGAACATCGAAGGTAAATATGGCCCATTCGATGCTTACGCTTATCTTTTCTTAAACGAAGAAAAAGGAATTTATCAAGTAAACCTTGAAGTTGATAAAACAACGTCAAAAAAATAGTTCATTTTATATGACTTTTAAAAATTTAGGGCTCTCTGCGCTTGCTCTTGTAATTTCCTCTGTGCTACACTAATTTTAGTTTAAGAAAAGACGATTCAAATATCTACGAAAGGAGAAAATTATGAATACACCTCGTATTAACCGATTTTTAGGTGAATGGCTAGACAGACAGACTAGCCCAGACTTTTTTCAAAAAGGTTTGATTCTTCTGAATGCGTGTGACTTTATCGAAAGTAATGCTGATGCCATACCTGGTCTTATTGCTCATAAAAAAAGTCCTCTACGTCAGCAATTAGATGAAGCTCTCGCTAGTCGTGGGTTCTGTTACCTTAAGCCTATTGAAGTCGATGCTCAAGACTCCATTGAAGTAGAAAAGTACTATCGATTTGAAGCCACACCTAAAGGTTCCAACGAACCTATTACTTACTATGGTCTAGGGGCGTACTTTATCTGCCGTGCTATATTTGAGAATGAATTCGATATTGATTCTGGCTTTCAATATGATGACGAAGAACTCTTTTATGAAGACATTGGATTTGATGCTCTATTCCATAATAAGTCTGTTTTTCTATTAGGAAACACTCCCTCTGATGATATGGAGATATCTTGGCAAGAAGTTGGCTTTTCAATGCGTAGACGGGCATTCAATTAATATGCTTTTCAAGGACTTCCCTTTATGATATATGAATTGGAGAATATAATATGAGAACTTTCGGTAAGCTTATAGCAATTATTTTTTGATTTTTCCTCGCTTAACTTAATAATATATATCAACTATATTCTTTACTATATTTGAGTAAGGTATATAGTTGATATTTTATTTTGTAAGGGAAAAGGTTGGTTCTTTGTTGTGGTTAAAAAGTATATTATCTCCTTAGATATCTACTTCATAAGTAAAAGTATTGAAGAAATGTTTAACTGTGTTATACTATTACGGTAAAGAAGTAAAGACGGTGGTTGCGACTTCGAAAGGTGGGTGGTGCCTATGTGCATAACCGATAAAATCCTATTAGAAAGGAGTGACCAACAGTTGTCAATGTTTGAAGTATTGACTATCATGTTTGTGACTGGTAACTTTGTTATCTCACTCGTGAAGTTAATCCTTGAACTTATAAAAACGACAAAAAAATAACCGTCAATACTTTGGAACAGTCGACGGCTATTTTTAAATAGTTATATGATTGTAACCACCGTCTTAAACGGCTTTACAGAGGTGTTGTTGGTAGCAACACCTTTTCTTATATTCATTTTACCATAATAGATATAAAATTCAAGGGAATTGCTATTTTTAATGTAGGGCAAATTCCGATATTCCTGACTCGTTTTCTATTGAATTATTGAAAAAATATGCCCTAATCAAATGAAGTAAGGACGCGTTATAATGAGAAGAAAAGAGAATACGTACAAGAGTCAGTTGAACTTAATTATTTAGACCACAATAAATTTCATAATAGATTACAAAAGAGCAGTACGCTCTTTTTTTGTGTATTCAAAGGGTGTCACTGGGTTTGAGTCGGGGATGGCTTTTGCTATCATCTAATTGTAATTTTTTAAGAAAGGAAATTGCTTATTTATGGATAAAAACAAAAGTTCAATGATCCTAAAATGTGGAGCTTTTTTAACAGCTCTTGTAGCAGCAGGTTTGGTTAATAATGGAGTATCAGCAGACCAAACTGATGCGCCAACTGGACCAACAGATAATGCTACTGTTGCGACTGGACACTCCGATACACTTCTCCCTCCCGCTTCATCAACACCAGCGACACCTGGTACCAATACCACAGATGTCCCAACTGCTGAAGCTGAAGTACCTAAAGTTGACAGTCCAAAAAATGAAGGGGTAGCAACTGAAACACCTAAAGTAACTGGCGGTTCTACTGGTACTGGCGTAGCTACACCTACAACACCAAGCGTTACTACGCCAAATCATGACGAAGGGAAGACTTCAGAAAATTCTGAGGCTACACCTACGACTTCTGAAAATGCAAGTACAACTGCTGAAACGTCTACAGCTACCTCTGAAGGAAGTGTAGGAAACTCTACTTCTGATACAACTTCAACTGCATCAGAAACACCTACCCCTTCAGAGCACACAGTAACTGAAACTCCTACTAAGCCTAACGCTACGGATACTGCTAATACTAACCATAATAGTGAAAATAACACTAGCAGTAGCAGTGAAAGTTCAACAAATACTGTTAATGATAAAGGGTCAACTGTTGCCACACCAACTCCAGCACCAACTGAAGGGAATAACGCTTCAAGTTCTGAAACACCTAGTGGCTCATCAACTTCAGCTGAATCTTCTTCAACAAGTTCAGAAACACCAAAAGTGTCTGATGGAACATCTGGAACAGGTGTGAGTTTGCCAAGTAGCGAAGGAAAAACATCTTCTGAGAAATCATCAACTTCTCCAGAACTGTCTGAAACAGCTACAAGTACACATCACATTCTTGACGGGACTATTGGAACTGGAGTTTCTACGCCTACTGAACATAAATCAGATAGTCGTACAGAAGTAGCTTCAACTTCAGCAACTACTTCAAACAAAGTGGTTGAGTCACCTAAATCTGAAGAAACTCCTAAAGTTAGCGACACGAATGTTCAAGAAGCACCTAAACCAGGGGACGTTTCTCCTTCAACAAAACAAGTTGTACTTAATGTGACTCCTAGTCAACCAGTCGTTACAAATACTGGTTATAAAGTTATCTCAACAAACAATAGTGATCTTGTCGTACAAAACTTCGATGGTTCTGTAGCCTCAGTCCCAGCTTCACAGGCAGGAGGAGCAGTGAATGAGGATGGAACTGTCTCTGTTAAGACTGAGGCAGGAGAAATGGTAACACTTCCTGAAACAGGGGAAACTGGAACAAAACTCGTTACCTTTGGATTCTTGATTTTGGCAGCACTTGGTCTTCAACGTACAGCTGTAAAACAAGATAGATGGTACTCAAACTAAGAAAGGTGATTATTTAAAATGTTTAAAGACTCAAATAACACGAAAGGACATGGCTCTATTCGTAAAAATAAAGTCTATGGAGCAGTAGGTGTACTTGCACTCGGTGCTGCAGCAATCGTTGGGGGAGCTTCTCAAGCATCCGCAGATGAAGTAACTGAAGCACCTGTAAATTCAGAGCCAGTTGCTACCTCTCAAGCAAACGCAGACAGTCTGATGTCACAAGCTACAGCTGTTGAAACATCAGATGTCTCTACTTCGACAACCACAGCGACTACAACAAACACTTCTGATTCACAACCTACTGAAACAGTAGCAGAAGTAGCTACTACACAGCCAGTAAGTACTAATGATAATAACGCTTACGCTGAAAAGGCTAATACATCTACTGAAGCTGAAAAGGTAACTATCGACAACACATCTGTCACAGATGCAGTTGCTACCGCTAAAGATAGTGGGGTTAAAGTGACACAAGATGCTACGCAAGATAAAGGGACACCAACCACAAGTGAAGATCTTGCAACAAAGCAAGCTGAAATCAAGGCCGACCAAAATGAACAAGTAGCTACAATCAAACAAGCTACCCAGGACGCATCTGGACGCCAATCAGCCTATGATGCAGCTGACAAAGCTCACGACACACTTGAAACTCAAGTAGATAAAGCCGTTAAAGATAGTAATGGACTTATTAAAGCTGAAGCTACTGAAATCTCAAGTGGAGATGGCAATAATGTAGGTGATTACAACACCTATACTGAGCAGGTTAATAAGCAGATTGCGTCAAACAAAGAAACCATCGACAAATTAAACAAAGATTATGCTGCTATGAAGGATAATGCTAACGTTAATGTTGACGGACGAGTAACAACACAAAATGTTGACCAGTTGACTTATGGAAACTCGGTTCAAAACGGTAGTGTTAATCCGGACGGTACCTTCTCATTTACTCATGATATGAATGACTCAGCTAATGATAGCTTGGGTGTTTTGGGTACAGGTACTCTTAATGGTAAGGTTAATTTCACGTCTGCAGCAAACGGAGATGGTTCTACCACTGTAACACTTAATAGTCTCGATTTGTGGAACTATGCTTATACAAGTAACCGTCCGAACACTGGTGTTAACCAAAATCTTAACTACCACGTTTATACTGATGGAGAAGAAATCTACTCAGTAAACCACGATGGTAACTCAAGCTTTGCTGAAGATATCAATCGTAGTATTGCGCTCAACAAGTCTTATGTCTTGAAGCCAGGCGAGACTACTGGTATTATCCCAATTCTTAACATTGATGATAACTGGATTATCAATACTCATGGTCAGTTGAGTCTTGATTTCACTAATCCAAACGTGGTTCCATCAGCTACAGTTAAAAAGGTTAATGAGCCTGTTAAACCAGTAATTCCATCTGTAAGCTACCATGACTACAGTATGAATTATCAACCAACTGTAACTAAAACTGTCCTCAACAGCGACGGCGAAAATGTTAATGGTAAAATGATTCCAAAAAATGATGAACATACGTACGTTTTGAATAATGGAAACATTTTTGCAAATGCCAAAGTTGGCGATACCGTAACAACACGTGATCCTCTTGAATTTGGAGAAGTTCCAAACATCGAAGCCAACAAAGTTGAAAATGAGGCTAAAGGTTGGAACGTTGATTATGATGATGCTTCGAAGACCTACACATTTACTGCCAAATACGATGGTAAAGCTCTTGAAGCACCTACAATCAAGTTCGTAGCAACGGACGATAACGGTTTCTACGATAATACTTATAAAGCTGGTCGTAATGGTTACGAAACCTTCTCTGATACTGTCACTAACAAGACACCAACGGCTCCAAAACCACATAAGTCTGTTACGGACTCAAAAGGAAATGACATCGACGGTAAGACTACTGAAGATGATAAAGTAACCTTCCATTTGACGACTGACTATAGCCCATACAAAGATATGGCTGCATCTAAACAAGCACTTAAATTTGCACTCCTTGATGACGTGCAAGATGGTGCCTTCACTGTAGATGAAGATGCTATTACTATTGTCGATAGCAAAAACAACGATGTCAAAGAACTCTTTGATATGTATCACGTACTTTCGGATGAAGGACGTACTGATGCCATCAACAAGATCCTAAATGAATCTGGTCTTAACCCAACTGGTGAATTCTATCTCTGGGTAGCCAAAAATCCAGTTGATTATTACCAAGACTATATTCTAAAAAACAATAATGTAACAGTTAATCTCCCTGCTACATTGCAAGTCCCTGCAGGTACTACTGTAGAAAATGATTTCTATCAGATTGATTTTGGTAATGCTTATCAATCAAATCTTGTTTCATTCGATACACCACCAGCAGCACCAGTAGGAGAGTCTGGCGGACCTACTTCTACCCCAGTAACTCCAGTAGAAGAAGTGCCTGTCCAACAACAAGCTATCAAAGTTCTTCCTAACACTGGTGAAAAATCAACTTCAGCTATTGCTACAGCAGGTGCAGTTATTTTGACTACTGCACTTGGCATGCTTGGTTTCTCTAAACGTAGTAAAGAGTACTAAGATAGCACCCACTTCTTAAAATTCCTTTTCCCCATTCTAAATTCATCATTCCCTAAAAACACAGCTCACAAGAGTTGTGTTTTTTTAGGAGGTGTCACTGGGTTACAAATAGATATTTGTTTTCCTATAATTTAGAAGTACTTTAAAACAAACTAGGAAGGAAGTTGTTGCTTATATGAGGACTGATAATTTATATAATTATGGACTTATGAAATCAAGACCATATAAGTAGAAAGAAGGTGTCTTTTTGAAAAATAATAAATTAATGTTCATGTTACTGATGAAATGGTTTGCTGAAAGTATTTATTTTCTTGAAATCATATTTATAACAGCCACTTCAGTTCTGTTATTAGCAAACAATATTCTCAATGTTTCAACAAAGACGATTCATATTGTCGCCCTGGTATTACTGGTAGTTTATGTATGTATTGGTTTGTTATTAGCTAATCGAAAAAATAAATTTACGATGTCAATTAATTACTTTAAATTGATAGGAGCATTGGCTTATATCGTACTTATCACCACTCTAAAAGGTATTGTGTTTGATATTCTGACACACCCCCTAGTTACATTGGGGATTGCACTTCCTTATGTTGTAGCTATTGCCTTAAGAAACTTCAGCAAAGGTCAGATCAATAAAATCATTTTTGACGATAGACACAATGCAAATATCAGAGGAAGATTTGATACCGTAGACAATATCAAAGAGTCGATGCGTTCATCTATTGCTAATAGCATTTCTCACGAATTTAAAGGTCTTACGGAAATCAGAGATGAAAAGTTTAGGCAAGATACCGAAGGAAATGTAGCTGGTATGTTCAAAGTGTTGCTGAAATCTGGCTTTTGGGGGCTTAAACACATCCCATTGACTAAAGTAACACTGACATTTAACTTAGAATAAGAGGTAATCACGATGAAGAAAAATATTTTAACAACGGAACAAGCAAGTTTTTTGAAACAGTACAATTTCTCACTATACCAAGAACGGTTTGAGGTATTATGTGAAGCTCAAAAAGCTGAAAAAGAAGGGCAACTAACATTTGCCTCGGACGATGAATATAAAACATTCATTGATGCAGTAATGACTGGAGAATGGTCTGAAGAACTCTTTATGATCAATCTCTCAAATCCTATTGGATGCGAACACTTCCTTGCAGCACGAGAAGATGGCAATGACGGACTAATTTGGGATGTCGTTGATTATAGTGAGGGAGACCGCTTCACTAAAGAACAAATTCAGACGATTGTTCCAGAAGCATATCGATATAGTGCCTTTATGGTCTCTGAGATTGCTGCAGAAAAAGACTGGGGCCCAGAAGCCCAGAACCAACGACTTGAACAAGCTAAAAAGCAAGCCCAAGAACATGAAAAACCTATCGAGAACTTTCCAAAACCTCGTGTAATCACAGATGAAGAAAGACAAGATGAACTTACACAAAGTTCTATTAGAACAGTAGCAGCAACCTTGAGACCTGCACAATAAACATAGGACAAACTAAGGATAGCATACAGTGATACTATCCTTTTTGTATCGAATCATATTGCACGCGCAACATTTTTCTTCTAAACTCCAGTAATTTTAAAAGTAAATATTCCAAAATTTTTTTATCAAACTAAAAGATACTTTGAATACAGTATTCAATCAGTATTGATCACTTTTTTTAACAAGATTAATAAAGAAAATGAAACAAACAGATTTTGTGACTAGTCAAAAATTACCAGAATTACTCAATCAGAGTAGAAGGAATGAAATCAGAAAAATAAAAGACTATAATATTGACTTATTGTTTAACCCTAAGGATGAGCAACATTATCAATGTGATAATGGATAACCCTGGTATCATAGATTTAGAATGGTCAGTAAATCAAATTATTATTAATTTGACTAATCCCAATATGATGTATTGGATATTCCATTCTTTGATAAAAAACCGTAATAACATAAGTTTTGAAGAAAAAATTGCTTATTACAAGGAAAATAATTTTGGTACTCTAATAAGAAGAAATGAGAGACTATCGGGTAACTGGTAACAGTATGCTCAAAGGTATCATTTGATACAGGTAAGGTATTACCTGCAAGTTTGTCTTGTAAAAAACTAACTAATTTTTCATAAAAAGTGAAAATTTCACTTATACTAACAAAATCGTTGTATTTTTGTTTCTTTCGCTGTATAATATCATTGGAACAAGTGGAATCGTCACGCTTAGGAGGAATAAAATGCTAATTAATTTTAGGTTTGAAAATTTTTTATCTTTTGATAAATTATCAACTTTTTCAATGGCTCCAGGAAAAAGTCGTCAGCATATGGAGGATTTAATTAAACTAGATATTAAAAATAACCATAAATTATTAAAACTATCAACAATTTACGGTGCAAATGCTTCTGGTAAATCAAGTTTTGTAGATGCGATAGGAGTTTCTAAGTCACTAATTGTTCATGGTTTCCATGAGAGATTAGTAGTAAGTAACAGCTATAATAAAAATACGGAAGATAATTCCTTAAGGGAAACTAAATTTGAATATGAAATTGTAATTGAAGATAGAGTTTATAGCTATGGTTTCTCTGCAATTCTATCACTTAAGAAGTTTATGTCTGAATGGCTATATGATATTACTAGTGATGAAAAATTGATATATACTATCAATCGTGAAGATAATTCATATGATATAAATAAAGATTTCTTAAATTTAGATGAACAAAGTAATAATAGAATATCGATTTATATTGAAGATAGTGTAAATGATGATACTCAACTATTTTTAAATTCAATAAATGATGGAAAGAAAACAATTGAATCAAAAGATAATTACACTCTTTTTAAAAAAGTATTTAATTGGTTCAGCAATACTCTTGAAGTGCTTGGACCTGGAGATGAAGCTAGGGGATCAATTGCTAGTCTAACTCAGGAAAAAGAAGAGTTTAAAGAAGATTTAGGAAAATACCTTGAACTTAATGATACTGGAGTAATTGATATAGTACAGGTACCAGTAGACAATCTATCTAATGTACCTGCAAAGATTCAAGATAGAATAATAGATAGAATAACTACAGACATAAAAACGAGAAATAAAGATGGAAATAAGGTTAAGATTTCTTTTAATACTATATTAAATACTTCTCAAAATATTTATATCATTCAAAATAAAGATGAACAAATCGAGTATTTTGAGTTAAAATTTAAGCATAGGAATGGGACTCTATATAGTTTGTCAGAAGAATCTGATGGAACTGTGCGATTGATAGAATTATTTTCTGTCTTGTTTCATAATGATGAAAAAGTTTTTGTCATTGATGAGATTGATAGAAGTCTACATCCTTTGTTAACATATAATTTTATAGAATCATTTAAAAAACAGAAAAGTATTAATCAACTTATAGTGACAACTCATGAGGACTATATACTTAATCTTAATCTTTTAAGAAGAGACGAGATATGGTTTGTAGATAAAAACTTTGAAGGAAATAGTAAAATGTTCAGTCTAGAGGAATTTAAAGAGCGATTTGATAAGAATATTAGCACCTCATACTTAAATGGGAGATATGGAGGTATTCCAAATCTAAGCTGTCTATTCTCAGAATTCGATAAAGTCTAAGAGGTGATTATTATGGTTGGAGGATTCAAAGTTTCTGGAAGTATGAGGTTAGCTAGTCAAACTGATCCCTTTCTAGAACGTGAAAATAAGTCTGGTATGAAGTTACCCAAAAGACAGTATATTGTTTTTGCTGAAGGTGTGGAGACAGAGAAATTGTACTTTGAAAGCTTATCTCGTTCTAAAAGAAAAAAAGAAGATATAATTATTAAATACCTTGATAGATGGAAGGTTAATTCTGGTAGATCTAATCAACTGAGTGTTGTTTTAGATGTGATTGACTATGTTAAAAAGGTAAAAGATGAGAAACAGATTAATAAGAGAGGGTTGGAGAACTTATTTAATAAATTAGTTGAAAACTTGAAAGTTGAAGAATTACCTGAAATAACACATCAATTAAGTAAGTTAACAGAAGACTTTCCTAGTATATTTAATTCAAAGGAGAGCATTCAATCACAGTTGTTCTCGTACATAACTCTTACAAATTTTGATAGTGAATTTGATAAGATATTTATTATTTTAGATAGAGATCGTCATAGTTTTACGAAAGAACAATTCGATAAAGTGCTTACAGAGTCCCGTGAGCATAATATAAATTTAGGAATAACAAATCCATGTTTTGAGTTTTTCTTATTGTTGCATTTTGATGACATTAATGATTTAGATTCTGATGAACTAATAGAAAATAAAAAAACAGGTAGAAAAACATTTGTCGAAAAGCAATTAAACGATTGTTTGAAAAAACATACCAAAAAATCATTTAAAAAAAATAATTATGATACTGAATTTTTTATAAGTCAAACTGAGACTGCTTTAAACAATTCTCAATACTTTGAAACTAATAACAACAAGCTCAAGAACAATTTAGGCTCATCAGTCGTGAACATCGTAAACGAAATGATAGAATAATTTCTTTATTTTATAAGCTCCAAAACTATTTTGATACCGATTAGGTTTAAATATTTAATCAGAAATGAGACTTTTTGTATTTTTTAAGTTATCAAACCTTATTATTAAAGGCATTTGATTTTATATAATTAAACTAACCAATAACCAGATTTTACGAAAAAAAGGTAAAGTTTGAATTGAAATATAGTGAGTGCAATTTAAATTTAGCAAAAAGAAAACGCTTGAACTCAGCGTTTTTCTTTTGTATTGATTCGTATTGATTCCTAATTTTTACCCCAGTAAGAATGAATTATTTCTTAACACTTTGAATTACCTTATACTCTTAACTTCAAAAAAAGAGAAAATATTTCTTTAGTATCGTTGATAAATAGTATCCTGAACTTTTAAACTCCAGTAATTTTCATAGTGGTACTTTATCTATGAACAGACAACAGTGAATTTCTTTAAAGAATAATCAAAAGACCACTTTAAAATGTAAAATCATTTAAGTATAATAAAACAGAATAATTAATAGTAAATCCCTGATAGCTATTTGGGATCCTGAAGACTTGATTTTTGGAGATTGAAAATGAAATTTGATTTTATGAAAAAAATTGATACAAAGAAAAAAGCCATAATTTCTCTTATCGTACTATTATGTTTTGGTATAGGGTACTATGTACTTGCAATTTCACCACATCAAAGAGCGGTACAGTCATTTAATGAAGTGACAGCTAAAATTCAAAAAGAAAACAGTAGCTTAGAGGAAACAATTAAAGTGTCTAAGAAACTACTTAGTAGTAAAGATAAGCCCTTAGACGAAAATCTGACGGTTGAACTAAAAAACGAAGTCTCAATCGCTGAAAAGAAGAAGCAAGTAATTCCTAAAATCAAAAAGAAAACAAGCGACATCAATAAACAAGTTAAATCACTAAAAAAACCAATTAACTACTCGACAGAAATAAAAAATCTTAAAGATAAAAACCAGAAGTATTCAACAAGTGTTAAGCAGTTAAAACAAATTACCAATCCTTCTAATACATTTGTGGAAAGTCGTCTTAAGGAAATTGATACGATTTCAGAAGTTCAGTCAGCCACAGAAGATAATGATCCAAACCAAGGTTTAAACAAGCAAGGAAGTTATACGGCAGCAGTTTATTTCTCTGACAATGAAGTGACTAATCCAGTTGCTGGAGCTGATTTAGTTGCAAAAGGTACAGATGCAGGTGGATGTGTTGAGGTCTATAAAACGGCTGAAGATGCCAAAAAACGAAATGACTATTTAAGTGCATTCGATGGTCTGCCAACTGTTATCAACCCTGGTTCACACTATGTTTATGGAACGGTTGTTATTCGTGTCGCAGCATCATTAACGGCCTCACAACAAAATGCTTTGACG
>ERZ773037.778-NODE-778-length-17038-cov-2.736207_pt1 | contig 17038 bp, 15 predicted proteins | sample MGYA00511466_ERZ773037 | MGnify/ENA primary metagenome ERZ773037 (study PRJEB29015, sample SAMEA2738146) | human oral metagenome | biome: human oral; feature: human-associated habitat; material: saliva | place: China | collected 2202 ... | reverse complement strand
TTTTGAATTAATTCTTTTTTTTCTTGTGAAATTTCAGGTAAATAGTTTTTGATTACTTCATATTCTTTTGGGGCACTATATTTCATCATTCTGGCATATTTATCCTGAACGATGTTTTCGCCACGGTGTTTTGCTAAAATCAAGTCTTCCAGATAACTTTCCAAGATTTCATCAGGCAATGTTTCCCATTGGCTTCTTCTCATAATTTCAAATTCCTGCGGGTTATCTTGACATTCTGCCCTTCCTTCCGTATGATGCACATTTTGAAAAAATTCCCATTCTCTTTTTAAAATTTGTCTAATAAAACTTTCTTTTTTACTAACTTCTATTTCCATTTTTGATTCTCCTATTTTTAAATCCATAATTATTTTATGAAATATAATATTTTTATTTTTTACATTAATCCATTGCAGGATTCCAGTTTCTTAACTTTTCATCTTCTATTTTATTTTGCACAAAAGGCCCGTAATCTTGTAAAAAATCACTTGTTAATTGTCGTGGAACAATATTTTGATATTTCAATTCTAAAATTACATTAGCACTTATTTCTTCAATAATTTGAAATTTCCGATTTACTGCACCAACTGGCAATTTTACCAATTCCTCAATTAGAAAATATGTTTTTTCTCCTAAAATTTTCAAATTTTTCAATGCTTTTGGCATCCATTTATAGAACAGCTTATAGTTTTTATTTAATAAAAAAATTATATAAATTTTGTATTCCTTGCACTTGCTACTAAATATCACTATACTAGGGAAAATAGAAGTTTTAAAGCATACTAAAAAATTGTTAGATATTAAAAAAGTATATAAGAAAATCAGTACATAGAGAAATCAGTGCACGGAAGAACCAATATATAGAAAGATTGTTCAAGAATAGATATCGTGCTTTTACAAGGAAAGAGAAAAGCCGGGGAAGGAGAAGCTATGAGAGAAATGAAGACGATAGATGCGGTCGGCCAAGTTCTTTGTCAGGATATAACGCAGATTATTCCCGGAGTCAAAAAAGGTCCGATTTTTCGTAAGGGGCATAGAATAGAGGAAGCGGATATACCGGTTCTTCTTTCGGTAGGAAAGGACCACATTTACATCTGGGACGAAGATGCCGGTATCTTGCATGAAAATGAAGCTGCCGAAATTCTATACCGAATGGGAAAAGGCGAAAATATGCATCCCGGAGAGATCAAAGAGGGGAAGATTGAGTTCATTTCGGACTGTGACGGCGTATTGCAGGTCGATTCTAAAAAGCTCTTTCAGCTGAATTCCTTTGGGGAAATGATGATGGCAACGAAGAAGAACAATACCCCTGTGAAAAAGGGAGAAGTGCTTGCCGGAACCAGAATCATTCCGCTTTGTATCGAAAAAGAAAAAATGGAGAGGGCAGAGCGTATCACGAAGGACGGCGGTATTCTCCGCGTACTTCCTTATAAGAAAAAGAAGGTGGCCTTCGTGACTACGGGAAATGAGGTTTATCACGGAAGAATCGAGGACGGCTTTACCCCTGTTGTAAAGGAAAAGCTCTCTTCCTTCCCGGTGGAAATCATCGGGCAGAGCCTTTGCTCGGATGACGTGGACATGGAAATGGCGGCCATCCAAAAGTTTCTTTCGGAGGGAGCGGATCTCATTCTTTGCACCGGCGGTATGTCGGTAGACCCTGATGACAGAACGCCTCTTGCCATCAGAAAGTCTGCAGAAAGAGTAGTAAGCTACGGTGCACCGGTTCTTCCGGGCTCGATGTTCATGCTGGCCTACGGAAAGAACAATGTACCCATTATGGGACTTCCGGGCAGCGTTATGTTTTGCCCGATTACCGTATTTGATTTGATACTACCCCGTATCATGGCGGATGACCCCGTGACAAAAGAAGAGATTGACGCTCTCGGAGAGGGCGGATTACTGTAGGAAGCCTTGTTTGGGAAAAAGTATTTTTTGATACGCCGGAAGGGAACGGGAAACGGTTAAAAAATAATAAGAATAAGGTATTACACAAAAGGCATTAAACAAAAGGAGACCAAGCATCTATGAGAGAAATATGGCAGTATATCGCGGAACTGGACCCTTCTCGGGAAAATGTTCTGCTCACATCCTTAAATGAAGAGAGCCTCGGAAAAAAGGTTCTTTTTATAGACGGGGAAGTATGTGCAGGAGCTGCCGAATTTCGTAGTGAATTTCTTCCTTTTGGCAAAGGAAAAAGGGGCTTGGTTTCCTTAGGAGAAAGACAGTTTTTTTTAGATCCCATGGGCGGTGAAAAAAAGCTCATTGTGCTTGGGGCGGGACATGTTGCCCTTTCCGTGATTCGCTTAGGGAAAATGCTCGGTTTTCAGGTGCTTTGCATCGAAGACAGACCTTCCTTTGCGAAAGCCGCGGAGAAAGCGGGTGCGGATCAGGTACAGTGCGAGGACTTCGCAAAAGCTCTTTCTACCCTTAAAGGGGATAAGGACAGCTATTTTGTGATCGTTACCCGAGGGCATACGCACGACCTCATTTGTCTTAGAGAGATTCTAAAGAAATCCCATGCCTATATCGGAATGATGGGATCAAGAAGAAGAGTTGCGTTTATTAAGAAGCAGCTTTTGGAAGAGGGAGTAAGCGAGGAAAGCCTTGAAGAGCTGCATAGTCCTATCGGTCTTGCCATAGGAGCGGAGACCCCTGTAGAAATCGGCCTCTCTATTCTTTCGGAAATCGTGATGGAAAAGAATAAATATTTCCATCAGGAGAGCTTTACGAAGGAAATGCTGGACGCGATGCTGAGCGGCGAAGACTATGTGCTGGCAACCATTGTGAATAGACGGGGATCCGCGCCGAGAGAAACCGGGACGAAGATGCTGATTGGTTCATTAGGACAGCTGATCGGCACGATTGGTGGGGGATGCGCCGAAGCGGAAGTGATTCAGAAGAGCAGAGAGTTATTTTTGGAAAATGCGAAGCCTGCCTGCCTCTACCATGTAGACCTTAACGACAGTATCGCCGAGGAGGAGGGAATGGTCTGCGGTGGACAGCTGGATGTACTTTTGGAAAGAGTTTAGCTCCACTTTCCGTCAGGAAGGAATAGAAAAGCAAGAGGAAGAATGAAGGATCAATTTCAAAGACAAATTAATTATATGCGCCTTTCCGTTACGGACCGTTGCAATCTGCGCTGCCGTTACTGCATGCCTAAAGGCATGGAGAATGTACTTCCTATGGAGAAGCTCCTGTCCTTTTCGGAACTTCTATTTCTTGCAGAAGAGGCTTCGAAGCTGGGAATCAGCCGATTCAAGGTGACCGGCGGAGAACCCTTGGTACGGGACGGAGTCTTGGATTTTATTAAGGAACTTAAAAAGCTTGATAAGGTGGAGCAGGTCACGTTGACCACAAACGGCATTTTACTAAAGGATGCTCTTCCGGAACTTCTTTCTGCCGGAATTGACGGTGTAAATGTGAGCCTCGATAGCTTAAAGGAGGAAAGATTTGCAGAAATCACCGGACTTCCCGTGCTTTCCCGGGTTTTAGAGGGGATTAGCAGAGCTTGCGACGCCGGGCTTCGTGTCAAGCTGAACACGGTAATGCAAAAGGGCAAAAATGAGGATGAGCTCTTTTCTCTTTTAGCCCTTGCAAAGGAGCATCCTCTTGACATTCGTTTCATAGAAATGATGCCGATCGGCTACGGGAGAAACTTTGAACCCTACTATAATGAAGAAATTTTAGAGAAAATCAGAGAGGTTTATCCGGGTATTACCGAGGATATTTCCGTCCATGGAAACGGGCCTGCGAAGTATTACCGGATCCCGGGCTTTCTCGGCTCTGTAGGCTTTATTTCCGCGCTTCACGGGAAGTTTTGCGGAAGCTGTAACCGGATTCGCTTAACGAGTGAAGGCGAGCTGAAACCCTGTCTTTGTTATGGAACCGGCTATGATTTGCGGGCAATTTTACGAAATACGGCATTTTCCGAAGAAGAGAAAAAAGTGGAAGTGGAAAAGATGTTTCGGAACTGCATCTTAGGAAAGCCGGAAAGCCATGCCTTTGAAAAGCTCTCCGAGGTTACGGAACATAGAGCGATGGGTAAAATCGGTGGATAGCTTTGCGTTAGGATTTCGATAGACAATAAAGAAAGCAATAACGAAGGTAAAAAAGAGAGGTAGGCCGAACAGGAAAAAAGGCTTGGAGGATAAATGGGAAAGTTATTGGCAATTTGTATAAGCAAAAAAAAAGGAACAGAAAAAAAAGAAGTGAAAGAAGCAGTCCTCATCCCGGAGTTCGGGATAGAGGGAGATGCACATGCCGGAAAATGGCATAGGCAGGTTAGCCTTCTTTCTCTGGAAAAGATAGAGGACTTTCGGAAAAAAGGGGCGGAAGTCGCGTTCGGTGCATTTGGAGAAAATCTGGTGGTGGAAGGCTTTGACCTCTCGAACTGCCCGGTGGGAAGTGAAATCCATGTAGGAGAAGCGGTATTGGAGCTGACACAGCTCGGAAAGGAATGCCACAGTCACTGTGCCATCTTCCATAGAATGGGAGACTGCATTATGCCAAGAGAAGGGGTGTTTTCCAGAGTAATCAAGGGAGGAAGCATTAGAGAAGGAGACCCCGTGGAGGTCTTTCCACCGGATCCTAAGAGAGCGTACACGGCAGCGGTAATCACTCTTTCAGATAGAGCGTCTGCCGGGGAATATGAGGACCTTTCGGGTCCGCTCATTCAGGAGTTTTTGGAGAATCAGGGGATGGTAGTGGAGGAGCGATTGCTTCTTCCTGATGGAAGAGAGGCTTTAGAAAAGGCCCTCATTCGCTTAGCGGATCAAAGAGAAATATCTTTAATACTGACAACCGGGGGCACGGGATTTTCTGAAAGAGACTGCACTCCGGAAGCCACCAAGGCCGTGTGCGATAGAGAAGTACCCGGCATTCCGGAAGCCTTACGGCAGTATAGCTTAACGATTACCAAAAAAGCGATGCTCAGCCGTCAGACTGCGGGAATACGGAAACATTCTTTAATCATCAATCTTCCCGGAAGCCCGAAGGCCTGCAAGGAGAATCTGGAATTTCTTTTTCCGGAGCTCTTTCACGGCATAGGAATCTTACGGGGGACAGAAAAAGAAAATTAGGAGGAAACAAGATGAAGAAGCTTTTAGCAGGAAGTCTTGCACTTTTGCTTTCCGTAGCATTAATGGCTTGCGGCGGTGCAAAGAAAGAGGAGTCAGTAGCAGAGACAGAGAGCGGAAAAGTGCAGACAGAGAGCAGTGAGGCGGAGAAGGAGAGCGCAAAGGAATCGGAAAAGGCGGATGCAAACGGTCAGACCGAAGTGCAGGTCTTTGTTGCGGCTTCTCTTAAAAATGTAATGGAAGATCTCGGAGCGCAGTATGAGAAGGAAAATCCTTCCGTGAAGCTCGTTTTCCAGGCGGATTCTTCCGGAAAGCTCCTGTCTCAGATTCAGGAAGGCTATGCATGTGATATCTTTTTCTCTGCAGCGCAGAAGCAGATGGATACCTTAGAGGAGGAAGGAAAGCTCGTTGAAGGTACAAGAAAGAACGTCGTAAACAACCAGCTTTGCGTAATTACAAGAAAAGACAGCGGAACGAAGGTTACCGGTCTGGAAAGCTTAAAGGAGGCAAAGTCCATTGCTCTTGCGGACGGTACGGTTCCGGTAGGAAGATATACCAGAAAAGCATTGGTAAGCCTCGGTATCTTACCGGAGGCGGAGGACCTTTCCAAAATCAGCACGCAGGAAGTTTCCGAGGCGCTGGGCGGTGTAGAGATTTCCGAGCAGTCCAATGTTTCGAAGGTACTTGCCGCGGTAATGGAAGGATCTTCCGAAGTGGGAACAACCTATTATTCCGATACCTACGGGAAAGAAGCGGATATAGAGATTCTGGAAAAGGTTCCCTATGATTTAACCGGAAATGTAATCTATCCCATTTCTCAGGTGGTAAATGACGAAGCAAGTGAAGCGGAAGTTACGGAAGCGAAGAAGTTTATCGATTTTGTTTGCAGCGATGCGGCGAAAGAGACATTTCAGAAGTATTACTTTGATACCAATGTAGAATAATGCAGGATAAGCTAAAGTGCAGGATATGCTAAAGTTGCTAATAATAAGAGAAAGCGGAGCGGAGTTCTGAGGGATGATTTGAAGCAAGTAAAAAGCAATTTACAAGTGAAGCCGGAGTAGAATTATGGAGATGAAAGGAGAAATCCATGATGGAAATGATAAAAAGCTTAGACTGGAGTCCCTTATGGATTTCTCTGAAAACGGCAGTGATCACCACTGTGATTTGTTTCTTTTTAGGGATATTTTTGGCCAGGAAGGTGATGAAGCTTCCCTCTCCTTGGGACAACTTTCTTGATGGCTTACTTACCCTTCCTATGGTCCTTCCCCCAACGGTAGCAGGATTTTTCCTGCTCCTTCTTTTTAGTAAGAGAAGAGCTTTTGGCAGCTTTCTGTTTACGCATTTCGGTATCAAGGTGGTGCAGTCCTTTTTAGGCTGTGTGGTGGCGGCGACCGTGATTTCTTTACCTCTTATGTATCGAAATGCGAGATCCGCCTTTTCGCTTGTTCCGAAGGACTTGGTTTACGCCGGACGGACACTCGGGATGAGCGAGTTTTCCATTTTCTGGAAAATCATTGTACCACTCTCCGCACCCGGTATCTTTTCAGGCACGGTGTTAAGCTTTGCGAGAGCACTTGGAGAATACGGGGCGACTTCCATGCTTGCGGGAAATATTCCCGGGAAGACCGCGACTATTTCCCAAAGAATCGCTCTCGTCATGCAGGATCAGGACTATGCGACCGCAGGTTTTTGGGTGATGATTGTCCTTCTTCTGTCCTTCGGGATATTAACGCTCTATCAATTTGCAACAGAAGAAAAGCAGTTCCGGCGTTAGATATCTATATATAAATAGGGAAATAAGGGAAACAATATAGGAAGTAGAATAAAAAAGTCAGTTATCTGACACGGAATAGAGGCATCTTGGCGATCGGATTTAGTTCACTTGGAAAGCCTGGAAGCAAGTCGTATAAAGGATTAAAGAGATAAAATGGCATGCAGGGTTTCGATTAAAAAGAATATGGGGAGCTTTTCTCTGGATATGCATTTTCAGACAGAGGCAAAGAGGCTCGGGATTCTCGGAGAATCCGGGGCCGGAAAGTCCATGTGCCTAAAGGCGATTGCCGGAATTCTTAAGCCCGATGAAGGAGAGATTTATATCGGCGAGAACTGTGTATTTTCCAAGGAAAAAAAGCGGAATCTTCCGCCGCAAAAGAGGAAGGTGGGCTATCTTTTTCAGTCCTACGCACTTTTCCCGCATATGAGCGTTTGGGAGAACCTTTCTGTTGCCCTTAAGGGGAGCAAAGAGGAAAAAGAAGAGAAAATCAGCTCTATCTTAGAGAAAATGGAACTAAAGGGCATGGAAAAACGCCTTCCCGGAAGGCTATCCGGCGGGCAGCAGCAGAGAGCGGCTCTTGCGAGGATTCTGGTGGGAGAACCGGAAATCATCCTGCTTGACGAACCCTTTTCCGCACTGGACTTTTCTCTTCGGGACCGGATGCAGGAGGAACTCATGCGACATTTGGAGGACTTCCAAGGAAGCTGTATTATGGTTTCCCATTCGAGGGACGAGCTCTATCGCTTTTCCGAGGAGCTTTTGATTGTGGAAAAGGGCAAAATACTCTGCCAAGGAGAAACGAAGCGTCTCTTCCGAAATCCGGGGAAGAGAGCGGCAGCAGCTTTGACAGGCTGTAAAAACATTTCCCAAGCCGAAAAAAGAGGAGAAAATCGTATTTTTGCTTCCGACTGGGGGATAGAGCTTCAAATCGATGGGGAAATCCCGGACAGCCTTTCCTCCGTGGGCTATCGTGCGCATGATTTTACCCCCGTGTTTTCCGAGGAAGAGCGAGGCCCGAACTGTATTCCGGTTCACTTGGAGAGCATTGCGGAATATCCCTTTGAAAAGAACTTTTATTTTCGGGCAAAAGAGGGAAGAGGAAGAATTGTCTTCATGGAACAGAGAGAGTCTTTTGCAAAATGGGAGCAGCTCGGAACACCAAAGTATCTGAAAGTGGATACGGAGAAGCTTCTTCTTTTAGAAGACTAAATTTTTGGAAGGATTGTAAAAATCAAAAATTGGAGATTTAATTTTTACAGAGAAGATAGAGTTTGAAATAAGACTTGTTGCGGAAGTGCAGGATGAGGAGAAAAATGGGAGAGTTTACGCATTTTGATGATAAGGGGAATGCCCGGATGGTCGATGTTTCCGAAAAGGACGACACGGAGAGAGTAGCCGTCGCGGTAGGAAGCATTTTCCTAAATGAAGAAGCCATGCAGGCGGTTCTTGGGAAGAAAATCAAAAAGGGAGATGTTTTTACTGTAGCGCAGGTTGCGGGAATCATGGGGGCAAAACGCTGCTCGGATCTGATTCCGCTCTGCCATATTTTACCGCTTCACGGAGCAAAGATAGAGTTTAGTGTAGACGAGAAGCGGGGGGAAATCAAAGTCATTTCCACGATGAAAACACTGGGGAAAACCGGGGTGGAGATGGAAGCGCTTACGGGAGCAAGTATCGCTCTACTCTGCATTTATGATATGTGTAAGGCTATTGATAAGCGCATGCATATTGAGGCGGTGCGTTTGCTGGAGAAAAAAGGCGGAAAAAGCGGAGATTTTTCTTATGAGGAAGGAAAAAGCGGAGATTTTCGTTATGAGTAAGGATAAAATATAGCTAAGAGAAAAGGGATAGCGTGAGCGACAAGCAGGAAAATCGCCCTAAAAGGAGGATACAATGATTTATTTGGATAATGCGGCAACAACAGCCTTGTCGGAGTCGGCAAGAAATGCCATGGAGCCCTATTTTTCCACTCACTATGGAAACCCTTCTTCCATCTACCGATTCGGGCAAGAAGCAAGGAAGGCGGTAGAGGAGAGCCGGCAAAGCATTGCGGCTCTTCTTCGCGTTTCTCCCCGGGAAATCTATTTTACCGGTGGCGGTACGGAGAGTGACAATTGGGCGATTTCTTCTGTGGCACTGGAGAGTGCGTTAAAAAAGGAGAAGAGTGCACATCTTATCACAAGTGCCATAGAGCACCCTGCCGTGCTTCGAACTTGTGCCTTTTTCGAAAGTTTGGGAGTAAAAGTAAGCCGGATTCCGGTGGATCAAAAGGGATTCCTTGATTTAGAAGCCTTGGAACGAGCTTTACAGGAAGAAAGCTCTTTAAGAGAAAGAGAAGAGCGTTCTTTCCCTTCGAAGAGCGGGGAAGAAGTAAAAAAGGGGGCTTCCCACTGCCTTGTCTCCGTTATGGCGGCAAACAATGAAATCGGAACGATAGAAAATCTAAAAGAAATCGGGAGACTTGCGAAGGAGTACGGTGCAATTTTCCATACCGATGCAGTGCAGGCTTTCGGGCAGATTCCGCTCGATATAGAGGAAATGCGGATAGACCTTCTCTCTGCCAGCAGTCATAAAATCCACGGACCGAAGGGAGTGGGACTCCTGTATATCCGAAAAGGTCTGAAGCTTCCCTCCTTTTTACACGGCGGGGCACAGGAGAGGGGACTTCGTGCCGGTACGGAAAATGTTCCCGGAATAGTCGGTTTTGCGGCGGCGGCAAAAGAAGCCTTTTCCTCGATGGAGGAGAGGGGAAGAAAGAAAGCATCGTTGCGAAATTTATTTTTTAAAAGGCTTATGGAGGAAATCCCGGGGGCAAAAATCAGCGGTGTGAATCCAGCGGAAGCTGAGGGAATCGGAGAGCGTCCTGAAAGCCCCTTCCTTTCCTCACTTCATCATCGTCTCCCCGGAAATGTCCATATCTGCCTTCCCGGAGTAGAGGGAGAGAGCGTTCTGCTCTTACTTGATCAAAAAGGAATCTGTGCGAGCAGCGGATCTGCCTGTGCAAGCGGTTCTTTAGAGCCGAGCCATGTACTTCTTGCAATCGGAAAGAGTCATGAAGAAGCATACTTCGGACTGCGCTTAAGCCTCGAAGAGACACTAACGGAGGAAGAATTGGAATATACGGTTGAAGCGATCAGAGAGGCAGTGGAGAAATTGAGGGGTTAAAAGGGTAAAACAAAAAGGTAAAGAATATAAAGAAAGTATGAAATATAAAGAAAATCTGAAAAGTAAAGAAAATCTGAAAAGTAAAGAAAATAATGAAAAAAACCCCAAAAGCCTCTATAATAAAATGTAGAATCAAAGCAAAATGTAAGCAAGATACTTTGACATGCGAATGAGTAAGCAGAAAATATGTGAGCAAGTTATAGAGAAAGGAGCATATATGGAAGTGGCAAAGATTTCGAGCAAAGGACAAATTACAATTCCGATATCGGTCAGAAACAAACTTAAGCTAAAAAGCGGAGATAAACTTGTAATTGTGGAAGAAAATGGAAGATTTTACTTTGAGAATTCCGCAATGCTGGCCTTTAAAAGAGTAGAAGAAGAATTCAGAGGAGTAGCCGAGGAAGCCGGGTATTATAAGGAGGAAGATTTACAAAGCTTTGCCCGAGAGATAAGAGAGGAACGAAGGAGAAAATAAAATGAGAATCATGCTGGATACCAACATTTTGATATCCGTGATTTTCTTTCCCTCTAATCAAACCAGAAACTTAATTAAAAGAATCACGGAGCAGAATGAAATAGTGATTTGTGATTATGTTATAGAAGAGTTAAGTCTTGTAATTGAAAGGAAGTTTTCATCAAGAAAGCCTGCTCTAAAAGATTTTTTTCACAGCCTACCCTTTGACCTGGTACAAGTAAAAAGAAATCCGGAAAAAGAGAAATATCCGGAAATAAGGGATGAGAAAGACTTCCCCATATTGGTGACGGCGATAGAAAGCGATATAGACATATTTTTGACAGGAGATAAAGACTTTCTGGCATTAAAGGATATTAAAAAACCTAAAATGATGACCATGACGGAGTATTTGGAAAAAACACAAATCTAAGTACGTCTTAAGCCCCAAAACATTCGTGTTTTTTTCACACACTTTTCACAAAGAATTAGCACTCATCACTTGACAGTGCTAACAATACGTTTATAATAGACTTATCTTAGAGAAAAAGTGAGGTAGTGAGTATGAATATAAATCGTTTTACACAAAAGTCGGTAGAAAGTATCAATAACAGCCAAAAGATTGCCATGGATCACGGGAATCAGGCACTGGAGCAGGTGCATTTGCTCTTAAGCCTTCTCGAAGTGGAGGACAGCCTGATTGCGAAGCTTCTACAGAAAATGGGCATTCCACTGGATAGCTTTACAAGAGCGGTGGAAGAGAAAATCAATGCGCTCCCCAAGGTTTCCGGAGGGCAGCAGTATTTTTCGCAGGATGCGAATAAGATCGTCATGAATGCGGAGGACCACGCGAAAGCCATGGGAGACGAGTATGTGTCCGTAGAGCATATTTTCCTTGCCCTACTAAAGGACGGAGATAAGACGATTCGGGAGCTGTTTAAAGAGTTCGGCATCACAAAGGAGAAGTTCCTCGCGGCACTCTCTTCCGTTAGGGGAAATCAGAAGGTTATGACGGACAATCCGGAGGGCACTTATGATGCCTTAAACAAGTACGGTTACGAAATGGTCGAGAGAGCAAGTCAGCAGAAGTTCGATCCGATTATCGGAAGAGATGAAGAAATCCGAAACATTATCCGAATCCTCTCCAGAAAGCAGAAAAATAATCCCTGCTTAATCGGAGAACCCGGTGTCGGAAAGACGGCTGCCGTGGAAGGGCTCGCACAGCGAATTGCGAAGGGCGATGTACCTGAATCTTTGAAGAATAAGAAAATTTTTGCGCTCGATATGGGCTCTCTCATTGCCGGAGCAAAGTACAGAGGAGAGTTCGAAGAAAGACTGAAGGCGGTTCTGGATGACGTCACTAAGTCCGAGGGAGAGATCATCCTCTTTATCGATGAAATCCATAATATCGTCGGCGCGGGAAAAACCGAGGGTTCCATGGACGCCGGAAACCTCTTGAAGCCGCTTCTTGCAAGAGGCGAGCTGCACTGTATCGGTGCGACAACCCTCGATGAATATAGAAAATATATTGAAAAGGACGCAGCTCTTGAGCGCCGTTTCCAGCCGGTTATGGTGGACGAGCCGACAGTGGAAGATACCATTTCCATCTTAAGAGGAATCAAGGAGCGCTATGAAGTCTTCCACGGCGTAAAAATCACGGATACCGCACTCGTTGCGGCGGCGACGCTTTCCGACCGTTACATCTCCGACCGTTTCCTTCCGGATAAAGCAATAGACCTTGTGGATGAGGCCTGTGCCATGATTAAGACGGAAATGGATTCCATGCCGGAAGAAATGGACGAGCAGCAGAGGAAGATCATGCAGCTGCAGATTGAGGAGCTTGCGCTGAAAAAAGAGGATGACCAACTTTCGAAGGAAAGACTCGCAGCACTGCAAAAGGAGCTTTCCGAGCTTCGGGATAAGTTTAATGTCCAAAAGGCGCAGTGGGAAAATGAGAAAAATGCTGTTTCCAAGTTGCAGACTTTAAGAGAAAAGAAGAATGATTTGCAGGCGGAAGTCAATATTGCAATGCAAAAGGGAGAGTATGAAAAGGCCTCCAAGTTGCAGTATCAGGATTTGCCCCAAGTCGAAAAGGAACTGGAAGAGGCGGAAGCCTTAGCGCAGAAGGAAGAAAACAGTACGCTTGTGCATGATAAGGTAACGGAAGAAGAGATTGCGAGAATCATTAGTCGTTGGACGGGAATTCCCGTAACAAAGCTGAATGAATCCGAGCGTTCAAAAGTGTTGCACCTTGACGCCGAAATTCATAAGAGACTCATCGGACAGGAAGAAGCGGTAGAGAAGGTTTGTGAAGCCATTCTTCGTTCGAAGGCGGGTATAAAGGATCCTACGAAGCCGATCGGCTCCTTCCTCTTCTTAGGACCTACCGGTGTGGGAAAGACCGAGCTTGCGAAGTCCCTTGCGCAGAACCTTTTCGATGATGAGAATGCCATGGTCAGAATCGATATGTCGGAGTACATGGAGAAATATTCCGTATCCCGGTTAATCGGTGCGGCACCCGGCTATGTAGGATACGAAGAGGGCGGACAGCTCACGGAAGCGGTAAGAAGAAAGCCCTATGCCGTAGTGCTTTTCGATGAAATCGAGAAAGCCCATCCCGATGTCTTCAATATTCTCTTACAGGTGCTGGATGACGGAAGAATTACGGACTCTCAGGGAAGAACCGTGGACTTTAAGAACACGATTATTATCCTGACCTCGAATATCGGAGCGCAGAGTCTTCTGGACGGCATCAAAGAAGACGGAACGATTCCGGAAGAGGTACGGAAAGAGGTGACGGACGCGTTGCATGCACACTTCAGACCGGAGTTCCTGAACCGTCTGGACGAGATTATCCTCTTTAAGCCGCTTGTGCAGAAGGATATGGAGCGGATTGCGGAGCTTGTTTTAAAGGACATCAATAAGCGTTTGCAGGATAAGAGACTCCACATCGAGATTGCGAAGGATGCCTTGGATTTCATTTTGGAAAATGCGTATGAGCCGGGCTTTGGAGCAAGACCCTTGAAGCGGTATATGCAAAAACACGTGGAAACCCTTGCCGCAAAGTGTATTCTGGAAGACAAGGTAAAAGAAGGCGATAAAATCGAGATAGTACTGGAAAATGGAGAATTGAAGGCGGAAGTCAGTGCCTGATACGAAGAGGAAACACGGAACCTGATATGAAGAGAAAACTAAGACATCTATACCTGGAGTGAAAAGCTCCGGGTATTTTTGTGTTTTTCCTATCTTAACTCCCGGTGTTTTATATCTTTCTTTGACCTCGGTACTTCGGAATGGTATAATTTCTCCAAATGTCTTTTAAGAAAGTTCAAGAAAGAATGTATAGAGTGAAGAGGGAGGCAAATGGAAAACGAAGAACTGATTTCCGTGAAAAAAGTAAGCAAGGTCTACCGATTGTATGATCGGGCTATAGATAGATTACTGGAATCCATAAGCATACGAAAGAAGTCTTATCATAAGGACTTTTTTGCCCTGCAGGACATTTCCTTTTCCGTGAAAAAGGGAGAAGCGGTAGGGATTATCGGCACAAACGGCTCCGGAAAGTCCACCATGCTGAAGATTATTACCGGCGTGCTTACCCCGACAAGCGGCATTGTAGAAACGAAGGGGACGATTTGCGCACTCCTTGAGCTTGGAGCAGGCTTTAATCAGGACTATACCGGAATTGAAAACATTTACATGAACGGCACCATGATGGGCATCAGCAAGGAGGAAATGGACAAGAAGCTTCCGGATATCTTGGACTTTGCCGACATCGGAGACTTCGTCTATCAACCTGTGAAGTCTTATTCCAGTGGAATGTTCGTCCGTCTGGCCTTTGCCCTTTACATTTCCATCGACCCCGAAATCTTGATTGTCGATGAAGCCCTTTCCGTAGGAGACGTCTTCTTTCAGGCAAAATGCTATCACCGAATGGACGAGCTGAAGAAGAAGGGAACGACTATTCTCATGGTTACGCATGACCTCGGATCCGTGATGAAGTATTGTGACCGTGTCATTCTCTTCAACAAAGGAGAAAAGGTCGGAGAAGGTCTTCCCGGGCAGATGGTGGATCAGTACAAGAAGATTCTTGCGGGAAAGAACCCCGCAGCAGAGAAGTTTGTGGATGAGCAGGACTTCTTAGGGGACGGGACGACAGTAAAGTCGGAGAAGAAGGGAAGACAGGAGCTTCTCGAAACAGAAAGCGAAGCAGGTGTAAAACAGCATTCAGAAACGAAAGAAGACGGCAGTTCCAAGCAAGCCGGCAAATCCGAACAAAGCGGGGTAGAGAACAATCCGGTGCGAGAGACCGGCACAGAGCGAGAGCGCCTCATGAAGGAGGAAATGAGCATCAACCCCTCCGCACAGCTTTACGGAAACGGAAAGGCGGAGATTGTGGACTTCGGCATTTTTGACAACGAAGGGAAGCTCAGTAATATCCTGATAAAAGGAGAAAGCTTTACGATTCGGGAGAGAATTCATTTCTACGAAGAGATTGCCTCTCCCATATTTACCTTCACGATAAAGGATAAACGCGGTATGGATTTAAGCGGAACCAATACGCTTTTTGAGGGGGAAAATATTCCCGGTGTGAAGGCCGGAGACGAGTATATTTGCTCCTTCACCCAGAAAATGAATCTGCAGGGCGGAGAGTACCTGCTTTCCATTTCCTGTACGGGCTTTGAGGGCGGAGAGCATACCGTCTACGACAGAAAATACGACATTACCAGCATCACCGTGCTGTCCAATAAAAATACGGTGGGGATTTACGATATGGAGTCCAAGGTGACTCTGGAAAGGCATGATGCATGACATTTAGCGAATATAAAGGCAATCTCATAGATTGGATTAACTTCTTTCCGGCTGAAGGCGGATTGGAAAGAGATGCAAAAGTCCTGCTTCTTTCCGATAAGGAGAGCGAAGAGCTGTATGTAAACCTTTTAAAGAGACGGGTAAAACGGCTTTCCCTTCGCTTGGAGGAAGGGCAATATGACTACATCCTGATTCCGAATCTCACGAAGCGCCTTCTCACGCTTTTTCAGGACTCGTTACAGTGTATGATTGCCTCTCTTTTGGAAAAATATCTGCTTCCGGGAGGAGAACTCATTTTAGCTTTGCAAAATGAGAAAAGTATAGAAAGCCTTGCCACCGGGTATTGGGAAAAGGAGCCTGCTTACACAACGCTTTCGGAATTGCAGAATATAGAAAAGGCATTGCTTAAGAAATACGAGAAGGGAGAGGGAAGACTGTATTTTCCGCTTCCGTCACTGGACTATCCCATTCATTTTTATACCAAAGACAGACTCCCGAAGGAAGGAGAGGAGGAAAAGGGAATTATCACACTTTCCTCGGAAGGGGTATTTCCCGCTTTCGCCCCTTGCTTCCTCTATCGCTTTCGAAAGGACAGTACGGGAATTCATGGAATGAAGGACATCCACAGTAAGAGGGTGGACTATATCAAGTATAATTCCAGCAGAAAACCGGAGTTTGCCATAAAGACGGAAATCCTCACGGAGAAAAAGGGCGAAAAGTTCGTCTTAAAAGAGGGCATAACGAAGGAAGCCAATGCCCACATCGAGTCTCTTCCGGAAAAGCGGAAACTGATGGAAGCGTTCTTTTCCGATCGCAATGTCAGCGTTTTAGAAGAAGTCCAGTTTCATAGAGCCTATGAATCCTCCGATTCTCTCTCTTACATTGCCTACCCCTTTCTAAAGGGAAAGAGCATTTCCGAAATCCTCGGGGACTTGATCACTGACGGAAAAGCGCCGGTTAAGGAGATTACGGAGGCTTTAGTTCTTCTTCTCGGAAGAGAGGAATGGATTCAGCCGGCAAACTATGACCTGCTTTTTGAAAATGTCCTAATGGTGCAAGATAAGGCGATGCTCATTGATTGCGAATGGGTATTTCCGGAAGGAGTGGAAAGAAGTTTTCTCGAGTATCGTATCCTCCACTACTGGTATGAAAGCTATAAGTATAAATTAAAATATCGAGATGAAGAGAGCTTTTTCCGTCTCTTTTCCGTAGGGAAGACAGAGCTTCTTAGTGCAGAGAAGAGGGAAAGAGAATTTCAAAAGAAGGTGCACGGAGAAGGTGAGGAAAGCAATATCTGGGCCTATCGCAGTCAGCGTTTCAGCCCGGAAAACTTCCGGAAACAGAAGGAAGTGATTTCGGAAAAGGAGAAAAGCATTGCGCGTCTAAAAGAGGAGATGACGGACAAAGACGTTGCTCTGAAAAAAGAAAGAGAAGTACTTCGTCTAACCCAAGTGCATGTAGGAAATCTGGAAAAAGTGATTGGCATTCATGAAAGTGATATTTCCAGGCTGCAAACGGAGAACGCCTATTTGGCAAAGCATCAGAGTCTCTATTCCCGCATAAGAAGAAAAGTCTCCTCCGCATTCAATCGCCGTTTTCCGGAGGACAGCAGGAGAAGACTGATTCTCTACTATATCGCACAGACCTTCCTGCATCCCATCAGAACGATGCTGCTTTATCTTCTGCCGGACGGAAGAAATCGCATTTTGGGGCATTTTAAGATTGGAAAGGCTTATGTAGAGCGCGGAAAAGTCCGTTTTG
>ERZ773037.777-NODE-777-length-17044-cov-10.966272_pt1 | contig 17044 bp, 12 predicted proteins | sample MGYA00511466_ERZ773037 | MGnify/ENA primary metagenome ERZ773037 (study PRJEB29015, sample SAMEA2738146) | human oral metagenome | biome: human oral; feature: human-associated habitat; material: saliva | place: China | collected 2202 ... | reverse complement strand
TTAGAGTTGAAAAGAGAATTCATCGGAGGCGAACTGGCTGACATCAGAAACACCATTCTACCTATCGGTGCAGCAATAGGCGGTATGATTGTACCTGCCTTAATATTTTTAAGTCTGAACATAGGTACCCCACAAACGATGGGATGGGGAATACCGATGGCAACTGACATTGCTTTTGCCTTAGGAGTGGTCTATCTCTTAGGAGATAAAGTACCAGCCTCGGCAAAGCTTTTCCTTACAACGCTTGCCATAGTAGACGACCTTGGAGCAGTGCTTGTCATCGCCTTCTTCTACACTTCCGAGCTCTCTATTGCGAGTTTGCTCTTTGGTTTGGCTTTTCTTGCTGTGATGTTTATAGGGAACAGACTCGGTATTAAGAGCCTATTCTTCTATGCTGCACTCGGCATCGGTGGTGTATGGGTAACCTTCTTGCTGTCAGGAATCCACGCAACGATTGCTGCCGTACTCGCCGCCTTCATGATTCCAGCCGATGCAAAGATTAACGAGTCGGTCTATCTCAAGCGTGTTAAGAGACTGACAAGACGTTTCGAGAAAGAGGAAGCAAACGAGGTGAGAACCTTGGAAGAGGGACAGGTGGACGTGCTGACACATATACAGCACGACACCGAGATTGCAATACCTTTGCTGCAACAGCTCGAACACAGGCTCACCCCTATCGTAACCTTCTTGATTATGCCGATATTTGCGATTGCCAATGCAGGTATCAGTTTCACGGATTTAAGTCTATCTGACATCTTCTCAACCCACGTAGCACTCGGTGTGACACTCGGCTTGTTCTTAGGAAAACCAATTGGCATTGTCAGTGCAATCTTTTTAATGGTAAAAATGCGTTGGGCAACCCTTCCAAGTGCCATCACTCGTCGCACACTGCTGGGCTTAGGTATGCTTGCCTCTATCGGCTTCACCATGTCAATGTTCATCTCTACCCTCGCCTTCACCGACGAGCTATTGATGACACAAGCAAAGTTGGGTATCTTCCTCGCCTCCATCTTAGGCGGAATAGGTGGGTATGTGCTGCTGAATAAGAAAAGTAAGTAAAAACAAGAAAACAAGAAAACAAGCAGCCCCTCCCCCTTGCCCCTCCCCCGTAGGGAGGGGAGTGATTACCGAGATACCCCAAGGATTCTCCAAACTCGTAACCGCTGATTTAAGAGAAAGAGGGGCGTAAATAGTAAGACTTCTTTTATAGAAACATAAAAACAGAGTAACAAGCTAATTTGTTGCTCTGTTTTTTTATCCTTTGAACTTTGAACTTTGAACATTGAACTTTATGATATGAACCATTAACGACTACGAATTTCTCGAATCCTTTTATCCTTTGAACATTGAACTTTGAGCTTTGAACTTTATGATTTGTGTTTTAACCCTTGAGCTTTGAACTTTGTCTTTAAGCATCATCGGTAATCATAATTATGACGTACTGATGAGAGCTTTGTTCGAATAATTTTGAATTGCGAATTATGAATTATAGCAGTAATCATAATTATGAATTGTGAATTATAAATTCTGAATTAGAATATATATATTTATATAATCCTGCGACAAAAAAGTGTAAAGTTTAATTATTTCAGCAATCTACCTATTTGTCGCAGATCAGCAAACAGCCTCAACCGAAGAAAGTTACTAATTTGTCGCGCTATTCTACAATCATTTGATTTACAAAACATTACAAAGGTAGAAAATCAAACAAAAAACAGTAGCAAACAAATTAGTAACGATGAAAATAAAAGGAAAAAAACACAAATATGACATATTTGTAAAGAAAAGAGAAAGATAAGGAGACAAACCTCCTTATCCGTCTCTCCACTCCTCCCTATCCGTCGAACAATGAGGAAAAAGACTCCCTTTTTGTCGCACAGAAGCTACTTCGCTGTCGGGGACAACCTCCCATGAAGTCGCACGTAACCTACATATACGTCGCCTATTTTCAGCGTAAGCACCTGTACTTCAAATATATAAGAGAGTCTAACTAAGTCTTAAAAAGTGACTGACAATGATTGTCTAAGTCCAAGACTGGGGTTTATGGGAGGAGTTTTACATACAAGAACTGACGCCCAACGTGGTTGCCAACGCTGTGAGTACGGTAACGAGAATATGCAGGATATTCTTCCAAATAGGTTTAATCATAACGTCTAAATAAATTAAAAGCCCAATTGGCAAGCAGATCACACTGCTGTCCCTTCTTGTTAGCGGCATTGTATCCGAGCCGATTTGGACTAAAAGTGAATACTAAACCCCTCTCGCTCATCAGAAGCCAATATGTTACGTTCTTACAATAACATTGTTTCCTAATAAGCGATTTAGGGTAAACGGAGAGCGGAGGGGAGCAAACTTGGCACTCCCCCACGCTCATCTCTCAAACCAATCGACTATGCGTGGCCCTCAGTAGTGGCAGTAGCCTCACCTGGCTCTGGACCAGCAGAAGGCTTGTTCTCCTTCTTCTTGCCCTTGTTCTTCGCCTTCTCGGCAGCCTTAGGCGCATCATACTGCACAGCCTCCTGAATACGCAAACCGCTGATGAGGGTCTTCACACGACGCTTCATCGCATCGATAGTCACCGTTGGCGAGAAAAGCACATGCGCACCGTAGATATCTCTCTGTGCATTAAAGTCCTCCGCCTTCTGAACACCCTGTGAGTGAATACCTACGCGGAAAGTTCCCAATCCGTCGAGCTTCACACGGTTTCCATCCTTGAGGACCTGATTCATTTCGAACACCAACGCACTGATGACAGCCAAAATGTCTGGCTCAGTTACAGTGCAACGCTCACTGATACGCAGAGCGAGATCCTTAACACTAACAAGGTCGGGAGACACCGCACGGGCATACCAATAACCCTTGCGCTTGCTGTTCTTACGATTGTCCTGATACATACGAAATTTGATTGACATAACTTGAAAATTTAAAAAGTGAAACAAAGAAATTATTGAAATGAAAAAATGAAATCTTAACTCTATGCTCTAATAAGACAGAGGCAAATCCTCTCCGTGGCTCCACGCACGACGGTGCCTCCGTGACTTACATCGCTTTATTTTTATTACTCCTTTTCTCTGTGTGATACTACCTTAAAACTAAGTGGCAAACCTATTACTGAAGACTCCTCATCGCCCTTGTCATTCGCCAGTCCTCACCCCCTCCCCACACAAAAAGAAGGGGGAGGGACAACTACCTAAAAGACATACTGCGACAAAAAAGTGTAAAAATAAGTAAAAGAGTAAACAAGTAAATAAATGAACACGTAAACAGATAAAAAGATAAACACAGAAATAACTAAAAACACAATAACGCAAAAACGTATAAAAATATAAAGGTAAAAGTCGGAAAACACAAAAACGTAAAAACATACTTCATCATAAACATAAACGATTAAAAATATGAAAAGATATTCACGTAAATAATTAAAATATTTACAGTCAGCAACTTAAAAAGTATTTCTCAGACTTTCGGCGACAAAAAAGTGAAATCTTTCACCGCCTTTTCTCCCCTATTTTGCCCCAAGAATCTGGTGTCTATTCTTCCCATTTCGCTTATAGCTGACGTGAATCCACCGCTTAATCATCGAATCCTGCGGCTCAAGAATCATCTGATCGAAGTCCGTTTGAGAGAGAATTGCCGCATATTTCCGACACATTTCCAGTCCTGTGATATGAATATCAGCCGCCTCACCCCGCAAATGTTGCGAATGTTCAGCCCCATGAACAGCCCTATTCACAGCCTCGCAGCGATAACCTCCCACGACTATCACACGTCCCACACGCCTTCTGAGCGGTTCTAAGACGCATCTACAAAGCTCCCGAAGATTCTCTATCACCTCCGCTCTCGAAGCCTCTCCTGGCGCAGGATTCTCCTCAGGCACATTCTTAACACCCATGCCCACCGCCTTTCCCGAGCGCATCATCTCGCCCACCGTAAAATGTGGAGAGAGTCGCTCCTCAAAATCTATCTCAGTTGAATCAATATCCTTAATCATACACATTAATTATTATAGATTGTTTGCTTCATTAAAACTCCGTTCGTCATCCCTTCATTCCTGATGACGATGCAAAGGTACAACACAAAAAAACCGATTCCAAGGAAGATATATGTAGTAATGTGAGTAGACAAAGTCAACTTAATTCTGAATTCATAATTCATAATTCAAAATTATTCGAACAAAGTTCTCATCAGTACGTCATAATTATGATTACTACTGTTAGCTGTAATTTATTGCTGCAAGCTACTTGTTTACTCGTAAACTTGTCTACTCGTCAACTACCACTCATACTTTATCGCAACAACTAACCTGTCAACTTGTAAACCTCTCAACTACCAATAAAGCACTACGAATGTCTCTAATTGCATGCATCCTTATTGTTAAATAATTCGTGTCATTCGAGAATTTCGTAGTTCATATCATAAAGTTCAAACTTCAATGCTCAAAGTTCAAAGGAAATAGTCCAAAGCTAATACATGCTCTTTTCCCTTCGAGAAGATGCCTAATTGGCTTGTAAAAGATGCCCTTTTAAGGTCTTGTTAACGCCCTTTTGAAGCCTAACTAAGCACCTTTTCTTGCACGACTTCATAACTAATTGATTTCCCGCTACTTGCAACCTTACCTTTTCACGTATTTTTCCACATTATTTTAAGTAATCTCCTCAAATTTATGTAATGACTTTTCAACCCCCTATCCAAACAGATGAACAAGATGCTTAAAATAGATGGGCATAACCTATTCTTACAAACTCGAACATAAGGTATAACGGACATTATAAGCAGTTGCCCTATAATTGGCATTGGTTAAAGGGAAAATATATATTTTCACCTATGAAGTCAATAAAACCAAGTGGTGAAGACTTTTTGTATATTGATATAGAATCCATTGATAATAAAAAGCAGATTATTAATGAAGTAAAAAATATAAAAACAGCAAACGCCCCAAGTCGGGCAAGTCGATATACAAAGAAAGGAGATGTTGTCTTTTCAATGGTACGTCCATATTTACGTAATATAGCAAAAATAGAAAGAGATAATTGTATCGCTTCTACAGGCTTTTTTGTATGCAGCCCTGTAAAAGAGATCTTATTATCAACCTATTGTTACTATCTGATGATATCCAGTTATGTTGTAGATGGACTCAATCATTTTATGAAAGGGAATAATTCTCCATCTATTAATAAAAAAGATATTGACGAGTGGCTCTTTCCTATACCTCCTATTGCTGAACAACTACGTATAGTCGATAAAATAGAAAAGCTATTATTACCTTTATCGGAAATTCAAAAAACCTTAGAGATGTAATAGATATCACCTCTAAGGTTCTAAGTTGTTTTACCAATTCACCACCCTATCAACAATTTTCTGCTGTTCGCTGGCAGTACGTCGCAGATAGATACGTGTTGTCTCTATGCTTTCATGCCCCATAAGGTCGGCTAACAAAGCAAGATCATTGAAGCGGTCGAGGAAATTCTTAGCAAAGCGGTGACGGAAAGAGTGAGGATAGACCACATCACGATTCAATCCATATTTCTCTGCAAAATGCTTCAGTTGCTGGGCTATTCCACGTGTCGTGATTCGTTGCCCGAAACGATTAAGGAAGATATAACCCGATGATAGTTCTTTCTCTTTAATCCATTTAGTCGCTTCTATTCGTAAAGTCTTAGGGATATACAGCCGTCTTATCTTTCCTCCTTTACTGTACAAGTCAAGATAACCTACTTGCACGTGTTCTGCCTTGATATGCAGAAGTTCGCTAACACGTGCACCTGTTGCTGCCATAAACCAAACGATAAAGTACCATTCATCATAACCATCTGTTTTGAGCTTTGTTTTCAGAAACTTATAATCAGCATCACTGATTACATTCTCCAGAAAGTTCTTTTGCTGAACCTTGACGAATTTCACTTTAAGCTTCTCCTGTTTCGTAAACTCCAAGTATTTGTTTATCGCTTGCAACCGCAGGTTAACAGTCTGTGGCTTAAAGTTCTCTACCAAATACCCTTTGTAAGCCAAAAGATTCTTTTTGTTCACCTCCTTATAATGATTAAGGAAATAGTCCACCGTCCATAGATATGACGTGATGGTGTTTTTTGCCAAATTAGTTTTGGCAAGATGCTTTTGAAATGTTGTTACCATATTACATTGATTTTGAATGAATATCGTAACAATAACGTAGACTATAACGGACATTATCCGAAGTTGCCCAAAGGGTGGGCTATAACTTCGATGCAAGAGGTATGTAGAGTAATTGATGGAGAAAAGCTAAAGAACAGAGCATTAACCAATTTAGATGCAAGATTTTTAAGAGGGCTTTCCGATGGGAAGATAATAAAAGAGGGTAGATATGTTTCTGCTAATACTTGTATGATTTTAGTTGATGGAGAGAACTCTGGCGAAGTCTTTATTACTCCAACAGAAGGGTATCAAGGAAGCACTTTCAAACAACTAAGTTTTGACGTGAATATGAACAAAGAATACATCTTGTACATTATCACTCAAAACAGAAAAGCTCTGCGTGAAAACAAAGTTGGTTCTGCTATTCCACACTTGAATAAGAAGTTGTTTAAAGCGATTCAAGTGCCTATCCCGCCTTATGCTGAACAAGAAAGAATAGTTTGTGCAATAAATACCGCATTCAACAAACTTAATGCTATTGAGGAGAGCTTATAAGTTCTCCTTAATAGTTTCTAAGTTTTTAAATAGTTGATGAATCATTCTAATTATTCTTTTTTGCTCTTTTTGTGGAGGTATAGGTATTTCTAATTTTGAATATTCTGAAATCCAATATCGTTTATGTGTGTCGCCAACAAGTCGTGTTATGCTCATAAATTGTGAAACATATTTTATATCAATGCCTTTGTTAACTTGCAGAATTTTCATAGCTGACGACTTAACCTTGAAAGGGAAGTCAACTAATCGGGAGGCTGTCGTAAAGTCATCAAAAATAATGCAAGGTAAATTATTATAGATACCTTCTGTTTCGTCTGTATACCCTATTATAAACGATTTACCTGCTGTGAGTACGGGAGTTGAATAATCATCACTATACGCAGTTGACTTTACAATATATGCTGTTGGCTGCTCATATTCTACAATATCTTCCAGTCTGCAGATAGCCCATCCTTTGGGCAACTTCGGATAATGTCCGTTATCACAAGTGATTTCAGCCTTTGGATTGATACGTTTGAGGAGTTCTAAAGCGGGCTCATCGTTTGGATCTTGAGGGACAAGTTTACCATGAATCGCAAGGTTGAGGATTTTATTCTTTGCTTGCTTGATAGTGCTTTGCAAGTCAGTCTTTCCTTGTTCGATAATATCAATAAGTTTGAACCAACGCTCTATTTCTTCAACAATGCGTTGCTGTTCAGCAAGAGGGGGAAGAGGAATTGATGTTGACACTATTTTCTCCTTTGAGATATTGGGCTGTGCTCCTCCACCTCCCATTGCAACAAACATAGCTTTACTTGCAAGTAAGAAATAGAATAAATACATTTGTTCTATCTTATAATCGACACAGGCACAACATGCTTGGTTTGTTGTTGCAGGAAACGTAAGTACTCCTATTTTCCCTATTGTAGCTCCATACATGGCAATAAGGACACTGCCTGTTGGATTTAATTTGACAGAAGTTTCTTCTAATGCTTTTTGAGTTATAAACTCTGGGATTTCTATAATTTTTCTATCATTCAAATCACCTGTTTTTAACCAAGGAATTTCTCCTCCATAATATTCTTTACGTTGACGACTTGGAGTTGCCCCAGACTCCCAAGTACCAATCTCTCCCAATGTTGTCCACACCCACCCACTTGGCACCTTAAACGGCACCTCCTGTTTATCACAGGCATCATCAGAAGTCTTTGTAGTCTTTCGGCTACGTTTGATTTTCCCTTCTTTAATCAGGCGTTCCTTTTCTGCTCGGATACGTTCGAGGAGGACCGATGCAGGCTCATCGCTCGGGTCTTGTGGGACGAGTTTACCATGAATGGCAAGGTCTAATATCTTTTGTCTTAACTTCTTTGTGTCCATGCTTCACCAATTAATCGTTTGTGTTTTTTGCCCATCTTGTGAAAGTCAGAATTTTGGGTAGTTGTACAGACATTGTTTGTACGATAGACATAACATCTGCTGTTGTTTCCACAATCTTTTCAATCTGCTCTTCCATTTGTCCAGACGGTATCTGGATAAATGCGTAGTCAAGATACTACTCTTTAATTCCTGCCATTAACTTCTGCAGTTCGGCTACCGCCTTACTGATAGTGCCAGCTTGAGTTGTGATATTCGTCATCAGTTCGTCTAACGTAAACTGTTCTTCTTCCCCACCAGCCTTTATCCATGTAATGTCAAGACTTGTCTTGTCACGTGCCAAGATATCATCAACAGCATATTTTCTCCATCGTCCAGCAGGATTTGTTTCCTCATTATAGGTTTCCGTACGTGTTGCAGCATTATAGCAAGCAACGAAGTCATCAAGGTGGTGGCGTTGCAGTTTGTTGGTAGCTAACGTGTGCTTGATGTCCGTACGATAATCATAAAACCATATATCCTTAGTAGACTGTCCCTTGGTAAAGAAAAGGACATTAGCCTTCACACCCTGTGCATAGAAGATACCTGTAGGCAATCGCAGGACAGTATGTAGGTTGAAATCACTCAGAAGTTTCTTGCGAATGGTTTCGCCAGCACCCCCTTCAAAGAGAACATTGTCAGGCAAGACAACTGCTGCCCTACCCCCATCCTTCAACATCAACATCATATGTTGGAGGAAGTTAAGCTGGTTATTCTTTGTCTCTACATAGAAATCAGGACGATTGATGTCTACAGAGCCTGCAGGGCGCGTACCGAACGGAGGATTGGCAAGAATGACATCTACCAGTGTCTCAGGTTCTTTCTCCAGCGAGTCCTCACAAGCAATAGGACTTCTGTCTGTGCCGATACCATGCAGATAAAGGTTCATAGATGCAAGCGTAACAACGAGCGGTGTGTTGTCAACGCCGTGCAAAGCCTTATCATTCAGGAAATCAAGCTTACCCTTGTCCTGTGACTGCCCTTTCATATAATCGTATGCTGCCAGCAGGAAGCCACCTGTTCCACAAGCAGGATCGCATACCGTCTCACCTATCTTCGGTTGAAGACAATCAATCATTGCCTGAATCAAAGGGCGAGGCGTGAAGTACTGTCCAGCACCACTTTTCTTGTCCTGACCATTCTTTTCCAAAATACCTTCATAGATAGCTCCTTTGACATCCCCGTCCATTTCAAGCCATTGATGCTCATCTATCATGGTAATCACTTTCTTCAGATAGACCGGTTTATCAATCTTGTTCTGTGCCTTTGTAAATATCGTTCCTATCAGATTATCCTGCTTGCTGAGAACATTAAGAGTCTTTTCATACTGTGCAATCAGGTCTAATCCGTCAAGCTCTTTAAGCTGTCCCCATCGGTACTCTTCTGGAATAGCAGATGCCTCCTCAAACACTTCTACGTTCTCAGCATCCATCTTGAGGAAGAGAAGATAAGTAAGCTGGGTGACATAATCAGTATAGCCGATGCCCTGTCCAGAGAGTGTCGTTGCAAGCTTCCACACTTCTTTGGTCAGAGCCTGTTCCGTTGATATGTTTTTTGCCATATTATGCTAATTTTCTATAGATGATAAACTGTGACAATGAAGACAAAGCTTCATTTGCTGTATCTCTGCCTCCAAAGGCACGGATAAGCTGGGCAGCCTGTGTCTTGTCATTCTCCTTGATATCGGTAATGGTGCAATATCCATTAGATGCTATGTAGTTGAGCACCTGACGCATCAATTCAATCTGCCCCGCTGTGATAGAACGCCATACTTGTCCATACCATAGGTTAAAGTATTGTTTGGCTGTTGGATATAAACTTTCAAGACTTTCTATCTGATGGAAAGCATAGCGTACTAACTGGATGATATTCGTAAGTGCTTCTTTTTCTTCTTTTGTTGAACTACGCTTCACCTTTTGTGAATTGATGATAGCATAGGAATTCCAAAGTAACGAGGTGTTAAACTTATTATTTGCAAGCTTCAGTTTGTTTTCCAAGTCTTTCAACATTGAATACGTAAGCGGTTCTCCCTGATTATTATATATAATGCGCAGGGCTTCTATCTCATCCTTATGCTCCTTGCAGTAATCCTCAAACGCAGACGTGGTAGACTGTGCCTCCTCCGTTGAGAACCCTTTTGAAATAAGCGTATCTTCGCCGGGCATCAGCGTTTCGATAAATCCAGCATTAAGAATCAGCAGAAATTCTCTTGCTTCTGGGTGGTTCGCAATGTTGCGCACCAACGCCTTGCGCTCCGTATTAGGCTCATTGACGTTGTTGTATTCTGGCAAGACTTTGTCTTCAATAGCTTTAAATATATCGGAGGCTATCTCCATCATACTCTTATGTGCAAGGCTGACAAACTTCTCACGGTCGCTCTCCTCGCACTTCTTACTGATACGTGACAAGCGGCTCGCCAGCAAGCGCAGATAGTCATCACTCACATTGCCGTGCGTTATCTTCTCTAAAAGTTCCTTCAGTGTGACAACCTTGGTCACAGCACCATCAGATGGAGAAACGATTGTCTTCTCGTGCTCAGTAACTCCCACGGCATCAACCAGGAAAAAGCAGTCCTTGCTATAAGCGTTAGGGGTAACATTGCGCAGCTGCTCGTCGCCAATAGTACGGACACCACGCCCCTTCATCTGTATGTATAGAGGTTCGGAAGCCACATCACGCATGAACATAACGACTTCGAGCGGTTTTATGTCTGTTCCCGTTGCCACCAGCGTACAAGTAACAGCAATACGGAAGTCTTTTTCATTGCGGAACTGTCGTATCAGTTCGTTACTGTCCCCAGCAGAGTAGGTTATTTTCTGCACAAAGCGATCGTCTTCACGATTGAACACCTCTTTGGCAATCTTCACAATATTCGTAGCATGACTCTCATTCAGTGCGAATATAAGCGTTTTGGGCAGATAGTCCATATTCGCCTCACGCTGAGGGTCGGTGAACATTTCCGTATATACCGCATCACGATAAGTTTCCAAAATAAGCTTTATCTGTGCAGGATTAATAATGCTCTTGTTCAGTTCTTCGCGTGTATAGTTCTTGGTTTCCTTATTGTAGATGTCCTCGACCTTTCCTGTATAACGAGTTACTTTTTTCACTTTCTCATTTTCAAGAATTGCTCCACCATTCTCCGTTACCTTTGTCTTGATACGGTACACACGACCATCAACGTTTACACCATCCAGAATAGACTTCTCCAAAGTATAGTTTACGATGATATTATCATTAAAGAATGCCCTTGTTTCAGGTCCTGGAGTTGCTGTCAGACCTATTAACTTAGCCTTTGAGAAATAATCAAGTACTCTTCGCCAACTCCCATAAATGGAGCGGTGGCACTCGTCAATGATAATCATATCGAAGAAATCAGACGGCAGACTTGGATTTTCAGGAAACTCTCCGACACAGTCCTCATCATATCCATCGTCAGCATCGTTGTCTTCAATCTCTTCGCCTTTCAGCAAGGAGAATAGTCGCTGTATGGTGGAAATAACAACACTGCTGCCATTTGGAATCTTCGCAGACTTTAGCCGATTGACCGTAAAGATGCTGTTGAAAGGGTCACCATTCTCCGTCAATCGGAAAGTGCCAAACTCGCTTTCAGCTTGCTTGCCCAGATTGTTCCTGTCGACCAAGAACAAGACACGTCGCATAGGGGTAAAAGACAACATACGATAGGCTGCAAGACAAGCGGTATAGGTCTTTCCTGCACCCGTGGCAAGTACCATCAACGCACGTGATTCACCTGCACGGAAACTCTTCTCCAGCTCGGTGATGGCTTCATACTGACAACCACGTAGTCCCTTAGGGCTAAGTGTTGGCAATCCTACATAGTCGTCCTGAAGTCCTAACATCTTAGTAACTTCCCACGGAGTATGAATCTTACTGCAATACTCAAAGTCTGCATTACTCTTACGAGTGTCATAAAACATTATCTCCTTGCTGTTGGCAACGTATGCAAGAGGAAGGGGGATTTTAGGGAACCACGCCTGACACCATGAGGGACAACGACGCGTATAAAGTGTGGCTTGTTCCTTTACGACATCTGAATTTATGTCGACCTCAACTCGTTTAGCTTCTAATATTCCAACCGCCTTTCCATTAAGAAAGAGTAGATAATCAGCCTCTCGATTACCTTTCAAAAGCCCCTCTCTTATGGCAACAGCAGTCATGTTAGGAGCATAACCGCTTCTATCCACCACTTTCCAGCCTGCTTCTTCAAACATACTGTCTATGATAACACGTGCCCTTTCTTCTGGTAGCATATCGTAACGTTCTTATAATTCCATATTATGAGAAGTTCTTATAGCTATACAAGTACTTCTAAATGAAAACAGCCATTATAACTGCAAAGATAGTGCTTTTAGACAGAATGACATAATTATTTTTAGACAGAATGACATAAAGACAAGAAAAGACAAAAGGTAAAAAGTACATATTTTTTTAAGACGGAAAGTAAAAAAGACAGGATATTATGTTTTTGACAGAATGACATCAAGACAAATAGCCTTTTCATTTTCCTCACTGATGATATGGGGTATTAGTGAGTTGATGCACTAACAAGTTGCTTAAAAGAAAGAGAAAAACCGCAACGCCTAAATATATTGGCATTGCGGATGAAATAAAAGGTGCTTGCACTCTGATATTATCTGGAGATTAGTGTATCTTTCAACCTGCTCTCTGACTGATTTATTCCTTGAAGAAAATCCTTCCAGTTATTAGCCTTTTGAGGTATCTCGAACGGAATAACGGATAGGATGCCACCTGTATTTCCCTTATATTCAAGTCCCTTACCCGCAAGTTTGAAGCTTGTTGCTTTCTGATCAGAGTCATCAGGATAGACATAACCACCGTAAGGCTTGTCCATACAATACATATACGACACAACCTGATAAAGATCCTCACGTCCAACACTCCCATTTAGATGCTTATACTTGGCATCCAGAATATAGTCTTCACGATAAAAGTCAGGATAGATACGCCTACCATTGCTATCAAAACTGTCCTCATCTGTTGGATTGGCGAACATCCTTATCCCTCCCTTTCCTTCCTTGTTTCTCGGATGTGTGAACCCGATTTTAGAAAGTATGGTATTCAGATATTCTTCCCATAGCCAAGCTGCATCAAACAGTATTCCGTATACCTTGTCTTCACTTCTGCCATACTTGAGTGACTCATGCTTTAAAATTCTTATACACAACTGCTGAAGCATCTGATAATTTTGGAAATACGGATGAACCTTTGGTTTCCTGTTTTCATTTAAGACACGCTCTCTGTTATGCCAGTCATAGCTTGGTGTTACCATAACGATTTGGGCAACATTGTCTATCGTTTCTTGATCGTTTCTTAAAATTTCAGCACCGATAGGATTTTGCTTTATATACTCTATTGTATGTCTGATAAGCTGCGTAACAGAGTTGTCATAACAATGTTCACGTAACTTATAGCTAACACGCCCCTTGAAGGGGATATCATTTCTGATAAAGCGCGAAATGTCAACGGTTCCTTTCACTCTTGCATCATCATAATATCTGTGTTGATATTCCTTATATAGCCCTTGTGACAAAGCCTTTTTCAACAGAACAGGAAACAGAAAGAGCAAGAAGTCAAGTGCTTTATCTTCCTGATTTGTCGTGTGTTTAAGGTCTAATAAATTGATTGATAACACCTTCTGAAGCATATAATAAAGGAAGAAGTCTTTTCCTTCATCGTCAGCAACGCCTTGTTTATTCTTATAGGTAAATCTGGAATGAATGCTGACAGAAGTCTCATTCATCCCGATAAACCCCATAAAGTTTCCTGTATGTACCTTTAGTGAAAGGCATTTCCCATCTTTGTCATAGTTATGATGAGATGTGTTCAATATTGGTAAATCACCGATACTATCGTTCGATTCTGCAAGCGAATAAGGGAAAACCAAAAGGTCAGGATTATCTCGTAGCTTGCCGATATTGGCAATCTTCAGAATATCAAGCACCCCATCATCAATATAGGAGCCCTCTATGTTGTTATCTGTAAGATGAATAATCCTACCCATCGTTATCCACCTTTATGATCTTACCGCCCGTTTGGCTGTATGTACTCTTCAGTTGAAAAGCCTCATAAAGCTGATTCAGACTTTCTTGTGCATCAGGGAAGCCACGAAGATACTCGAACAACAAACCATGAATATGGTTTTTCCACAGGCTCTCCCAAGATTCAGGAGCAATTGAATTATCGTCTTTCAGATAGTTCTTCAGTTTTAAGAAGTAAGCTGCACCAATCTGATAAGCACTTGAAAGCCCTTGGATAGAGAGGATACATAGATTCAAATTTTCCAATCGCTTTATGATTTCATCAGATGCCTTGCCAAGAGTTTTATCATTGCGAATCATATTAAGACGGTCAGAAGCTAACACCTCCTTGAAAGCAAAGCGACGACGCATAGCGAAATCCATACATTCTACACTGCGGTCAATATCATTCATCGTACCAATGATATAGACATTCTCTGGAATATAGAAGAAATCCGTGTCGCCGAACCTCTTCTGTGTCTCATCTACTGAATTCTTCCACAGGTTATGGTATTGTGTTTTGACCTTTCCTTTTACTCCTCTGTAGCCGGGGTCGATGCTAAAGAAAAGCTCTCCGAAAATCTTTGAAAGCTCACCTCGATTAATCTCGTCAATGACAAAGACATACTTTGGCGCATCTTGTTTATCCTCCACCTCGTTATATGCCTTTAAAGCCTTTCTGCAAAAAGCCATAAAAATGCCGTCCTCACGCCTAAAGGAGATGTTTCCATTTCCGTCATCTACAGGACGTAAGCCTTCCACGAAGTCCGTATAGTCATAAGAAGGATGGAACTGTACAAAATCATACTGCTCATCCATTATACTCTTCTGTGCAGGATCTCTTTCATCATAAATATCATTAAGTATAATCTGAGCAGCCAATTCTTTTGTCCAATAGGTCTTACCAGTACCGGGAGCACCTGTAAAAATAACATTTCTATTCGCAAGGATTGTGTTTATAATGTCGTTATTCTCAAGAAGCTTTGTTTTACTTTCTGTATCACGGTAATACTTAGAAACTGCTTTATAGTATTCGCTTGTCCCTCGGTGAAACTCCTTTATTTCATTCATAAAATAATCGTAGAATTTAATGAGTTCACTATTTGGCTGGTCACTATTGTCATACAGACCAAGCTTATCAAGCGATTTAGTCTTAACAACTTTAAAGTCTATAGGCTTCTTCCACCAGTATGAAAAACCTATACTAACCTCACTAATCTGATTGTCACCCCATTCGGCAAAAATATTAATACCAGTTCGTATCCAGTTCAAATAGCATTTTTTTGACTTGTAAGAAGCATAATTAGGTTGAACATTAACGCATAGCTTCTCACCATCTATCATTTCCCAGTCTTTAATCTGGTTTTGGATTGTCCCACCATTATAACCTTGTCCTGTCTGTGCAAAGTTTCCCTTATCCTCATAAGGTTTAATATATTGAGCATATCCAGGAATGTCCTGAGATTTACCAGACTGCATATAATTTAAATGTGCAACAAAGTACTCCAAAACCTTTTTAAACTTTAAGATTGATTCTGTATCCATAGGTCTTTATAAAATATATTTCAAAAGTTAGTTTATATTTTAAGTTGATTGCAAAGATACAAAAACTTTCTTTTTTAAAACTATAATGTTTTCTTTGAAATCTTATAGAAGAATAAACTATTCTAACCTCCTTTTGAAAGCAAGAGAAAGTAGCATGAAGACAAAGTGGAAAGAAAAGGTAAGTGGAAAAGACATAAAACAGGAATATAGCCCAAGACAGTCAACAAGCCATTTTCCCTACCTTCAGGGACAGAAAACTTTTCATTTAAATAACTCAAATATATCAACGAGGGGTTTGAAAAATCATTACATAATTTCAAAGAAAACATCTATAAATTAAAGCAAAAACACGTGTAAAAAGCAAGTTTGCAATTAACAGAAAACCAGTTAGTTATAAGGTAGTGCAAGAAAAGGTACTTAATTAGACTTCAAAAGGGCGTTAGTAAGGGTCTTAAAGGGCATCTTTTACACGTCAAGTATGGCTTAATTGAAACGCTATAAAGCCCCTTTACCAAACAGCGCATGACTTTATAATTACAAAAGCCCACTCTCGTTACCCTTTACCACGTTTCCTGTTCACATGTTACTATCTCTCTATACCTGCTACTCATCATGTCGTCCCCACTCCTACTATGTCTCTGACCATCTGTTATCATGTCTCTGTACTTACTGTTCATTATGTCTTCAATGGTCTTAAACCACGTCTTTATGTAAATTATTTTCAAAAACTTACTCTTTTGTCGGTAAATACGAGAGAGTGTAGTACACAAAATCCTCCCTTTTTGTCTCGTACTATTTAGTACAAAGTCATAACAATCTATAATATAAAATATTATGATATTAATTACCATTTATGAGCCAACGACAAAACATCATATTTATATAAAGCTTTAGCCTCATTAATCATAGAAACATTCGCTATTTCGTCTTATATAACACTATTTTGTAAGAATTATTCATAAACACAGCAGATTCCTTCCCTATTCGTCGCACCTAACCTCCTAACTTGTCGACTACCCCACCCTATTAGCTACTAAAGTGTCGCACCATAGTTACTAATCTGTCGCAACCTACTTACTAATCTGTCGCCGCTAACTTACTAATTTGTCGTCGATTATTCGTGTAACTATTTAAGGTTCAATGGATTTAAGGACCTCTACTAATATCTAATAAAGATTATATAATGACATTCTAAGTTAAGAAGAGGTGTTTTGTTTTGAGAAAATATATATTTTTCGGTGGGGGTAGAAGACTTTAAACAAAGGTTTTGGACGCAACCTCCCTTTTTGTCGCACATACGTTTTGGGAGCGTTGCAGGCGTTTTCTGTTTTGCTGTAGGCTTGTAGGACGAGCGTTTTGAGTCGGGTTTTCATTTCCGT
>ERZ773037.770-NODE-770-length-17125-cov-6.668190_pt1 | contig 17125 bp, 14 predicted proteins | sample MGYA00511466_ERZ773037 | MGnify/ENA primary metagenome ERZ773037 (study PRJEB29015, sample SAMEA2738146) | human oral metagenome | biome: human oral; feature: human-associated habitat; material: saliva | place: China | collected 2202 ... | reverse complement strand
CGTCTGAATCGAACTGCTGCGGCTGACGGCGCATGACGGTCAGTTCCATCACGTTCAAATCCAATGCAAACAGCGTCAGCGGCGTGGTGAAATCGCTGGCGGCAAGATAAACCACGTCGCCACCCCAAGGCTGGTCGGTCATTTCCAACGCACCCGAAGGCAGGCGCGGCAGTTCGACTTCCTGCCATTTGCTGTCGGTAAAGCGCCATGCTTTCAGACGGCCTTGTACGTTTTCCAGCAGGCTTGCCACGACAAAACGCTTGGTCGTTTCCACGCTTTCCAATGCCTGTGTTTCATCGGGCGCAAACAAAAGCTGCGCTGCGCCCAGTTCGCCGCGGTTTAATTTTACTGCCACCAATGCGCCGCTCGGATAGCTTTGGTTCGCGCGGTTCCAGTCTTTACGTAACGTCAGCAAAAGATGTCCGGCCAGATAGCCGACTACGTCGCAATCGTTGGGCAGGTTTAACGGTTTCGCCTCGCCTTCGGCTGAGACCTGCAAATAGGTTTTGGTGTAAAAACCGTCAGACGCTTCAATCAAATCAATCGGCGAACCTTGCGGATCGAGATAACGCCACGCGTTCACCATCATGCCGTCTTCGGCAATTTGATACACAGGCAGGCTTTCCTCGAAACTTTTACCGCGCTCCACCAGCCACACCTCGCGCGGATAGCCCGATTCGGTCAACTGGCGTTCGTCCCAAGCCGGACACACCCAAACGCTGTTTTCATCGCGCCACGACACATGGTTTTTCCCCGCCGGAAAATGAAAGCCGCCTTCTACCAATTCCCCTGCTTCCAAATCCACTTCCAGCGTATAAGCCGTATCGCCGCCCGATTTGCTCAAGGTCAACAGCGCGCGGTTGGGCTGCTCCACCAAGTGCGACACCCCACCCAAATACACATCGTCGCCGAGCAGCTCGTCGAAATCCGCCACCGAAAACAAGATTTTCCACTCAGGATAGCCCGAACGGTAAGTCGCCGCCGTACACACGCGGTACACGCCCTTCGGATACTCCGCGTCCTGATGGAAATGGTACATCCGCGCGCGGTGTTCCTGACAAAACGGAATCTGCCGCGTGTCCTGCAACTGCGCCAAAATGCCGTCAGACAATGCGCGCGCTTTGTCGTTTTCTAAAAAACGCGCACGCGTTTCGGCATGCGCCGCAGCGGCAAACTCTTGCGTTTCGAGAGATTCGAGGTTTTCAAAATGGAGATAGGAATCGGGGTAAGATTTCATAGGAAAAGGCCGTCTGGAAGATTGGGAAAAGGAATTATAACGGCAAAATCAAAAAAGGCCGTCTGAAACCTGCGTTTCAGACGGCCTGAGACATTATTCAACTTAACGTCCGTATATTTTCCACAAACCTTCCTGCAAACCAAACGCAGGCTCGCCGTCTTGCGGCTGGGTGCGGACATAGCTGCCGTCAGGCTGCATCAGCCAAGCCTGGGTATTGTCTTCCAAGGCCATTTCCAAACCTTCGCGGATCACACGTTCTTTGAGTTCGGGCGTGGTAATCGGCGTGGCGACTTCAATGCGGCGGAAGAAGTTGCGACCCATCCAGTCGGCGCTGGAGATAAAGGTATCGTCTGCGCCGTTGTTATGGAAGCAATACACGCGCGAGTGTTCGAGTTGGCGGCCGATAATGGAACGGACGCGGATGTTTTCGGACAAGCCTTTTACACCCGGGCGCAAAGTACACATACCGCGCACAATCAGGTCGATTTGCACGCCTGCCGCGCTGGCTTGATACAGCGCATCAATTACGCTCGGCTCGATGAGGGAGTTCATCTTGGCGGTAATCCGCGCCGGTTTGCCTGCTTTGGCGTGTTCGGTTTCCTGCTTGATGCGGTCGATGACCATTTTGTGCAGGGTAAACGGGCTTTGATAGAGCTTGTTCAGACGGCCCGGCTTGCCCAAGCCTGTGATTTCCATAAACAGAATGTTCACATCGGCAGTGATTTGTTCGTCGGCGGTGATGATGCCGAAGTCGGTGTAGATGCGCGATGTGCCTTGGTGGTAGTTGCCGGTACCGAGGTGGGCATAACGCTTGAGCACACCGTCTTCGCGACGGATAACCAAAGCCATTTTGGCGTGGACTTTGTAGCCGAATACGCCGTACACGACGTGCGCGCCTGCCTCTTCCAGCTGCTTCGCCCAGTTGACGTTGTTGGCTTCGTCAAAACGCGCCATCAGTTCGACAACGACGGTAACCTGTTTGCCCGCCAGCGCGGCCTTCATCAATGCGCGCACAAGCTCGGAATTGCTGCCGGTACGATAGATGGTCATTTTGACAGCCAACACATCCGGATCGGCCGCAGCCTCGCGTATCATTTGGACAACCGGATCGAAAGACTGATACGGGTGGTGCAGCAAAATCGGCGACTGTTTGACCAGTTTGAACACGGAGCCGTTTTTGCGCAAGGCTTTCAGACGGCCTGCATTGCGCGGCGGAAACTTCAAATCCGGCCTGTCCACCAAATCGGGGACGGCATTGAGGCGCACCAAATTGACCGGCCCTTTGACCTGATACAACTCGGCAGAAGTCAGCTTGAACTGGGCAAGCAGGAAATCGTGAATATGCGCCGGACAAGTGTCCGCCACTTCCAAGCGCACGCCGTCGCCGTATTCGCGGTCGTGCAATTCGTTTTGAATCGCGGCACGCAGGTTTTTCAAATCTTCTTCATCGACCGTCAAATCGCTGTCGCGCGTGAGGCGGAACTGATGGCAGTCTTTAACCTTCATGCCGGGAAAGAGTTTGCCGACATGGGCGTGCAAAATCGAAGACAAGAACACAAAGCCTGCATCGCCGCCGCAAATTTCAGACGGCATGGGGACGACGCGAGGCAAAATGCGCGGAGCCTGTACAATCGCCATACCGGACGGACGGCCGAACGCATCCGTGCCTTCGAGTTCGACGGCGAAGTTGAGCGATTTGTTTAACGGGCGCGGGAACGGGTGTGACGGATCAAGGCCGATGGGCGTGAGAATGGGCAGCAGCTCGTTGTCGAAATAGTTTTCGATCCATTTTTTCTGCGCGGCCGTCCATTTGTGGCGGCGATAGAAATGAATGCCGGCGCGGCTGAGTGCAGGCTGCAATACTTTGTTAAACAGGTCGTACTGCTCGCGAATCAAGGCCTGTGCCTCTTTCGCCACCGCTTCGATGGTTTCGGCCGCGGTTTTACCGTTGTCGAGCGGCTGATGCGGGCGCAATTTGTTTTCGCGTTTCAACCACGCCATGCGCACTTCAAAAAATTCGTCCAAATTGGAAGACACGATGCACAGGAAACGCAAACGTTCCAACAAAGGAACTTTCGTATCCTGCGCCTGAGCCAGTACACGGCGGTTGAACGCCAACAGGCTGAGTTCTCGGCAGAGAATGCGGTTTTGCTCGGGCATGGTTTACTCCTGAAACATCAGTCATTAACACCATCAAGTATAACGTTTTGCCGCCGTTCCGTCAGATTTCAGACGGCCTCGGCAGACAATCTCATCCCTATTTGAGGCAAGACAAAGGGTTATCCGTTGTTTTCTATACCGAAACAGCGGTTTTTGCTATAATGCGCCGTTTAATGCAACCGCAATACCACTGCTAAAGGATAAGAAAATGGGCTTTTTGCAAGGCAAAAAAATTCTGATTACCGGCATGATCTCCGAGCGTTCCATCGCTTACGGCATCGCCAAAGCCTGCCGCGAACAAGGCGCGGAATTGGCATTTACTTATGTTGTCGACAAACTGGAAGAGCGCGTCCGTAAAATGGCGGCCGAACTCGGCTCCGAACTCGTGTTCCGCTGCGACGTTGCCAGCGACGACGAAATCAACCAAGTTTTCGTTGACTTGGGTAAACACTGGGATGGATTGGACGGCCTCGTTCACTCCATCGGCTTCGCCCCTAAAGAAGCTTTGAGCGGCGACTTCCTCGACAGCATCAGCCGCGAAGCGTTCAACACCGCTCATGAAATCTCCGCATACAGCCTGCCTGCGCTGGCCAAAGCCGCCCGTCCGATGATGCAGGGCCGCAACGCCGCAATCGTTGCCCTGAGCTACTTGGGCGCCGTTCGTGCCATTCCTAACTACAACGTTATGGGCATGGCCAAAGCCAGCCTCGAAGCCGGCATCCGCTTCACTGCCGCCTGCCTGGGCAAAGAAGGCATCCGCTGCAACGGCATCTCCGCAGGCCCGATCAAAACCCTGGCCGCTTCCGGCATCGCCGATCTCAGCAAACTCTTGGGCCACGTCGCTTCCCACAACCCATTGGGTCGCAACGTAACCATCGATGAAGTCGGCAACACAGCCGCCTTCCTTCTGTCCGACCTCGCTTCCGGCATCACCGGCGAGATTACCTACGTTGACGGCGGTTACAGCATCAACGCGCTGAACGACGAAGAGAACTAAACGGTTTACACACCAAACGCACTTTCATCATGAAAGTGCGTTTTTTATGGCCGTTACATTATGGCTTGAATAACTGCACAACCAAAAAGGCCGTCTGAAAGTCAAATACGGATACGAAACATTAACTTTACAGGCTTTCAATGATTATGTTTTCAACATTATTATATTATCATTCCACCTCAATCTGAATTTTAGATAGAGCATTGATTCTAAAGATAACATTCATATTATCTGATACTTAGCCACGGATAAAAAGTGGTGCAAAAAAGTAACAAAAAAAATTCAGACGGCCTGTTTTTCATACAGAAGGCATAGAAGCAGGACATTTTTGGCATTAAATACAAAATTTAACATTAATGAATTTTTCTTAACCGATAAAGCGTTAATATGCCTGCCGATTTATTGAATCACATCTGATTTTGACTCAAACACATACAGGAGATTAATTATGTCAATCGCTTCAGAATTTAAAGAATTTATTATGCGTGGCAACGTGATCGACCTCGCAGTCGGTATGGTTGTCGGTACAGCATTCAGCGGCATCGTCAAATCATTGGTTGACGACGTAATCATGCCCCCTATCGGCCTGTTGATCGGCGGCGTTGATTTCTCCAACCTGTTCATTACGTTGAAAGACGGCGCACAAGCCGCTCCTGCAGAAGGTTACGCCAACCTGGCAGCCGCCCAAGCAGCCGGTGCCGTTACCCTGAACATCGGTCTGTTCATCAACACCGTGATCAGCTTCCTGATCATCGCCGCTGCCATCTTCTGCGTGGTTAAAGCCATCAACTCTGTGAAAAAAGCCGAAGCTCCTGCTGAAGAAGCACCGGCAGAGCCTAGCGAAGAAGTTCTGTTGTTGCGCGAAATCCGTGACTCTCTGAACAAAAAATAATCACAATACCTAAACATACACACAAACCAAGGCCGTCTGAAACCATTTCAGACGGCCTTTTCTCATATCAATCTATTTCGTTAAGTCCTTCTCATTGAAAGAATCACGCCCTTCCCTTTCTCAGCAAGCAATCCTGCTTTTTCAACCATGTAGCAACCCTCATAGCCAAACACAAAGAAAATGAGCAGCGCACCTCCTTGCCAATAAAAAAGCCCGATGCGTTCAACATTGGGCTTTTAGCTGGAAAACCAATCTTAGTCTTTGCGTGTTTCCACCAAAATCATTTCGACTGCTACGTCTTCCACTTCTACTTTAGGCACATCCGAACGGCGTGTTTTAGCAACCGGTTCAGGTTGTGGCTGCGCGGCAAAAGCGGCAACGGCTTGCGGATCGGTTTCAACGAAAATCAAATCGCCCAAACCTTCCGGCAAAACAGCGGCAACAGGCGCTTTTTCAGCTACGGCCTCAGTTTGCGTTGCCACAGTTTCGGTTACTGCTTCAACCGGTTCTGCGACTTCTGTAACGGCTGTTTCATTCGGAGACAATACCGCGGAAATAGCTTCTTTGACGTTGCTGACCGCAGAAGCCAACAGGGCTTGCTCGGCATCGACGCTTTCGGTTTGCGCGACGGCAGGCTCGTCTTCGCTTTCAATGGCAAATACGAATGGCTCTGCGCTGGCAACTTCAGGCTCGGATACCACAATCACCAGCGGCTCAGCATGATCATCTTCCTGCGGCAAAGGCACATTTTCAGCTTCAACCGTTTCGTTCAAACCCAAAACATGCGCTACGGCAAAGAGGACTTTGTCGGCGGTGTCGGTAATGTTCAGGTATTGCTCGATTTTTGCCGAAGACGGAATATTACGTTTTTTGCTGTTGGAACGGCGGTCGTTGCGGTTGTTGCGCTGACGGTTGTTGCGGTCACGTCCTTGACGGCCGTTGTTTTTCACACCCTCTTCGCTGCGGGCGTTGTCGTCCGCTTCAACTTGCGCCTGTTTGCCATCGGCTTGAACGTTCACGTCCTCAACACGGTTTTCCGCAGATTGATGACGGTTGCGCTCGTTACGGCCGTTGTTGCGGCGGCGTTTATTGCCGTTTTGTTCCGCTTGGTTTTCAGACGGCATCTCAGCCAGTGCGGCTACTTCTTGAACGTTTACGTTTTCAACCGCTTCCTCGACACGGTTGCGATCGTTGTTGCGCTCATCGCGGCGGTTGTTGCGGTTGCGGCCGCGGCGGCTTTCTTTACGCTCGTCGTTGCGGCTTTCGTTTGATTTGTTTTCTTCAAACTTGCTGTCGACAGCTTCGGCATTCACTTCGCGCACTTCGACTTTGCTGCCGTCGTGTTTGTTGTTGCGGCGCGGATTTTGACGGCGGCTGCTCGAACGGCGGTTGCCGTTTTGGCCGCGGTTGTTTGCCGTGCGTTTTTCGGCAGGCTCTTGAGCGACTGCGGCAGGCGCAGGCTCGCCGCCGAAAATGCGTTTCAACCAAGCTTTGAAGCTGTCCCACCAAGAGGCTTTTTTCTCAGGGGCGACAGTCGGCGCAGGCTGGGTATGGCGCACGCCTTTGACGGCAGGCTCAGGACGGGCCGCTTTGGCTTTTTCGCTGCCGAAAGGTTTGGCGGATTCGTCTTCTTCCGGCTCGGCAACGCGTTTGTAGCTCGGTTCGCCGTCTTCTTCTACGTCATCGATGCGGATGCGGTTGATTTCGTAGTGCGGGTTTTCCAAGTGGATATTTGGAATCAGGACGACGTTTACATCCAAACGCTCTTCCATCGCAAACAGCTCGGCGCGTTTTTCGTTCAACAGGAAGGTAGCAACATCGACAGGCACCTGTGCGCGTACTTCGCCGGTGTTGTCTTTCATTGCTTCTTCTTGAATGATGCGCAAAACGTGCAGGGCGGTGGATTCGATACCGCGGATGACGCCGGTACCGGCGCAGCGCGGACACGCAACATGGCTGCTTTCGCCCAAGGCGGGTTTCAGGCGTTGGCGGCTTAATTCCAAAAGGCCGAAACGCGAAAGTTTGCCCATTTGCACGCGGGCGCGGTCTTTTTTGAGCGCATCGCGCAGGACGTTTTCAACATCGCGCTGGTGTTTCGGGTTTTCCATGTCGATGAAGTCGATGACGACCAAACCGCCCAAATCGCGAAGACGCATTTGGCGGGCAACCTCTTCGGCGGCTTCCATATTGGTTTTGAACGCAGTGTCTTCGATGTCCGCGCCGCGTGTGGCGCGTGCAGAGTTGACGTCGATGGAAACCAGGGCTTCGGTGTGGTCGATCACAATCGCGCCGCCGGAAGGCAGGCTGACGCTGCGTGAGAACGCGCTTTCGATTTGGTGTTCGATTTGGAAGCGGGAGAACAGCGGCGTGTGGTCTTGATAGAGTTTCAGACGGCCTACATTGCTCGGCATGACGTAGCTCATGAACTCGGCAACTTGGTCGTAAACTTCTTGATTGTCCACCAAAATCTCGCCGATATCGGGACGGAAATAGTCGCGAATCGCACGAATCAGCAGCGAGCTTTCCATAAAGAGCAGGTAAGGGTCATGATGTGCTTTGCCTGCTTCTTCAATGGCTTGCCAGAGTTGCTTGAGGTAGTTCAAATCCCATTCCAACTCTTCCGCGCTGCGGCCGATGCCGGCGGTGCGGGCAATGATGCTCATGCCGTTCGGAATGTCGAGTTCGGCCATGGCGGCTTTCAACTCTTGACGCTCTTCGCCTTCGATACGGCGGGATACGCCGCCGCCGCGCGGATTGTTGGGCATCAATACCAGATAGCGGCCGGCCAGGCTGATGAAGGTAGTCAGTGCCGCGCCTTTGTTGCCGCGCTCGTCTTTTTCGACTTGGACGATGACTTCCATGCCTTCTTTGAGCACGTCCTGAATACGCGCCCTGCCGCCTTCGTAGTCGCGGAAATATGAACGCGACACTTCCTTAAACGGCAAAAAGCCGTGGCGGTCGGTTCCGTAATCGACGAAACACGCTTCCAGCGACGGCTCGATGCGGGTAATGATACCTTTGTAGATATTGCCTTTACGCTGTTCTTTGCCCAGCGTTTCGATGTCCAAGTCCAAAAGGTTTTGGCCATCGACAATGGCAACGCGCAGCTCTTCGGCCTGCGTTGCGTTAAATAACATTCTTTTCATAGTCACCTCGTGAACAGCGGCCGTTTGATTTGTGAATATCTTTTTCAGACGGCCTGTCTGTCCGGTTGGCACTCTGCAAAGGCAAGATGGGGGAACCCCTGTGTAACCAGTTTTTGATTTGAAATCCGCAAGGTTGCATGCTTGAACTCAAGCCATGTGCGGACGGATTCGGATAAAGAAGGAAATAAAGAACAATGCGGCGGAAAGGTTGATGGTTCCGCTGCCGTCCGAATGCTGATGCTTCGGACAAAATTAAGGCAGCCTACATCTTCTTATTATCGTAGCGCCGGTAATTTCGGACGGTGCTGCGCGTACTGCGTCTTACGCCCGGCCGGACGGCAGGTTCAATTCAAACTTAATTACGGGATTGCGTTTGCCGGCTTTGAACAAACACAAGGAAATGCTTTGCGGAGTGCGTTTTTAATATAAAATCTCGTTTTAACAATAAATCCGTTTCAGACGGCCTGCGACGGCAGGTTCGGGTCCCGAAACGGACGTTTGGGATTATAGAGAAAATGCACGCAATACGCAAAGATTCAGTCAGCCTGATTGCCGTTGCCGAACACGAGGAAGGCCAACGCCTTGATAACTATCTGATAAAAATCCTCAAAGGCGTCCCGAAAAGCCATATCCACCGCATTATCCGCGCCGGCGAAGTGCGGCTGAACAAAAAACGCTGCAAACCCGACAACCGCATTCAGGCAGGCGATACCGTCCGCATTCCGCCGATACGCACCGCCGAAAAACAAAGGCCGTCTGAAAACCATGCCGCACCGGCACGCGAATTTGACGTCGTTTACGAAGACGATGCGCTTTTGGTCATCAACAAACCGTCCGGCGTTGCCGTCCACGGCGGCAGCGGCGTGAGCTTCGGCGTCATCGAACAAATCCGCCGCGCCCGTCCCGAAGCGCGTTATCTCGAACTCGTCCACCGCCTTGACAAAGACACCAGCGGCCTTTTGATGATAGCCAAAAAACGCAGTGCCTTAGTGAAGCTGCACGAAGCTATCCGCAACGACCATCCGAAAAAAATCTATCTCGCGCTGGGTGTCGGCAGGCTGCCGAACGACCGCTTCCACGTCAAGCTCCCCCTGTTCAAATACACCGGCGCACAAGGCGAAAAAATGGTGCGCGTCAGCGAAGACGGCCAATCCGCCCACACCATCTTCCGCGTGTTAAACCGTTTTTCAGACGGCCTTTTGCACCAAGTCGGCCTGTCCGACCTGACCTTTGTCGAAGCCACCCTGAAAACCGGCCGCACCCACCAAATCCGCGTCCACCTGCAATCGCAAGACTGCCCCATCGCCGGCGACGAACGCTACGGCGACTATCAAGCCAACAAACGCCTGCAGAAACTCGGTTTGAAAAGAATGTTCCTGCACGCTTCCGAGCTGCACCTCGCCCATCCGCTGACCGGCGAAAAACTGATCCTGAAAGCACCCCTGCCGCAAGAATTGGCGCAATTTGTTTTAATGCTGGAAAATCAGGAAAAGGCCGTCTGAAATCAAATAGATTTACTTAACCCAAAATAAGGAAACGTCATGTCTAAATTTTATCTTCTATTAGCATTAATTTTAGCTGGTTGCACAACTGCATCGGGAATCCAAATCGTTGAAAAGGGCAACTCGGGTTTTGATACAGCAATCATTTACAAAGGCAAAGAAACTATTTTAGATGTTAATGAAAATAATGAACAAGAATATCGCATATTCCACCAAGGAGCATCAGGATTTACTCCTTCAACTGCCGTGAGACACAGTGCTGAAAAAAGAGCACAGGCTTTCTGCAAACAAAAAAATAAAAGTATGAAAGCAATTAGAGAAAGAGCATCTACTCCTCCTCACATCTTAGGGAATTGGCCTAGGATTGAAATTATTTTTATCTGCACAGAGACAAAACAAGATATTGATAATTCAAGCAACAACAAAAAATATGATCAATTAGTAAATTTAAAGAAATTATTAGATCAAGGTATTCTTTCCGAACAAGAATTCAATCAAGAAAAAGTTAAAATATTAAGTAACCCATAGTTCTATTCGTGTATTTTGGTGAATTCAGCTACATCAAATACACTCTTAAAATAATAAGTTATTCAAGGCCGTCTGAAAGGAAAACCCATGAAACCCAAACTCATTATTTTCGACTGGGACGGCACGCTTGCCGACACCACCAACCCCATCATCCACACCTTCCAACAAAGCTTTGCCGATTGCGGCCTGCCCATTCCCGAAGCCGACCAAATCCGCCCGCTCATTGGATACAGCCTCTCCGGCATCATCCGCCGCCTTGCCCACAACGTCAGCGAACACGTTCAGGAAACCCTGATTGAGACCTATGCCGCGCACTACCTCAATCCCAACAACCGCAACATGACCCTGTTCCCCGAAGCCCTGCCCTGCCTGCAACGCTTGAAGCAACAAGGCTATTGGCTCGCAGTAGCGACCGGCAAAGGCCGCAGCGGACTGGATAGGTCCATCGAGCAAACCGGCACCCAAGCCTTCTGGCTGGAAACCGCCTGCGCTAGCGAATATCCGTCCAAACCCGCACCCGACATGGTACTCGCCCTCTGCGACCGACTGGGGGTTGAACCGGAAGAGGCCGTCGTCGTCGGCGACACCACCCACGACCTAGAAATGGCCGCCAATGCCAAAATCCGCGCCATCGCCGTTACCACCGGCGCGCACACCGCCAAACAGCTTTCCGCCCTGCCCCATATCGCCATGCTCAACAGCTTGGCCAAATTGCCTGACGTATTGGAAACCTTATAAAGGACGGCGTGCGTCAACTGACACAGATTTAAATAACTAATAGATTGGACTTGAAATGAAAAAATTGTTTTTTGTGTTATTGGGACTGGCAAGCCTTAATGTCTGCGTTGCCAACCCTACTTATGATGTAACCAGAGGCGCGTTGCAAAATGACCCTGGCTTATGCCAATACGGCTATAACTCCAATTGTGGCTCGTCTGGCCAACGTCAACAAAGACAACCTACGAAAATTATCAATATTGATGTACCTTCAAGATACGGTGCCTGGGCAACCAACGCAAAGACCGGTAAATCAGGTGGTGCAATTGACATGGAATCGCTTGAAGCTGCTAAAGCACAAGCTATTAAGGCGTGTGAACGAGGAGGGAGTAACGCGCCATGTAAAGTAGTAGCATGGGTAAAAAATGGTTGTATTGCAGTTGCTCAAGGTAAGTCTGGTAAAAAATGGACTGCCTTTACCAGTATACAAGGTCCTGGTCTTGCTGAGGCTGATGCCTTAAGGAAATGCCAAGCGTCTGGCAGCTCTCAATGCTCTATTTTTGCAAACGAAGGTTGCTCAATGCCTAAATTCTAATAGATCCAAGACCGTCTGAAACGTAAACAACATTAAATAAGCCTTTCCTAGGAACACCCATGGCACTCCAATTTGAAATCAACGCCGTTACCCCTTTCCGTCAAAACTGCACGCTGATTTGGGACGATGAAACAAAAGAAGCTGTTTTGACCGATGTCGGCGGCGACGTCCCTTATTTATTGCAACAAGTCCAAAACAAAGGCCTCAAGCTGACCGCCATTTGGCTGACCCACGGCCATCTTGACCACGCAGGCGGCGTGGTTGAACTTTTGAAAACCTGCGACGTACCTGTTCTCGGCCCGCACAAAGACGACGAATTCTTGCTCCAAGCCCTTCCGCAAACAACGGCGCAATACGGTTTCCCCGTTTCTCCTTCATTCACGCCGACACGCTGGCTGGAAGAAGGGGAAACGCTCAAGGTCGGCAACCACAGCTTCCAAGTCCTCCACATTCCCGGCCACACTCCCGGCCAAGTCGTTTTTTACAACGCTGAAAACGGGCTTTTAGTCGCAGGCGATGTTTTGTTTTATGAGACCGTTGGTCGCACAGATTTTCCGCGCGGCAATCATGATGACCTCATAAACAATATCTGCGCTAAACTATTAACCCTGCCCGAAAACACACAAGTTATCGCCGGACACGGCCGCATGACCAGCATCGGGCATGAGAAAAGGTACAATCCGTTTCTGGTTCGTTAATATGAATGTTGTATAAAGCCAACATTCCGGCATACACAAATTATGCGCACCAAGGAAAACTGGCATACAATTTGCAGGGATAACACCCGAAAGATTAAGTACCTAATCTCCGGCAAATGCCAAAAAGAACTAAAGCACAAAGATAACAAGGTATTACGCAATACAACCTGATTTATCGAAAACCGGACATCTCTAAACCCCAAGCCTTACTCGCAGTGAAATTGTTACAAAGTGACAATAAATGTCAGTCAGGCCGTCTGAACGGTTCTGCCGACTCAGGCGGATACAACGGAGATGAGGCGCAATGCCCTCGGAATGTGCCGATGTTCTGTTTGTCAAACCGTCGGGTACATCTTTAAGAAGCACAACATTATTTGGGTAAACCGGCAAACTCGCTGCCGGCACTAACAGGCCGTCTGAAAAGTTCGGCCGGTAAAATCAATAAAAGGATTATCAAATGAAAAAAATCGCAAAAGTGGGCTTTGCCCTGCTGGCTACCGGCCTGCTGGCCGCCTGTGCTACTAAGAGCAAAATCACTCCTGAAGGCACTACAGACGAGCCACGCTTCCCTAAACCTTACTCCCTGACCTTCAACAAAGACCGCGGTACATTCCCGACTTTTGACGAGCTGGATCAAATGCGTCCTGGCCTGACCAAAGACGACATCTACAAAATCCTCGGCCGTCCTCACTACGACGAAGGCATGGTTGGCGTGCGTGAATGGGACTACCTGTTCCACTTCTACACCCCAGGCGTAGGTGTTGACCCTGAAAACACTTCCGGCGTTGAAGGCATCACTACTTGCCAATACAAAGTGATCTTCGACAAAGACAAATTTGCACGCAGCTTCTTCTGGAATCCAGTATTCCCTAAAGATGCCGTATGTCCTCCTCCAGCACCTAAACAAGAGCCTCAAGTGATCATCCGCGAGATCATTAAAGAAGCTCCTAAACGCATCCGTCAATAAGGACAAATTTGAAACGGATCCTATTGGGTATAGCCTTGGCAGCAGGCCTGAACTCTTTGGCCGCTGCCGATGCTGTCAGCGACTATATCCAACGCAAAAAAGTTGTGGTCAATACAGCTAAGGCGGAGCTTTGCTTTGCCGATGACGGTCAGTGCCATCCGGTACTGATTGGCAAGACCACGCCGAAAGGCAAATTCAATATGACGCCGATGATGACCAGCAAACCGGGTTACGGTGGCGAAGTTATCGGCTTCAAAGAAGAAAATGACTTTCTGTTTGCGTTACACAGGGTATGGACGCTCAAGCCGCAGGAAAGGCGCATGGAACGCATCGCTTCTCCCAATGTGGCCGACCGCATCATAACCAATGGTTGTATCAACGTACAAAATAATGTGTACGAAAAACTGCGTCAGTATTTCATTCTGGAAATCATCTGATGTAAGTCAGTCAAACAAAGGCCGTCTGAAACTTTTCAGACGGCCTTTCTTCTCAAACGAAAATTCAACGGCAATTTGCTTGCTCCGTCAGTACCAAACGAAGAATATTTGACCGCTTCATCCTCAATTCATCCTCAAACCATATCACTTTTTACCATATCCAAAGAACCAACGGTTATTTATGCCGTTTCTTGCCCAATGCTAGAATCGCGCGTTTATATATCGTCCCGCCGAGAAATCAAATAAATAATATAGCGGCAGGAATAGTTTTATTCCCCGCCCCTTACACACACAAACATCATGACCGATTCTTCTGCCAAATTACCCAATTTGTGGCTGCTGATTGCCGCTGCCGCCTCCATCCTGCTGATTACCATCGGCATGAGGATGACTTTAGGGCTTTTTGTCCTGCCCGTCGTTAACTCGACCGAGTTGAGCATGACCCAGTTCAGCCTGATTATTGCCGTTTTCCAATTAATGTGGGGCATATCGCAACCCTTGTCCGGCGCGTTGGCCGACCGTTTCGGCGCGTTTAAGGTTTTAGCCGGCGGTACGGTTCTGTTGATTGCCGCCTGTCTGATGGTGCCGCAAATGCCGACTTATTGGGGGCTGATGCTGGGTATCGGTTTATTGTTGGCATTCGGTACGGGTTCGGGCGGATTTTCCATCATTATGGGACAGGTCGCCGCCAAAACGCCGCCTCATCGGCGCGGCTTGGCTTCCGGCCTGGTCAATGCAGGCGGGTCCGCAGGGCAATTTTTGTTCGCGCCGCTGGTTCAAGGTTTGATTGCCCTGCCTCATGTCGGCTGGACGGGGACATTTTATGTTTGGGCAGTCATTGCCATCTTGATTTTGCCGATTTCTTGGTGGCTGGCCGGCGGCAAACATGCTGCTCATACCGTCCACACAGACGACGGCGGCCAAACCCTGAAGCAGGCCGTCTGCAAGGCTTTCGCCAACCGCAGCTATATCTTGCTGCATTTGGGTTTCTTTACCTGCGGTTTCCATATCGCCTTTTTGGTTACCCACCTGCCGACCGAAATTTCACTTTGCGGCCTCCCTGCTACGGTCGCTTCGACCTCCATTGCCATTATTGGTTTGGCAAACATCGCCGGCTGTATTTTTTCAGGCTGGTGTACCGGCAGATTTTTGGGCAAATACGTCCTCTTCGGTTTATATGCTTCGCGTGTCGCCATGATATTGATTTATCTGGCCGCACCTAAAACCGATTTGAACTTCTATCTTTTCGCCGCCGGACTCGGTTTCACTTGGCTGGCAACCGTCGCCCCCACCGCCGCCATTACTGGCAAACTTTTCGGCACGCGCTACTTGGCCACCCTCTTCGGGTTAACCATGTTGAGCCACCAAATCGGCGGCTTTTTGGGTTCGTACATCGGCGGCATCGTCATCACGCGTTTCAACGATTACGGCTGGATGTGGTACGCCGACGCAGTCTTGTCCGGTGCAGCCGCCCTGTTGAATTTACTGATTCATGAACGGAAAGCGGCTGCCGCCTGACACGAAAACTTTGGCATTTCAAGGCCGTCTGAAACGTTTCAGACGGCCTTTGCCTTATTCCATTTTTTGTGTTTTATCCACAATCGATATTCCTATCCATTATTTAACACTCCCTTACAAACCCGTTAAAATACTGCCTTTATTATGCTGATTGTCTGACTCTGATGAACTGGTCTTATCTGATCGATGCCATCCCCAAATTCGTCGATGCGGCAAAGCTGACGCTGGAATTGTCGGTATATGGCGTCGTTTTGTCGTTGCTGTTCGGCCTGCCCGTTGCCGTGGTTACGGCATACCGCATCCGCCCCTTCTACGCATTGGCACGCGCCTATATCGAGCTGTCGCGCAATACGCCCCTGCTGATCCAATTGTTTTTCCTGTATTACGGCCTGCCGAAAATGGGCATTAAATGGGACGGTTTCACCTGCGGCGTGATCGCACTGGTTTTCTTGGGCGCAAGCTACATGGCGGAAGCCATCCGCGCCGGTATTCTGGCCGTCCCCAAAGGGCAGATCGAAGCGGGCAAGGCCATCGGTTTGAGCCGCTTTCAAGTGTTCCGTTATGTCGAATTGCCTCAGGCATGGGCGGTCGCCGTCCCTGCCATCGGCGCAAACATATTGTTTTTGATGAAAGAAACATCTATCGTCAGCGCGGTCGGCATTGCAGAATTGTTGTTCGTTACCAAAGACATCATCGGCATGGACTACAAAACCAACGAAGCCTTGTTCCTGCTGTTTGCCAGCTACCTGATCATCCTTCTGCCCGTTTCGCTTCTGGCGCGCTGGGCAGAAAACCGCGTACGGAGTGCAAAATATGGTGTTTGACTGGCTGTTTGAAGGACAAAACGCGGCACGCTTGGGCGAAGGCCTGTTGCTGACGGCGCAGATTTCCCTGGCCTCCGTTGCCGCTTCCTGCGTATTGGGTACGCTGTTCGGCTTGGTTTTGCGTTCGCGCAACCGGCTCATCCGCTTTATCGGACGGTTTTATCTCGAAACCATCCGAATCGTACCGATTTTGGTGTGGCTGTTCGGCCTGTATTTCGGCCTATCCGTCTGGACAGGCATCCACATCGACGGATTTTGGGTCTGCGTCTGGGTATTTACCATGTGGGGCATCGCCGAAATGGGCGATTTGGTCCGCGGCGCATTGGAATCGATTGAAAAACACCAGGTCGAATCAGGCCTGGCACTCGGCTTGAGCCGCGGGCAGGTATTCCGCTACATCGAGCTACCGCAAAGCATCCGCCGCGTATTGCCCGGCGCCGTCAATCTGTTTACGCGCATGATCAAAACCAGCTCGCTCGCCTCCCTTATCGGCGTCATCGAAGTCGTCAAAGTCGGCCAGCAAATCATCGAAAACTCGCTGCTGACGCAACCCAATGCTTCATTTTGGGTTTACGGCCTGATTTTTATGCTGTATTTCTTCTGTTGCTGGCCGCTGTCGCTGCTGGCGGCAAAACTTGAACAAAAATGGGAACACTGACATGGCTTTACTGAGCATCCGCAACCTGCACAAACAATACGGCAACGTAACCGCCATTCAATCCTTAGACTTGGACTTGGAAAAAGGCGAAGTCATCGTACTGCTGGGTCCGTCCGGCTGCGGCAAATCCACCCTCCTGCGCTGCGTCAACGGTTTGGAGCCGCACCAAGGCGGCAGCATCGTGATGGACGGGGTCGGCGAATTCGGCAAAGACGTTTCCTGGCAAACCGCCCGGCAAAAAGTCGGCAT
>ERZ773037.769-NODE-769-length-17147-cov-13.688626_pt1 | contig 17147 bp, 18 predicted proteins | sample MGYA00511466_ERZ773037 | MGnify/ENA primary metagenome ERZ773037 (study PRJEB29015, sample SAMEA2738146) | human oral metagenome | biome: human oral; feature: human-associated habitat; material: saliva | place: China | collected 2202 ... | reverse complement strand
GGAGATAACTTTGTTTAGTAGCTAGACGTTAAAGGTAAATAAACTTCAAAATATCTTTATAAATATATAAGAAAAAATATAATATTTTAAATTATATTAAAAATCAATTTAATCATTTTAAATTTGAGTATTTAAAAGGTTCTATATATGGTGTACTATTATTAATATTTATAATTTTATTAAACTTATCATTTAATTATATTTTTCATCTTTCAGATGGAACTAGTGCTGATAATGTAAAAGGATTGTTATCAGTTCCTATATTATATACATTTTTAGTGGGAACAGTTATTATACCTTTTATTGAAGAATTAGTATTTAGAGTTGGAATAAAAGAAATTTTAAATGATTTAGATGATAAATATTATATTTTAATTTCATCAGTTTTATTTGCATTTGTACACATTCAAAATACAGGAAATATATTTCAAATGATTAATTTTGTATTTGTAGCTTTTGTATCAGGAATATTTTTCTCAATAATATATAATAAATACAAAAGTATTTGGCCATCATTTATAACTCATTTTACTTATAATTTTATTGTTCTATTGTTACAATTTATTGTAAAATAAAAAGCTTACTTAAATTTTAAGTAAGCTTTTTAAATTGATAATGTTTGATATTCCATCTGAAATCCAACTTTTGCTTCTTCTGGCATTGTATTATAATTATATTCAGAAATTAATTCTCCTTGAACAATAATCCGATTAGTTGCATTAAAGTCAGTACAAGTAATTAATGTTATGATTTTCTTTCCTGGAACTTCATTTAGAACATCAATTCTATCTGGTGAAACAACATAAACATCTGTTATGTTGTATTGATAAACTTTTGATTTATCTGTAATATAAATTTTTTGTCCTTTTTTAGCATTATCAAGAGGACTAAACAATAACTTGTTAGCATTTGCAATTCCAAAAATATGATGGCTAGCTAAAGAATAATTTCCTTGTCCCATTACCTGATTTTCAGTTAATGTTCCTGCTCCAAAAGATAGAGATTCATTTGATACACCATTAAAAATAGGTAGATTCATTTCTAACTCTGGAATAGTAATTCCCCCAACAACAGGTAAATCTGTATTTGAATCTTTTAGATTTATAACTGAATTAGCATCTAAAGCTTGAACTTCATCCCAGTTATAAGAGACCTCTTTTGTTTTGTTCTCTTCAATTTGTTCTTTTGTAATCTTTGTGATTTGATTTTTATTTAAATTACTTGTTAGAATATAATTCTTTACAAAAGGAGAAACAATTAAAATTATACTTACAATCAATAATAAAAACCATAATATTGATTTCATTGTTACTTTTTTATTTTTTTTCATTTAAAATTCTTCCTTGAAAATTTTTGAGCCGTTCAAAAGAAATTGATTTGTTCTATTTAATGTTTGATTTGTAAATTCTTTTTGGGTTAATTTATTTGATAAAACAAGATGAATTTGTTTTTTCTTTCGTAGAGGATTAATTACTAGTAGATAACATTGATTTTTATCTAGTGTTTTGTTATTAAAACTTTTTTTATCTTTTTCTAAATTTCCAAATTGAGCGATTAGTTTATCTGCAACATAATTCGCATCAGTAACATCATCAAAAGCTATATTACTAACTTTGAAATCTCTTTTCATTTCAGCTAGTTCTACTAATACTTTAAACTTGATTTGTTTCATAAATATTATTCCTCTTTTCTATTTTAAAAAATATCTTTACAAGTTTGTAAAAATATTATATAATAAAATAAATTAAATGTCAATAAAAAATGTTTGCAAATAGAAGGGAAATTTTATATGAAGCTTTGGTCAATTCAAAATGAAAATCAATTTCAAAATTATAAAAAGACAGGACACATTAAAGGGGATCCTGAAAAAGCTATGTTTCCTAAAGCTTATAAATGGTTAGTTTCAGAAATGAATAATAAATTAAAATCAAATATTACTGAAACTTATCCAGTATGGGCTTGGTATAAATATGGAAAGAAAACTCGTCCTGACCTTCGAGAAAGTGGCTATGCTAAACGTGGAACAACATTATACTTGTTTGAATTAGAAATTCCAGATAATGAAGTAATTTTAACAGATTTTGATTACTGGCATTATGTTTTAAATAATGTAGCACTAATTCCAGATTTAGATGAATTTTATACTAACGAAGAAAAACTTGAAAGCTGGCAAAATATTTTTGATTTAAATTTCCGTCTTTATGATGATTGTGATGATGAAAAATTTCCTCGTTATGTTCAAGCTACATTTTGGAAAATTAAAAAAGAAAATGTAGTATCTATTAAAAAGTTTGTTGCCAAATAAAAAAGACTATATTTATAGTCTTTTTTATTTAATGTTATTGACTATTCTTGCATAATCACAAATATATTCTCCATTATGTAAATAAATTAATGAATATTTGTCTGGAATAACAGTATAAACAATCGGCCTTCCCCCATATTTTTGAGAAGATAATTTTGCATATTTTTCAGCAGAAACAAGAGAATTTGTTACAAAAACTTTGTCTGATAATTTATTTCTAAATTCTTCTCTTTTAATATTAGTTATTGAAGCTGGTTCAATGAAATTTTTAATATTTAATGAAGTTGTTGTTCCATGATAATATTTCTTCATAACAATTTATTCTCCTTAGAATCTTATTAATATATTTTATATTAAAAACTTCGATTAGTCAATAAAAAAGAGAACGTTTTAAGCTCTCTAATTTCCTGTACTTCCAAATCCACCAACTCTTACACCATCTGCCTTATCATCATCAGCAATTAGATAAGGACTAAATACACCTTGAATTATTCTGTCATATTTATTAACAATAACTGTATCATTTGTAATATTCAACATTTGAGCATACATTAAACCTTCATTGCTTTCATTGTTATAATAATCACCGTCAATAACACCTACTGAATTAACTAGAATAAGACCTTTCTTTTTAGGATTACTTGACCTATCATAAAGATAAAGAACTTCTCCATCCTGCATATAAGCTTTAACTCCAACTGGAATTAATTTGATTTCATTTGGTTTAATCTCAACTGTTTCAGCGGCTTTTAAGTCATATCCTGCCGCATGAGCTGTACCTCTTTCTGGTAATAGTTTTTCATCCCCTTTATACTTTTTAACAAGTTCAAAGCCTCTAGTTTTGTTTGTCATTTTCTATGTCTCCTTTTTCATTTTTAATATTTGAATTAGTAGTATTTTCTTTATCTGTTGAAACTTCTTTACTTTTATCTGGTTTTGTATCAACTTCTTTATTATCTTTACTTTTATTGTTAGGTTGTGAATTACTAGAAGAATATGAAGATTCTTCATTTTTTATTGATTTATTATCTTTTTCAATTGTATCATGACTATTAGTTTCAATTGAAGATGATGGTATAGAAGATTTATCTTCAGTCTTGTAATTATCATCTTTACTACTATCTTCTTTAATTATTGTTTTTTCAACAATAACTTCTTTAGGTGGAGTAGTAGAACTTGTTGAAGCTGTTGAAGATACAGAATTATTTTTTAAATTACTAAAATTATAAATTGTAATTGAGGCTGTAATCAACCCTAATATAGAACCAATAAAAGCAATGATTTTTTGTAATCTAGTAAAATGTTTTTTTGTTTCATTAGTTAAGTTTATATGTTTACTACTTCGTTTTAAGTTATTATTTTCCATTATTTATAATAACTTATTTAAATAAAATATTTTTTATTAATTTTCAGTAAATAAGTTAAAATCCTTTCATTTTAATAAAAAATATCTACTTAAAATATTCCTTTTAAGCAGATATTTCCCTATTCTAAATATTGTGAGATTTTTCTTCTTGTTCTCTTAATTCTGAATTTAATTTTAACCATCCTATTATAAATAAAATAAAGAATAATACAAATATTATAAGTCCTGTAATCAATATTGTCCAAATCATTAATTTTTTCTCCTTATATTAAGGTTTGTTATATTTATAATATTCCTTTATATTAATATCCGGGATATTTAAATGTTCCCCATTGTTTTAGTAGATTTTTAATACTTCCATCAAATCTTCGATTTAATTGGTTTTCAACAAAGGCTCTATGAGAACTTGCATTTTCTTGTCCTTGATAACCGTCACCAGTTTGTCCAAATCCTGGATCTTCAATTCTTCTCATAACATATACACATTCTTTAATTGTTAGATTATCAATTTTTTCATCTATTCCATTTGCAATATGATAATCTTTTCCATTCTTATGGTCAGGAATTGATAATAGTAGATTAATTACTTCTTGAGCGGCATCTGATTTTTGATATTCAAGTGTTCCGTTTTCATTAAATGTTACTGGACCATTTAATTCAAGTTCTCTTTTTTGTCTTTCTTTTTCTTTTGCAATATTTTCTTCAGAAATTTTAGTGTATTTTGTTTTAATTTCTTCAAATCCACTAAGTTTTTTATTTGTTTTTAATTCTTCAATTCCACTATTTTTTTCATCATCAGAAAGTGTTAAATTATTAATGTAATCAATAGAATCATTTCTTTTCTTGTTAATGTCTTCTTCTGAAAGAATATTAATATATTTTTCACTTAAAATTGTTAAATTTTTATTGTCTTGATGAATTTTTTGTTCAGATAATGTATCTAAAGTTTTAACATCTTCGGCATAAACAATAGAGCTTCCCGACAGTGTTGTAATCATCATAAGTAAAGTTAATATTTTTTTCAATGTTTATTTCTCCTATTTAATTAAATTTTTATAAATGCTTTCTTTATTCTTTTTGTAATCATTTTCTAGATTAATTAATAATGAATTTAATTTTTCTTCTTTTTCTATAAATAACTCAAAATAATTAATAATAATTTTTGGATTCCATAAATCTTCATCTTTTAAAAGAACAAAATCTTTTGATTTGTTTGAATATAATGCAAGATTTAATCCTTTTCCATAATAATGAGGACTTATGTTTAAAGAATATCTATTATCTTTTGTTTTTATAGACAAAATATTTAATGAGTAATTTGTATACTTCAATTTGTAAGAATTAAAAAAATCTTTATATATAATTTCTATGTTTTTATTGACAGCATTTTGTTTAATTTTTTCAATCTTATCAAATTTTACCCATTTATTTAAAGAACTTTTTTTAATTTGTTCTATTTTTTGTTTTTCTTCTTTTGTTAAAATAATTTGGATATATTTTTCCATTAATTTACTCCTTTTAATTTTTTAAAAAGAACAGATTCTATTATATCAAAAAAATATAAATTTTGCAAATTTAGGAATATTTAATAAATAGAGATATTTACAAAATACTAATATTAATAAAATAAAAGGAGCATAGTATTGGCTAAGAATAGTAAAAAAAATGTATCTTATTCAGCAAAAGATATAACATCTTTAAGACCTGAAGAACATTTAATAAAAAGAATGAACTTGACTTTCTCTAATGAAACAGGAGATGAATTAAATCCTTTCTCTAGTCAAAAATCAGTTGCATGTAGAGAAATTCAAGATAATGGAACTTCTGAAATTTCTAGGGGATATGGAAACTATGTAAGAACTATTTTCTTTAAAGATGGAAGTGTTGAAGTGCAAGATAACGGAAGAGGACTTCCGACTGACAGCACTATAAATGCTTTTGGAGAAGAAGTTTCAGGATTTATTGTAACAATGGGGACTCTTCAATCAGGAGAAAATTTAGGTGAAAATGAAGCTCAAGGTAAAGCTACAAACCAAAATGGTCTTGGTGGTTCAGCAGTAAACTTTTTATCTAGTCGAATGGATATTAAAGTTTATAAAAATAACAAAATTTATAGCTTGTCATTTAAGAAAGGTGTTCCTGGTTATTTTGAAAAAGATGATGATATAAATTCTAAATTTGAACCAATTGAAGATAAAACATATATAAAAGTATCAAAAGATAATAGACCTCAAAAAGAAAAAGAAATATTTCCTAAAGGAACAGCAATTAAATTCTGGTTAAATGATGAAGTATTTGCTTCTCCATATCCAATCAATGTAGATGATATGATAACTAGAATTAAAGGAACAGCGTTCTTACTTCCAGGAAATACATTTGAAGTTATAAATGAATTAAGAACATTAGAAGACGGGACATATCAACATGAAATATATAATTTTGAAGAAGGTATCTCTCAATTAGTAGAATTAAATCAAACTGGAAATCCTATTACACCAATTCAAACATTTAAAACTGAAGGATTTTATACTCAAAAAAATGTTCCAGTTCAAGGAAAAGATAAAAAAATTATTCATAAAGATGTCGAAAGAAGTGTTGATATAGAATTTTCATTTGGATATACAAATTCTTTCAACTACTCTTCTGATTCTTATGTTAATACAATTAGAACAAAATTAGGTGGGGTTCATGTTGACGCTTTTGAAGAAGCTTTAACTAAAGCTTTTAATGAAAGAGTTCTTTCTATGAAATCTATTATTAAGGCTAGTGATCCTACTCCAACTATTGATGATTATAGAGAAGGCTTATCTAGTGTTATTTCTGTATATGTATCAGAGCCTGAATTTTCAAATCAGATTAAAGAAAAATTAGGTGGAAGAGTTGTTAAAAAAGCAATTTATGATGCTATTTATAAAGAATTATCTCAATTTGCACAAGCTTCTAAAAATCAAAATATTATGAAGGTTATTGCAGAAAAAGTTGCTATGGCCGCAAAAATAAGACAAGCTAAAAAAGATGAACAAGAATTGAAACGTGAAAAAGCTAAATTAAAATCTAGTTCATCAAATCTTCCTGATAAGTTAGTTGATTGTGAAGTAACTCATAGTGAATTTTCAGAATTATTTATCGCAGAAGGAGATTCAGCTGTAGGAAGTCTTAAAGCCGCTAGAATTTCTAAGTATCAAGCTATTCTTCCTATTCGAGGGAAGATAGTTAATGTATTAAAAGAAACCCCTAAGAAAGTTCTTGCTAATAAAGAAGTCCAAGATATTATAAAATGTCTAGATGCAGGAGTGGGAGAAGATTTTGATATTGACAATGCTCGTTATCAAAGAGTATTCTTGTCTTGTGACGCCGATGTAGATGGGGGACAAATTGCAAGTCTTTTACTATTATTCTTCTATAAATTGTTTCCTGGTTTAGTTAAAGCTGGAAAATTATATAAAATGAACTCTCCTCTATTTTTTGTAAAAGAAAAAAATGTGAAGAAAATGCACTATTGTTTTACTCAACAAGAATATGATGCTCTTGTAAAAGAATTAGAATATTATGATAAGAAAACTGGTCAGAAAAAAACAAAAATAGAAAGAGTTATTAGAGCTAAAGGTTTAGGGGAAGTTGGAGCAAAAGAACTTAGAGAAGCTTCAATGTACCCAGAAACTAGAAATATTACTCAAATTACTATTGATGATATTAAAGAAGCTGAAGAAGCTTTGAATATTGCAATGGGAACTGATTTGACAATCAGAAAAAAATGGATTGAATTAAATCCTATGACTTTAGTTGAAGATTAAAAAACACTCAAAATTTAATTTGAGTGTTTTATTTTTTGTTTTCAGTAGAAATTCTCAATTGAATACTCTATAATAGGTCCAGGAACTCATAGGAAGCTCTCCACAAGCGTCTAAAAGCATTTTGATATAAATATACTACTAGCTACTTAAAATTGAATCCAGAGCTTCCTAGAGCGTTTAAATAACATAGAATTAATCTGTTGAAATAATGTAAGTATGATGTATTGTATTTTCACCATCATAAGGAATTGATTTTTTTGATGGAGATGGAGTTGTAACAATTAACTCATAAGGAGAACTCTTATCTTGACCTGTTGCCCATCTTCCATGAGTTCTTCTTGCATATCTTGTTTCTAAATTAAATACTTTTCCTGTTTCAGAAATAAGATTATTACTTGTATCATCTTTTACTTCTGTAATTTTTTCAATTTGTTTATTTTCTTTATTATATAAAAATAAATTTTCAATGTTTCCTTTTTTATCTTTATATAAATTAGAAATTCTAAATGGTTCAGAAATATTTTTAGAATCAACAGGATAAGATTTTGTAAAAGGTAAGTCTTTTGTTTCTTTTCGATTATTAATTTTTGCAGATTTAATTTTGTTTTCTAAATATTCATGTAATTGATATTCCTCTTCCAATATCATATTTGTTTTCTGTAACTCTTCTAATTCACTTTTTCTAATATTATTCTCTGAAATTGCTTTATTATCAACATTATTGTAAATATATTTAATTTTATTTTCATCAATAGAATTTTTAATAAGCTTCCCTTTTTTATCATATAATTTATTAAATGATAACATATTATTCTTTATTGTATTATAATCTTTTTCTAATAGCTCTGGATTATTTTTGTAATCACTAATCCATTCCAAATTCTTTTTAGAAAAACTATTAACAAATACTGGCAAGCCTTTAAACGGTCCAAACTTTTGAACTAAAGCATGTTGGGCAACAACTTTAACAGGTCCCTCAACATTTTCGAGATAAGCTAATGGAACAGGAGAATTTTCATAAACAACATATCCATTTTTATCTAAGAATCCTTTTTCATAAGCTATATTAGTTTGTTTCAAAATCTCTAATTCATCTTCTGATAATTGGCTTTCAAATTTCTTTCCTAAATTTAATCTTTTATTTTCAATAAATTTATAAGATTCATCTAACATCTTTCTTTGATTTTCAATAAAGTGATTATTAAATTTAATATATTCTTTAATTTCTTGTGAAGAAAGATTGTCAGTATTTAATTTTTTAGGAAAATAATTTTCATGAATTAATTGATTTGAGTAATCAATAAAATTATTCATCTTTTCTTTTGTTTCAAAGTGAGGAGAAGGCTCCCCGTCTTGATTTTTTAGAGGACAATTTCCAGATTTAGCTTTACATTGTACAGGAACACCTCTTTTACCAATATGAAAAATAGTCATTTTCTTAATTCCCTTTATATCTTTGATTTTATTTGAAATATCATTCTTTTTTTATTATATCATTTTAACTCTATTTAGACAAATAAAAACAACTAATTAATCTAGTTGTTTTATTTATATATAATTTGAGTTGTTGGAGCAAAATTAATTTCTTCAATTTTTTTCCAATCTGAATCAAATTTTTCTAATTGAAACAAAAATTGATAATGTTTTTCTTTACCTTTTATACGAACATCTAAAATTGTTAAAATTGGACTATATTCCTCATTCTCAATATTAAAATATTCTATTACAAAATTGTAGAAAACAGGCGTAAAACTTTCTAAAGAATTTATTCCAACTCTTCCAAATTTTTCATTAAAAGAATTAAATAATTCTTCTGTATATTCTTTATTTACATATTTTTTAACTGTATCAATTGGAATATTTTTCATCTTTAAACTCTCCTCTAATATCTTTTTGTTGTATATAAGCTTTATAAGTTTGTTCCATTAACATTGTAATTGTTAATGGGCCTATTCCGCCGGGAACAGGTGTGACTAAAGAAACTTTATCAATCACATCATTAAAATCAACATCTCCTACAATGTCTTTACCAACTCTATTAATACCGACATCAATTACAACAGAGTTATTTTTTATAAAATCTTTTGTTATAAAGTTGGGCTTTCCAATTGCAACAATTAAGATGTCTGCTTGTTTTGTAATATCTTTTAAGTTTTTAGTTTTTGAATGAGTGATTGTGACTGTTGCATTTTCTTCTAATAATAAATGTATCATTGGTTTTCCAACAATATTACTTCTTCCTACAATTACTACATTCTTTCCCTCTAACTCTACCTTAGAATATTTTAATAATTTAATAATTCCTAATGGTGTGCAAGGAATTCTAGTTTTTTTATTTCCTATCAATAATTTCCCTATATTAACAGGTGTGAAACCATCAACATCTTTTTGTGGAGAAATTCTTTCAATAACATAATTTTCATTAATATGAGAAGGTAATGGTAATTGAACTAATATACCATTTACAGAATTATCTTCATTTAATTTATCAATAATAGATAATAATTCATTTGTTGTAGTTTCATTAGATAAATGAATTGTATTTGTTTTAATTCCAATATTTTTAGCTATATTTTCTTTGTTCTTAACATATATTTGACTTGCTTTATCTTCTCCAACTAATACAACTGTTAAAGATGGTTTTTCTTCAAGTCTATTTATCTTTTCTTTTAAGCTTTTTTGTAATATTAAAGATAATTTCTTTCCATCTAATATTTTTGTCATAAAATCTAAATACCTAACTTGTTTTTTTTCTATGTTTATAATATTCCTTTTTTATCCTTTTTGAAAGATATTTTTATTAAAAAAAGGATATTTTATGAATAAAATTAAAAAGAAAACTTATAGAAATAGTTCTTCATTTACATTAATGTCATGGATGTCATTTATCTTTTTCTGTTCTCTTATTCTAATAGGATTATATACATTAAAAGAACCTTTAATGGTAAAAGGTTATTATCTTATGGGTTCAGTTGGACTAATTAGTTCATCATTTACATTAGCTAAAGTTATAAGAGATAATCAAGAAGATGATGATATTTATAGCAAATTAATTCAAGATACTTATAAAGATTAAAAGATAGCTTATTTTAAGCTATCTTTCTTTGTTTAAAACATTTTGAGTTATATAAACATTTTCTTTGTTTATAATGGCTTTTAAAGCATCTCCATTATAATTATTGAAATCAGTTAATTTATCTTTATCAATATTATTTTCCCAATTAATAATTTTATCATAGTCACTAGGTGTTTTATATTTATCAAACCCTAAATCGTTCAATTGATTTGATGTAGATGTTGAAAAAGTTTTAAACACACTACTATCAAATGAATCTAATTTTGGAATTGAATATGAACTAACATTTTGACCATAATCAGTAGGGTATAGACTTTCTACACTACTTCCTGTTACAGTTGAAGGCTTTTCCCATTGAGAGGTGTCTTTACCTTCATTAAAATATTGCATTAATTGTTTAAACAATACTTGATGATTATGATAAACACTTTCATAAATTTGATTTCCATATTCATAAGGAGTATCATAACCTACCCAGAATCCCGCACTTACAGACTTAGTTGTTCCACCTATCCATAAATCACTTGCTGTTCCATCTCCAAATCCATAAGATGAATCATATCCAACAGTTCCTGTCTTGACAGCATATCCACTATATGGCAAAATTGCAAATCGAGCTGTTCCATCTGCTCTAGGGACTTCTTCCATCATTCTTAATAGAATGTATGCAGTTGATTCATTCATAGCTTTGTTTGAAGGTAAAATAATTTCTTTTTCGGAATTATCATTAAATTTAATTTTAGTAATATATTGAGGCGTTTTATATGTTCCCAAATTAGCTAAAGTTGCTTGTGCGGCCGCAAGTTGTTGAGTTGAAATATTTAAACCTAAAGCATCTTGACCACCATAAGTTTCATTAACATCCATCCCAATTCCAGATAAGAATTTTTTAGTATTTGCTGAACCCGTAACTTCATCTAACAATCTAATTGCTGGTGTATTTAAAGACCATTTCAAAGCTTTAGCCATTGAAATATTTCCATAAGTAGCTCCTCCATAATTTCTTGCAACAATTGATGTTCCAGGATAAGTATAATTTGAAGAATCTAATAAAGTTCCACTACCTTTCCCAAAATATTCAATTGCTGGTCCATATGAAATCCATGGTTTAGTTGATGAACCTGATGAACGTGTTTTTTGTGTTGCTCTATTTAGACCAAAAGCTTCACCATATCTTCCTCCATATTGTGCCATTACATAACCAGTATTAGGATCTATGAAAGTTCCTGCCGCTTGCATATTTTCATCTTGATAACCATAAAAATTATCAAAAATTGATTTAACTTCTGAATTTACTTTAGTATCTAATGCAGTATAGATTTGCATTGGAGTTCTATTTAAATCATATCCCAAGTCTTTAATTTGTTCTAAAGCTGAAGCTATATAAGCTGAATGTTCTTTTCCTTGTTCTAAGACATTAGTATTTCTCCAATAACGTGTTTGTAATCCTTCTTGAACAGGAACCTTCTTAACTTCTTCATACATATTTTCATCAATAATTTTCTCTCTTAAAGCTGATAACAAGACTTCTTCTCTTCGTTTTTCAACAGCTTCGGGATTATCATACAAATTATATGTTGATGGAGCTTGCCCTAAACCAGCAATAATAGCTAGTTTAGAAATAGTAGAAGCATCATTTCCTGTTAAATCTTTTAATGATTGATTGTAATATGTTATAGCAATTGTATTTGCTCCATAAGAACCTTCTCCCATATTAATCAGATTGATATAATATTCAAGGATTTTATCTTTAGAAAAATTCTTTTCCATTTGAATTGATAAAAACAATTCTTGGATTTTTCTCTTAATTGTTCTATCTTCATCACTTGAACTGAAAGAAACATTTTTAACAAGTTGTTGATTAATTCCTGAACCACCTCTTCTACCTCTTGATAGAACAGCATTAATTAGAGCTTTAAAATCAAATCCTGGATTAGTATAAAAATCTTTGTCTTCTGTTGCAAGAAGCATTTTTTTATAATTATCAGGAATATCTTCAATTTTAATATAATCTCTAATATGTTCAGTGTCAGACCAAATTATTGTTCCGTCAGTTGCATACATATTACTAGTTTCTCCAACTGATTCATTAAGTAAACTTTCTGTAATTTTAGGAGAATCATTTACTGTTTTTAATACATAAAATCCTGTAAACAAAGAAGCTGTAAAGATTAATAAAAGTGTAAATTTAAATAAAATTTTAAATGTTTTACTAATTATTTTCTTTATTTTCTGAAGACGAGTCAGCTCTTGTTTCCGTTTCATTTCCATTATTTACCCTTTCTCTTGATGAACTTGAAGTAGTAGAATTTCTTCTTTGTTCAGATGAACTTGATGAACTTGTCTCTTTTGGTTTTTCTTCGGGTTTTTTCCCTTTTGAAATTACTACATCAATAATAGAATCTTTATATATTTTATTATAATCACCTTTCTTAGGATATTGACTAATGATTTTATCTTTCTCAATATCATCAGAATATTCTTCTTTAATATTAAATGTAATATTATCTTTATATTTATCCAAATCTGATTTAGTTGTAAGTGTTGGAATATCTAATAATTTATTTCTATAACTTTCATAACTTGATATAAATTTTTCAAAAGATTCTTTATTCTCTTTAGTTTTATTATAAACATTAACTTTTTCAATTTGTTTATCATGACTATTAAGAATATTTTCTGCTTTCTTTATAATTGGACTAAAATAATCATTTATTACCAACCATTTGTAGTGTAATGAATTTATTTGGGAATTCCAATTTACAATTAAATTTGATGAAACATCTTTTTTAATATTAACTTGATTTGTTTTAACTTCAAATGTTGAGCTAAAAACATCTACAATATTTGAAATTATACCAATATCATCTTTAAAATTATAAATAGATGTATATACTTCATTTGCAAATTTTTTATTCGACTTATCATCTGGATCATCTAACACATTTTTAATCGTTTCTCCATATTTTGATACAAATGAAATAATTTCTGATGGTGTTGTTGTAGTATTAATTTCATTTTCATTTCTAAAAAATGATTTATATGTTTTTCTTATTGGATAAAGAGTTATAATTGTATTGTAAGTTTTAGACTCTTTATCTTTCAAATTGTCAGGCAAAGAATTATATTCATTAGACAATTTTTCAATATTTTCATTATTAGCAGAATCATTAAATTCGCCTTCTTCTCGATTGTAAATGTCTGATACTAATTTTGTATAACTTTTTAAAGTTTGTCTCTCTTTTGGTGTTAAATATAACATATAAGCTTCTTCATCTGCTATTTTTGTTTCTTCACCCTTTTCCCAAACAGAAGTATACATGTAATGTCCATAAATTCTCAGTCCAACTAGTAATCCTGTTAAAGTAATAAGAAGTATTGTTATCCAATATCCTCTATTAATTTTTTTAGAAAGACTAATTTTTTTATTAATTTTTTCTTTTCTTTTCATTTTCACCTCTATTTAAGATTCACCTCTATTTAAGAAGTTCTTTAGTTATTTTTGATACCATTCTCATGTGGTACAAGAATTGTAGAATAGTGTATATCCTATAATTCAAGATTGTTTTTCGTCCGTGACCACAATGACTATTTCATCTTAAAGCAGATGAACATTTTAATTTCATTCTCTTTTTAGTTTCACCACGGAGGAATCACAACATCAAAGATAATGAAAAGTTATTTTAATTTTGAATTTCCACACAGAGCCAGACATCAATCACTTGGTCTTATTCTGGTTAAGCAGAAATACTATGTTATTTTATTTTATCTTTTAGAAACATGCCTCTACGAGCAATAACATAAGAAGCTCCAGAGTGTATATTTAATTTCATTTTTAGACAATATTTTTGTTTTGAAATCCTACTTGTCCATGCTGGATTAACTTTATGTAAGAAAATTCTATTTTTAGCACATTTGGAAGTTATGATAGAATCAAATTTAGAATAAGCAAGAGATGATAACATCTCATTATATTTTTTACCTCTTTTACTAATTACATTATCTTTCTTTTTAGTAAAATTGAGTTTTTCTATAACTAAATCTTTTCCAGTATTTAAACAATAATCTTTTAGTTTAGTTGCTATACTTTGGAAATTATTTGTTGTTTGATTACCTTTGCTATATTGATAATTTATATTAAAAGTATTTATTAAGTTACCATATTTATCTGTTTCACTTACTGATACAAAACCTTTATTAAAATCTACTCCTATTACACCATAACTATTTCTAGTTACACATAATTCTTTATTATGTTCAAAATTGTAAATAATTTGAAGAAATACTCTATCATCTTTAAGTTTAATTCTATAAGTCAAAGCACTTTCTTTAGTTCTAAGTAGATTCTTTAATAAGTTAGTATGGTTTTTATTATTAAAATTAAATTGGCCGTAAACAAATTTATCATTATCTAAATCAATTTCTTTTCTAATTCTAAAATAGAATTGATTGATTATTGGGCTGTATTCAACTTGAAAATTGTTATTACAAGTGTTATCGTCAGCTCTACCTAAAAAATAGATTTCACTATCTCGTTTCTTAACAAATTCTTTATAATCTTTTTGTAGTAAATTCTTAGTACCAAAACATACTTTATATTTGTCAGTTTCAATTTCATTTTCAAGATTTTTAAGTTTTTGCTTCTTAGTATTTAACCTATTTTGCTTCCAATAGATTTTTATTTTTAGATTTTTGTATTTAACAAAGTTAAAATCTTTTAAATTGTTATTTAATGAGATTCTTTGTAAAGTTCTTTCATTTTTTAATTTAGTTAATTCTTTTTCAAGAGTAGAAATTTTTCTCTCTAAACTTTTTCTTTCAAATTCTTTTAATTCTTTGATAGCTTCATAACGGCCTAACATATTACTTAATATTGCATCAATAGCTCTACTTGTTAAATTAAATTCTTCTTTTAGTTGAGAATGAATAATATTTCTATCTTTTTGAGTTGTTTTACCATTTTTAATATAGTAATTTTTAATTTTATGAAATGTTAATCTCTGAATTTTGTTGAATAATGCAATATAATCAGAAATGTACTTACTAACAAACTGATTATATTCTTTATTCAATTTTAATTCAGTTGTTATCGTAAATACATTACTCATTATTTGATAACTCCTTATTCGAGGTTAAATAAATCCACTTCTTTCAAATCTTCTGAAATATGTAGCTTATCTCCTACCAATTTAATATAATGTTGCATGAAAAGTTCAGCTACTTTAGCTTCGCCTAACAATTCTTCTAAATCATTGATAGTTTGAATTTGTTCTTATTTACTCTATTAGCTTTCATTATAGCAATTTTTCAGTTTAAAATTTTTCTAATAACTTCATATATTTAAACCTCATCTCTATTGTTTTATTTTTATTATATCAAAAAAATATATTAAAAACAATAAAATAAAGAGAATTTTAAAATTCTCTTTATTTTTAAAATTATGATAAATGTTCTCGTAATGCTTTTATTGATAGATTTAGTTCTCTTGTATAAATTCGTTGTGTTATATTATTATTAGTTAAAAACTCTTCCTTTGTTGTTTTATCAAAGTCATTATATTCATATTTAATAATTTCTTGTTGAAGTGGAGTCAAATTTTCTTTTATTGCATTTAGAATATTTTCTGAAAAATTTGAAGGAGTATTTTTATTATCAATAAAATCATAATAAGAAAGATTCTTTCTATCTTCAATTACATCTTTAAAATCCATAGGGTGACCAGATTTGTCAATAACAGAATAATCTAATGAAGAGATTCCTTTTAAAATATCTTCTGTTGCAATAAATTTATCATGAGTAAGATTAGGAAACTTATCTTGATTCATCTTTACATAATCTTTTAAGTCTATTTTATCTTCTAATCCTTCTTCAATCCACATTTTTTTAGCTTTAGCATAATCAATGTTTGTAAAGTGTTTAAATGAAATCAAACTTTCTTCTTTATTACATTTATATGTTAATTCTTTTAAAATTGGCATTCTAGCAACCGTTGTTATTTTTGTATTTCTAGTATAATCATATCTCCAAATTGCAGTCATTAGACCTATACAAGCATCAATTTTAGCATCTTCTATGTCATAATCTCTTGTTTGTGTTCTCCTAATAAAATCATATGCGGCCTTGAAAGCAAATCTTTGATTAGCTAAAAATAATTTTTGAGCGGCTTCTATTGCTAATTTATGTTTTTCGTCATTTTCTTTATCTAATCTCCATTCATAAATATATTTCCCTAATGCTAACTCTTCATCTTTTGACAACAATTCATTTTTCTTCTTAGCTCTGCCCAATAATCTTATTCTCCTTAATATTTAAAATTTTCTGAATTTTCTGACTATTTATTTTACTTGTATTCTCATAATAATAAATTTATAAATCATTTATTTTACATCTGTTTTGTTATATTTTCTATCTTTAATTCTGATTTTTTAGCTTCTTTACCAAAAATATTAAAATATTTCATTTCAGTTACTTTAATATCATCATTAACTTCTATCATTCTAGTTGTTATTTCAGGAGCTGTTATAATTTTATTTTTATTATAAGTGATATATCCTATCTTTCCTTGTGTATAAAGAGAGATTTTTTCAACTTTTCCTGAATCAGAAG
>ERZ773037.766-NODE-766-length-17208-cov-7.540022_pt1 | contig 17208 bp, 13 predicted proteins | sample MGYA00511466_ERZ773037 | MGnify/ENA primary metagenome ERZ773037 (study PRJEB29015, sample SAMEA2738146) | human oral metagenome | biome: human oral; feature: human-associated habitat; material: saliva | place: China | collected 2202 ... | reverse complement strand
CTGTTTATAGCTGTTTATAGCTGTTTATAGCTGTTTATAGCTGTTTATAGCTGTTTATAGCCAAAACTTTTGCGTAAAACCACAGTAAATTCTTGCCATGGTCAACCGACTATGGTATACTAATAATGTAGTCGATAGACTACTGTGGTTATTTCTTATTTCATTGTTCTTTGCTTCTAGTTAACGCTATTAGTTATACTATTTTCTAAACTTTCTAAAAAGAGAAGGAGACCCGATAGGGTCTTCTTTCTTTTTGCCCAAAAAACCACAAGCAGGTTTTGACTTGCATTTGTTTTCTGAAAATGATACTATGATTAGCGTACAACATGTTCGGAACTCCAAAAATACTTACCCGAACAGATAGAAAGGAAATTTATTTTCATGAATAAACGTATGGTGTTCAACAAAGATTACCTCAACGGTAAAACCAAAGGTCACGGTATCACACGCAAAACCAAACTCGGTGTAGCGTCAGGTATCGCACTTGCTGGAGGGCTTGCCGTTTCAGGTAACGTAGCAATGGTATCAGCTGATGAAGTAACAGCAACGCTCAAACCAGCAGATACAACGCCTGTTACGACAACAGCAGAAACCCCAACAACGGCTACTGCTCCTGCTTTGGAATATGCAAACGGTGCGTCTAACGCATCAACCGTTATTGCAGAAAACCCAAGCCCTGCAACTAACCTCGAAACCGCACAACCAGTCGCTACGACTGACAATGTGACGGCTGAGAAAACAGCAGGTCAAAACTCAGGTGAAATCCGCGTTGACGTTCAAAACAAAGAACATGACAAGGCTGTAGCTGACGCTAAAGCCGCAGGTATCAACGTTCAAGAACAACCTAAAGAAACAGCTCCTTCATTCGAAGACGCTCAAGGTAAGCTCAAGGCCGAAACAGCTAACATTAAAACAGCTACGGCTGACTTCAATGCCAAACAAGCCGACTACAACGCTAAACAAGCCGAGTATAAAGCTAAGAAAGCTGACTATGACGCTAAACAAGCAGACTTCGTTACTAAAACCAAACAGTACGAAGAAGCAACAGCTATCAACAACCAATTAAAACAAGCCGTTGAAACAGCTAAAGCAACTGCTGATGACGTTAATAAAAAAGCTGGTAAAACAGTTCTTACTATTAGTGAAACCACTAAACCAATGACAGCGTCTGAAGCTATCACAAGTGGTAAACAACAACTTGAATTGGCTAAGAAATCAGCAGACGACCTTAAAGCCGCTTACGCTACCTTCTCAGGTCAACGTAGCGAAGCTGAAGCCGCTAAAGCAGCTCTTGACAAGGTTATTGCTGAAGCTAAAGCACAAGGTGCTAACATCACCGACAAAGGAACGATTAAAGTTTCAAACTACGCTGAAGCTAAAGCTAAATTAGAAGAACTTCTTGAAAAAGCGCAAAAAGCGAAATCACAAACAGGTGGTAACGACGCTAAAGTTCAAGAATACAACAAACGTGTCCAAGCGGTTATCGACAAAAACGCTCACACAACGCTTCCTAACGACCCAAGCCACCCAGGCTTCACACCTTCAGGGTCTACTTCTCACATGTCAGCCATTGACGTCAATGGTTATACCTTCGTTTCTGAGGGCGACCTCAAAAACCCTACCATGTATATCATGCGTAAAGACGGTAAACCTATCGACAAATCTAAAGTCGTTAAAACCATTTCATGGGGTAACGTAGCTCCTGAGGGTCCTGGACTTTCAACACCAACCGGCGCATGGGCTGACGCTTACAACACGAAAAACGCAACACAAGACTGGATGGGTAAACGTGGTGTGTGGTATCGTATTCCTAAAGCAGCTACCATGCTTGACGGTTCGGTTCATGACCTTATGATGCTCGTTGACCTTGACCAACAAGGACTCGCTGTCAATGACGACCAATTCCGCTTCTGGAACGCAGATGGTGCGATTAACTCAATGGACGGTTACGGTGGTAACCACTCGAAAGACGGTATCCGCGTGCTCTTCCGTATCGACAGCGAAACCAACTCACAACAATACATCTGGCCTACAGTAATGTATGACTTCGACGGTGGTCAATTCCTCGAAGTTGATACAGGTAACACAGCCGTTACAGCCGTTGGTGGTGGTATGCAAGCACACCGTGACGAAACCGCATCAAGCAACGTTGGTTCATTCCGAAGCCACGACGACCTTGGTCTTAACGGCCCTGGCGGATACGGTATCAACGTGGACAACAACGCCCTTAACGGACGTTCATCAAGTCCTGACGGTACCCTTCTTCTCGTTCAAGTAGACGCTCAGTACAACACTATCATCCGTAACAGCGGTAACAGTTACCCAACACTCGTAGCGCGTGCGGACTTTGGTGCTGACAGCGCTATTGACCTTGTGGTTCAACCTGAAGTCACAAAACCAACCGTTGAAACAGCTAACTACGTTGTTGATACGCCATCAGCAAACGTTACGGTCGTTTACGGTTCGGTTGAAAAACCAGTAGCTCCTGTTGCACCTAAAGCACCAGTTGCACCTCATGCATCAGTGACAGCTCACAGCTACGAAGTGACTCAAAAACCAACCATTTCTAAAGAAGTGGTTAACAACGACAACGTTGATATCAACCGTCACAAAGTCGCTAAAAACTCTACCGTTAAATGGGTGCTTACAACCAACGCTGAAAAAGCGGGACGTAAAGCTATCAAAAACGGTACCTACGTTATCACAGACGCCCTTCCATCAGGATACCAAGTCGACCTTGACGCTACAAAAGCCGAAAAAGGTAACGACGCTTACAACATCGTAAGCTTCGACAAAGACAAGAACATCTTGACAGTGGCTCTTACAGACGCAGAAACAGCTAAATACAATGCTAACCTCGATAAAGCCTACGATACGCCTAACTTCACCGTTGTTGGTCGTGTCCTTAACGATAACGCAACGTACAAGAACACTTACCGTCTTGACATCGGTAACCAATACCGCATCATGTCTAACACGGTAGAGGTCTACACACCGGGTGGTGAAGACCCTAACAGTCCAGACCCTAAAGACCCTAACAACCCGCATGGCGGTTCTAACATCGAACCAGTCAAACACAACCGTGACAAAGACGGTAAAGACATCGATGGTAAAGAACGTCTTGCGGGTTCTACCAACAACTACGTTGGTAAAATGGACCTTGACCAATTCAAAGGCGACAAGTCTGACAAAGCAGCTATCAGCCGTGGTTTTGCTTTCGGAGATACTTGGGACAAGAAAGCCCTTAACTTCGACGCTAACAAGGTGACTGTCACGACGTCTGACGAAGTTGGTAAAGGTGAAACCATTGACCCATCTACCTTCGTTGCAACAACTTACACAAGCCTTGATGAAGTGAAAGCCGACAAAGACGCTAGCGCCTTCCTTGAAAACGCTGGTATCAAAGTAGACTTCGACAAGTACAACTTGACCCTTTGGAAAGCTAAAGACTCTCAAGACTTCTACAACAAATACGTTGTGACAGGTACTAACCTCTACTTCCACATGCCTATGGACGTTAAATCAGAAATGGCACAAGCTGGCGGTGAGTACACCAACAAAGTCTTCCAAGTAACCTTCGGTAACGGTTACGACGGTAACGTTGTGGTTAACAAAGTACCTACTATCAAACCTGAAAAAGACGTGGTTATCGACGTGTCAGACCCAACGTCTATCAACGATGCTGTTGTGCCACTCGGAGAAATCCGTTCGTACAAACTCGTTGGTGGTAAAGTGGACAAAGAAGCTGTTTCAGGTCTCTTCCAATACGGCTTCAAAGATAAACTTGACACAGCACATGACCTCTACACAGACTACTACCGTGTGAAATTGGCTAACGACGTTACCCTTAAAGACGGCACAACCGTTTCTAAAGACGACGTAGCTAAATACGGTAAAGCTGAGTTCAAAGACGGCGTTTGGACCTTCGAGTTCGATAAAGCCTTCCTCGAAAGCCTCTCAGGTAAGGAAGACTTCCAAGCTATCGCTTACATCGAGTTCAAACGTATCGCAACTGGTGACGTTTACAACGAATACACTAACACGATTAACGGTGTTGAATACCTCTCTAACAAAGTTGTCACACATACACCAGAACCACCAAAACCTGAAACACCAGCTAAACCAGGTGTACCAACGCCTGAGGCTCCAAAACCTCAAGCACCAGCAACGCCTGAACGCAAAGTGCTTCCAAACACAGGTGATAAAGGTAACGGTACCTTGACAGCTATGGGTATTACGACTCTTGCAGGTATGACAGCTGCTGCTCTTGCAAAACGTTACAGCCGTAAAGAAGACTAAAAACCCCTAGCCTGTCGTTAAACATCATACGTACATATACACACGAAAAGAACCTCGCATGAGGTTCTTTTTTTATACCGTAAAATCCCCTCTTATGTTATACTAGATAGTGATATCACAAGAAAGAAAGGACTTTAAATCGGACTAGCCGACCAGTCGCCTAGACGTCTTTTTAACCCTATGCTACACTTAAAACCCTATTTGATACTCTTTGGGTTATGCTTGCTCTGTTGCCTAAATACCCTATGGTTTATCGCAACAGGTTTTATGGCAACGCGTCTTGACGACGATAAAACAAAATTCAGAAATACGCTTTACGATTTTTATTTGGACAATCCGCTATGGCTTGTATGGAGCGCCTTTTCGCTAGTTATTTTTAGCGTCAACGGTTACGTCACCCTACTTGCCCTCACATCTTAGAAAGAAACTTATGAGCTTTAACACAATCGCCTATTTAGACAAATCCCTTGAACAACCCCTACCGTCTATCGCAGACGCCTCAGATTACGACACAGCGCTCGATACGCTTATCTCAGCCATTGAGATAGACATCAACCGTTTCAACGAACGCACGCGCCGTGATACGCATCACAACCCACGAACCATCACCATTAGACCCGCAGCTCTTAGAAACTACGTCGCTGCGCGTCTTGTGCTGAATGACGGCGTTTACTACTTTAAAGGCACCAACCGCTATATGGAAGAGCTATGGCCCTTATCCGCCGTCTCTAAAATCGCCAATTATGTCAAATTCCACATGCATCCAAACATCTGAGGTATATTTATGGCTATGCTAATAATAGAATGTTCTAACTGCGGACACACAGACGCCCTACGGGGTTGGGCTGAACCTCAAGACCTCAAGGGCACCCCATGGGCCGAACTCGATGAAAAAGGCATTATCGAGCTTGAAAAACGTCAGAAAGGTCTCCTGGACAAGTACGATCCATGGTCACGCTTTGACGCTAATCCCGTTTGCCCCAAATGCGGGTCTAAGGACGTGATAAAGACGTAAGGAACGTGATTTCCTATTAAAAATACGGTAAATCTTTGCTTTTGTTATAAAACTATAGTATACTATACTCTAGCAGTTATCGAAATAGAGGCCTACGCCTCTATAGATTTTCTGTAGAATGTAACGGACGTTAGTCTTGCGTATCTCTTATTAAAATCCATCATTCAAATCTTTGCATTAGTGTAAAAACTAATAGAAAATTTCATTGATACACAGGGCTAACCCCTTACATTATTGTCTGTAGATTTCAAAACAAAACGGGGGTTTTCAAATGACAAAGACAACAAAACGCACACTCGCAATCTCAGCGCTCGCGCTTTTTGTGGGTGGTGCTTTAGTAACGACATCAGCTAAAGCTGATACGACCATTCCTTACAACCCAAGCACTATCTACAACCGATACGGTCATGTAGATAATGACGTCAGTGGGTGCATCTACAACCGTACAACCAACGGTGAAACACTCATTCGTTATGACAATTTTGAGTTGTATAACTATCAAGGAGAATCCGTCGATAAAACAGACGGAGCCATCTACCGCTATTGGCAACCTAAGTCAGAAGCTAGTGTCATCAACGACGCTAACAGCTTCTCTTACGACAACAGCGGACGTATCGTCTACAACTTCGATAGCTACGGCTATCAGTTGAACGAAGGTACGAACTTCGGCGCTAAGACCTTTATCGGCGAATTGAACGGACCAAACGGAACGGTCTATCGTTACTGGAAATAAGTGACCACAGGTCACGTGCGACTGTAAGCTCAGGTGGTAGAGCTCTTGACATAGTCAAGGTGCGTGGGTTCAATCCCCATTGGTCGCATTGAGTCGGTCTTACGACTCGTTACTGTCACCAGTAGACAGAATATACTCCCTAGCGATACACCTAACGGTTAAGGTCTGCATCCGCAGTGACGGTCTCAAGAGCCGTCTATCGCCATTGGCTTTCTATAAGCCCGTTTACACACTAAGGGGTCGTCTTGGATTCGACAGGCATATGGACTCTTGAATTTGGTACCGAGTGGTGACGTAATCACCGACTTAAATATAATTGCTAATACACAATTCGAAGGTGCTGCTGCCTAATCCCTCTGGGGTTAGTCAGTAAGACACCGCAAAACCTTTAGACCACACCGGTCGACGTTCCTTGAGTGGCGTCAAACTCAATTAACGTTTTCAAAAACCCGACGCTCGCAAGAAAGGCCCACTGACCCTTTCTTGTTAAATCTTCAGTTAGCCTTCTAGCCTTTGTGCGTTTGTCTAGAAAGCGAATGTATGAAAACGTAGCTGTACCCTATGAAATTCATTGGAAAGTATGTTTGGACGTGGGTTCGAAACCCACCGGCTCCATTGAGGTTAGCCTCAAAGAATTAGTATTTTTGCAGTTCGTTTAACTGAGTACGACTAAACATCTGCCAGCTATTCGTCTACACGACAGGCGTGTCGTTAAACGCGCACTCATAACAAGTAGCTGTTTACAGCTACTCCCTTATGTCCTCTTAGCTCAGAGATAGAAGCGTCGATAAGAAACTCTTCTCTTCTTGTCGAAGGTCGTGGGTTTAATTCCCACAGAGGACTTGAACCCTAATAGCCGCGCTACAGATTAGCGCGTAGGTGTATGGGTTCATTGATTGTAACCTCGCCCCTACTATCACTCTCCATCAAAATTATCCATAGATAGTAGGAGGCAACTATCCGCCATAGCTCAGTTGGTAGAGCGCCTGACTGTTAATCAGGTTGTCACAGGTTCGAGTCCCGTTGGCGGAGTTGTACCCTATGGGTGCAAAGACACTGTAAAATAGTGCCTTTTATGCGCAACCTTATACAGATATAGTGACGCAAGACAGTGACGTATCTCCCTGTAAGGTAGTGTTTGTATAGAAGTATGAGTAACAAATTCTATTGTGTGGCTTTTGAGTCGAAATGGAATGAACTTATATGGAATAGGTTAGCCGTAAGACCTTGAATTGAAATATTCTAAAATTAACCTGGAAATAAAATTTTTCAAATTTCACTATTTCTAGTTACGGTGCAAGACTCCTTAATGCACGTTATGTGCGCCTATAAACTTTTTTCTAGCCACTTTTACGTCTGTAACTCACATCCCACATGGTGAGACAGGGCGGAAGCTCTGTAAGTGGTGTTGCGTCATATGACGCGGTAACAAACGGTGATTATCACCACAATATGTCGTTTCTATGTTTTTGACATATCCCTGAAACAGCCTTTAGCTACGATATGTTAGTTTGTGCAGTTTTTGACATATCATTGGACGACCGCCCGTAAAACGGCGAGGAAGAGAAAGAAACTTCGATGACGTTCGTCGCGCAACCTCAGCTGGCTCGGTCAGCAGCTTAGCGGCACGTTTGAGCCCAAACCTATGACACAAGCGCATAGGGGTCAAAGGACCACGCCTTTAGTGGTATCCTGAGTAGGACAAGAACCTTTAACGGAGCGTCATGAGGGCAACGTTAGTTGGTAACTCTTGTCGGAATGTAGGGTGGAACTTCGCCACCCAAGGCTAAATACCGTCCACATAACTGATGAACCGGTCCCTGACAAGATGCACCGCGTTGGGTAAAGATATGCGTCCCCTATTGATAAAACCGCAGGGCGCCATCAGTTTTGGGTCTCGTAGTGTAGTGGTTATCACGTCGCCCTGTCACGGCGAAGACCGCGGGTTCGAATCCCGTCGAGACCGTCTGCCAAGCGGAATTGTTCAAACCTATTGACTAATCCGTCGCGTCAAAGCAAAGACGCTAAAAAACTCGTCATACTATAAAACGTATGATTTGCGGAGCGAGAACAAGAGTCATGGGTATGAATACCATGGCAATTTCCAATCGCTTAAAAAACGGCAAACACAGTCAGAACAGCCTGAAGTTGCCACGATTGTTTCGTTAGGTTCTGTTTTTGGAACAATCACACCTCGGGAAGTAGCTCAACTTGGTAGAGCACTTGGTTTGGGACCAAGGGGTCGCAGGTTCGAATCCTGTCTTCCCGATACAATAGGTTCTTAGTGTCAGTGGAAACACGACAGACTCCAAATCTGTAACCATCCGTTCGAATCGGGTAGAACCTGTTTAGCCATAAATCATGCATTAACAACAGTCGTCTCAACTGTTGGCGCGTGATTTAAAACGCCAATTGCGTTTATTGAGACAACGCAGCCAATAGTCAGGTGGCGCCTGACAGTCTCCGAGGTACGCTCTCGGTTGTTGAGGGGCTAGACCCCGATTGACTTGCAATAGTCAAATAGGTACTTATACTAGCGGCCGTTGACGGCAGACCTTATATCACGGCAGTCTGCGAAATAGTACCCAAACTTTTGGAAGGGGCTTGTCCCCTATAGCACACTGCTTTAGCCTATCAGCTAGAGGGGTCCCTGCTAGAAACGGTTGGTAGGTCAGCCGCAAACGCTCTACCCACTTTGTAGAGCCGTAACCTACAGTGTCGACCTCATGTGTGAGTGTCTGAAGAACTTCGGTTAATCAGCAACGTTTGGACTTAATCAACCCAAACGTCTGAACACGTGAGACCACCGACTACGCGCCCTGAACGAACGTTCCCAAAACGTTTGTTCATGAAAAAAGAAAACGTCTAGTTATGCCTTCCACAAAGCAGACGTTCAACTAATCAAAGTGCTTTTGGAAGTTTTTGCGCTTTTGTCGGGGAGGGTCAGCCCCGACGCACAAGCCGAGTTAGCTCAGTTGGTAGAGCAACGCACTCGTAACGCGTAGGTCGCAGGTTCGACCCCTGTACTCGGCATATAGCGCTAGTATCTCTACGGGGACTGGTGCGACCTTGCTACGATAGCCCTACGGGGCTCGTGGCAATTCATTTATCAAAACACATAGCTATATAACCAAAGGAAATAACTATGGCTACTCCAAACAATCATATCAGTGGAAAATGGACCAAAGAGCAACGCCAAAAAGCCGAACAACTTTTGATGAAACTCGTTCCAAGCGCTAAGCGCATCAGAAAGGAAACACTCAATGACTAGCTACGTTTTTCAAAACAAAACCGACCTTGTCAACCATCTGTTCGCCAAACTAGAGCAACCATCGTCTATTAAAATTCAAAAGACGCTCTATCTCCTGTTTGCTTTCTACGGGGCGACTTACGGTCAACTAAAAGCAACTTCAAGCGAATTAGAAATGATAAATCACCCTGCTTATTTGTTCGAACCGAACTTTGAAGCATGGCAATACGGACCCGTTGACCTTGACGCCCACAAAGCTATCCACGAGGAAGCATACGATCCGTTCGAGCTCGAAGACGCGGCGTTCGATAAAGCGCTTGAACCATCAGAAATACGAAACATCCGTCTGTTCATCGATAGTATCATTGAGCAAACCAATGATACGGATGACTTCACCTTGATTGGTCGCGTTTGTGAAGACGACGCTTGGGTATCTGTCGCAAGCAGCAACGATAAAACTATGAACCCACAGACCATTGTCAATGAATACACCACAAAATATGCATAAACCATCGTCAAAGCAAAGACGTTAACACTCCATGCGCAGACATGTCGACTCCTATTTTAGAGCCAATTTGGCACGCAAGACTTCAACGAGGCTTGCAAAGATTAGCGCACACCGTGTCTCCGTGCGCTGATTTAGACGCGGTAGCTCAACTGGTAGAGCGGTAGATTTTTAATCTATTGGTTGCAGGTTCGAACCCTGTTCGCGGCGTTCCATTAACAAGGTAACTGATAGTGTCAGTAGACGCACTTACGCCCGTCGAAGTTATGTCCTATCCCTTGTTAGTGTGATAATCTCCTTATGACAAACGCCAAACCGTCCACAGCTTTTACAGCCAGTTACGTACTGAGTGGGCCTTTTTACAACCAAAACGATTGACCAAAGCGCTTAACGGCAATAGCCAGCGACCAAACGTCAATCACTCAACGTGGGTTTTTACGTGACATTGCAATTTCAATGTTGCCATGTTTTCTGCGTTTTCTGTCGAGATTCAGCGACAGGTGACACCGTAGCTCAAACGGTAGAGCAGTTGCTTTTTAAGCAATGCGTTGCGGGTTCAATTCCCGTCGGTTGTCATTTATGGAAGATTACCCAAGCCCGGCTGAAGGGGACGCACTCGAAATGCGTTAGGTCGTTCTACGGCGCGTGGGTTCGAATCCCACATCTTCCTTAAACTAGACGCGATAGCTCAGCTGGTAGAGCAATGGACTTTTAATCCATGGGTCGCAGGTTCGAGCCCTGCTCGCGTCATAGGGTATAGCCAAGTGGTAAGGCAAGGGACTTTGACTCCCTGACGCGCTGGTTCGAATCCAGCTACCCTAGTTGCTCAAAACCGCGAGACCATTCCTGGAAACAGGGTGTGATGGCCTATAAAAATCGATAAAGGGCTATCAGCGTAGTGACCAAACGGTCAGCCACTTTTTTAACACGAGTCGTAGACGAAAGAACGCCAAAGCCTTTTGTCGATAGTTTGTAAGCAATGCCTTGTTCACTTTGGCGAACAAAACGCAAGGACACGCGCAGGTTTTCACCTGTAAATGAGGGCTAGACACCCTTCGGCTCGTTAGCCCATACCCAGTGTGGGCCGTAAAAACTCATGTAACGTCTCTGTTACATACTCATCTACATTCTCGTCCGTTTGACAAACTCTCGCTGTCAGGCGGACATTTGGAAGATTACTCAAGAGGCTGAAGAGGACGGTTTGCTAAATCGTTAGGCGGCTCCGGTCGTGCGGGGGTTCGAATCCCCCATCTTCCGTTCCCGACAACAGTCGGGGAGTCGTAATAGTCAAATGCCTTAGAACTCTCTAAGGCTATTTCCTCGCCGTCTTAGCTCAGTAGGCAGAGCGCGTCCATGGTAAGGACGAGGTCGTGGGTTCGAACCCCTCAGTCGGCATGTCGTTGTTAAATATGGCAATAAGATAAAACAAAAACACTAAACAAAATTTTTTATCACACGGAGGTTTTTGCTATGTCAAAAACAACTTACGCCCTTAACTACGCCTTCGGTCACATCGCCGAAATTGAACAAGCTGTTCAAGAGCTTCAAGCTAAAAGCACAGAAGACCAATCCTTCTACGTTTACGTCGATTTGACTAAAAACCCTGCTCGAATGGCAGTTACAACGCGTCCAATTGACGACCCTTGGTTTGTCCTTGTTTACAAACGTACAACCGAAACATTTACGGTCAAAGGCGAAAACGGCCTAGCTGGTCGCTTGACCAACCAAATTATCGAAGAAGGTCGCATCCAATATGCACTTAGAGAACGCAAACCACGAACAGACTTCGTAGATATCGCCTTTAAGGGCGAAGAACCTCAAGACGACGTTGAGTCTAACGACACTACCGTGGACGAAAACTTTGTCAAAGACGTCATGAACCGTATCCAAGACCAATTGCCTCAGATTTGGGCTAACGCAACAGCCTACCCTGTAGACGACTTCCGCTTGGATATCTTCCAACTCCTACCTGACGTTTACACCGTTGATATCAACATTGATACGACCGACTACCAATTGTCATGCAACTTTAGCTTGCACTTTGACATTGACGGCGGTTGGGATATCCCATCGACACGTCTAACAACACCTAACGGGTCAAGCGAATGGTTTGAGACACCTAACGCCGACAAAGCCTTGTCTTTTGTCGCAAGTTACGTTATTCCTCAAATCGTACGACTCAATCAACCTAACGCTCTCGGCATTCAAGTCACTCACGAAAACGAAGACGAAGAATAAACCGTAGCGGTAACCGTCGTTAAACTCTAGGAAAGCTCTAGCTTTAACTGTTGGTTCGACCCCGACCGACGGTATTTGCGTCTTTTGAAACCGTGACCATTCTCTTGACGTGGTCACCCGGCGCGTTTGTCAATAGTCAAGAACTTGCTTAAACGTTCATCGGTATCTATCAGATACAAAATTTCTCCTTTCAGGACATTCAGACAGTCTTCGGTTCACCAATTGGCATTAGTTGGTCTACCTCCTTTCATTTTACACGTTATTGAATGGTCCGCCTATATTATCACGTTTTAGTTTCACATACACAGTACCTTGACAAACGACGGGTTCGACTCCCGTAAAGACGCATAACGTCCCGACCATCGACGTAAAAAGGGTCTAGGACTCCAATTCGATATGATTTATCCAACACTATCGAAAACCGTGTTCTATATCGTATTTGTTAACCAGTCCGGCAGTAGCTGGTCTGGTTATTTTTTTTTCTGAGAAAATCCCCAAAAGAAAGAAGGTCCTTATGTTTCGAAAACACACCAAACCAACCCTAACAGACATCGAACATTTGAATTACGGTTACGACGAATACCACTTGTTTTGTCTCGTGTCCGACCAACCCCATGCAACAGACCATCAAGACGTCGTGCATGTGCTTATGACCGAAACCCACCCCGAATACAACGCCTACAAGAAGTATTGGTCAAACAACTGGCGTAAAGTCCATGGTTATCCCTTACGTCGTAACACCCTCAACACCAAACCAAGGCTTGTTAAACCCGAGCTTTTAACGGTTGACGAAACCAAACGTCTCAGAGAGCAGGAAGCCAAATTACAAGCCCTAATCGAAAGCGCAGGTGATAATCAATGACACGCGCCTTTAAAACAACCGTTTTTATCCTCCTAGCCCTTCTTGCCTTGGCTGCTTGTACAGACCTCAAACCGCAGACAACGGCTCAAGCAACGCCTGCTGACTATTACAGCGTTGACAGACCAAGCAACTTAGACCCAAGTGCTTTCCCTAAAACCCCACAAAACGTCTACGGGGATGACGCTAACACCCACAGACCTGCACCCGTCAAAGCCACTATCACTTACAACGTTGTTAAGAAGAGCATCGGTCACCGTCAGCATTTCTCACGAGACCCTTACGGCTGGCCCAAATACAACCCCAAGGTGACCTTCGAAACCAGTACAGGTCAAGACAAGGGGTTCTTCTGGAACCGTAGCCACCTTATCGCAGACTCTCTAGGCGGTGACGCTATCCCAGCCAACAGCGTTCCAGGAACTCGTACCCAAAACGTCGGCAACCGTAAGCACACGGGCGGTATGCAGTACATCGAACGCAAATGCGTTGATTACCTCAAAAAACACCGTAATACTACGCTCTACTACCAAGTAACGCCTAACTACGAAGGCAACAACACCATCCCAACAACCGTCACCGTTCAAGCCTTAACATCAGACGGTGCGATTGACGAGACCGTAACCACTTACAACAGTCTCAAAGGTTTTACTATCGACTATCAAACGGGTGCAGTGACAGCGGAAAACGGACAAAATTAACCAAAAATGCTATAATGTAATAGTAATCTCATCGCTAGAAAGAGAGAAGAGAAATGATAACCACAGACTCCTTTGCCATGGGTGTTATAGCCTTCTCGCAGGCACTCATGCTCGTCCTTTGGTTGGGCGTTCTCATAGACGACTTCAGTAAATCTAAAGCCGACAAGACGTTCGGTAGAAACGGAACTATCTTCTTTAGCGCCTTGGCCGTATGCGGTTTTATCATCGTCGGTAGTGCTATCATCACGCAATTCACCTTAACCAAAACAACAGTCGCTAAATCAGTAGCAACCAAAGTTATTTACAACGGTAAAAATCCCGACGCTGTTTCAATCACGCAAACGCGAACACCAGAGAACGACCCTTACGACCAAAAGACCACAACTTATTCGCCGACAGACACGCGCTTGGTTGACGTCTTAAAAACAAAAACATCTAAGAACAACAAACTATCGGTGACCGTCAAAACAAATAACCCAAACAAATACGATGATGACTTCGACATTCGCAAGATCTACTTCGAAAACACACCGCCTAATAAAACCATTAGTAAAATCAAACTGGTTAAGCACAAAGTGCGTTCGAAGAGCAACTGGTCCATTTTCACGCTCAATAAAGACACCTATGACCTTATCGTCGAAACCTCAAACTGAAAGGAAAATCCATGACAATTAAGAAAACCCCAACCTATCCTGAAGCTTTGCAACGCCTCCACCGTGACGCCTCTGCTAACGTTCATAAACTCAACGATAGCAATAAGAAACGCATCAAAAAGCACGGTCTTAAGAGTATGATAACAAGACTACGTTTCACCGTTGAAACAGGTCGTCCCGAACTATCAACAACCATTATCTCAGACCACTTCATCCAATGCGTCCGAACACCTGTTGCTATTATCGACCACGAATATGATTGGGTTGGTACCATTGATGACCACCGTCTAGACCAAGACGCAGCGCTTAAGCGCATCGAACACAACGAAAAACGTACCACCGAAATCTTAAGCTAACGTAAAACCACCCACACGGGTGGTTTTTTTTCTGCTATAATATAACTAAAAACAAAGAAGGTGAACTTATGACAGCCATTCAATTCTACAGCAGTCTTCACAACGGTTATGAAGACTTTTCAAACTTCGCACGCGCGCCCTTCCAAACGACCGAATACGGCCAAAAAGTCAATTTCCCAACAGTTGAACACTACTTCCACTATCAAAAGGCCAAGCTCTTTGGCGATGAAAACGCTAAACAAGCCATCCTAAATGCTAATGATCCATTGCAAGCCAAGCGTATCGGACACACTGTTCACAACTTTGACCCTTTTGTTTGGGATAAGGTCGCTCAAAAACACATCGCCAACGGTATGTACCTTAAGTTTACACAGAACCCTGAGCTCAAACAAAAGCTTATGGTCACCAAAGACGCTACACTCCTTGAAGCCAACCCTTACGACAGCAAATATGGCCTCGGTCGAGACGGTCAGGGGCAAAACCTCACAGGAAAATGCCTCATGCGCGTACGTGACCTTATCATCAAGAAGCAAACCAAAGAACAACCTCGTGAAAAACGTGGTGATATCACAACTATCAAACGCGGTTACATCATGCACCAGGTCAACTGTCAAGACGTTATGGGCGCAGGTGTCGCTAAAGCCCTTTATACTAAATATCCTCAAGTCAAGCGCGCCTACCACGCCTTTGCCAAAACCCATCCAACGCCTGAAAGCCGCTTCGGTCTCATTCAGCCCGTTAAGGTCTCAGACGACTTGACCATCTGCAACAGCTTCACGCAATTCGGCTACGGCAATAGCGCTAAAACAGGCAAAACCTACACCGATGAAAAGAAACTCATGGACGCTCTCTCACGTTTCGACGCGCGTGCTAAAGAACAACAAATGCCAGCCTACGTCCCTGACCGTATCGGTTGTGGACTCGCTGGTGGTAATTGGGGCACTATTAAGAACCACATCCTGAACAAGACAGATATCACTATTGTCTCACTCGACCAACCTGAAAAAGCCAAGACGTCAACCAAAGAACAACCAAAACCCTCACTAAAAGAAATCGCTGAACGTAAACGTCAAGCGCGCAGACAAGCTAAAGAACAAGACCTTAGTCTCTAAGACCAATGCGGGTCTTTTTTTTGTTGGTTGAACTGATAATCATTCCTAAGGGCTCTAAAGGCCCTTCTACGCCGTTTAAAACCCTATCGAGTATATTTACCCGAGAACGACCCTAAAATCGCATGACAAGCTTCTAAGAGCTTCTCAGGGCCATTCTAAAGTTTTTGTCTGTAGTTTGTTTCAAACAGTAGTCTCTAAAAACACTGTAAAATAAACACATCGCTTTTAGGGACTCTAGAAAACTCTCTACGCCATTCAAACTATAATACATAAGACTATCAACACTAGGGGCTAAACCCCTAGTGTTTTTTTTTCTTTTGTAATAAAACATAAGTCACCAACTAGAAAGGAAAACCTCATGACATTTTCTATTACCAAATATATCGCTAAAAACCGTCATACGTTAGGCGCTGACAGCTACCTCGTCAAACACTTCAACAAACTCAACGTCAACGACCAGCGAATCATTCAAAATTTCCTCGCACGCATGAACGACCTCAAAGGTCTTACGCCCTATACATCGACAGGGCTCGACAATGAAACAAGAACAATCCTCAGTGATTACGCTGCCAAAATTGTTGACATGGCAACAGCGCATATCCTAAATGCTCAGAAAGATAACTACCAACGACAGCTCCAAGAAATCGACCATATCAACCAATATGTCACTAGGGGTATATCATTCGCTACTTGTTTCACTGATATCATCAAAGAAACGCCCGCTGACAAACTCGTTAATACTGACAAGGTGCTCATGCTAAAACAATGGAACACCTATCTTGAAAACCGCAGACAGGTCTACAACCATCACTTAGAAAATCGCATCAAAGCGCAATACGGACTGTCAGCGTAAATCAAATAAAATAACCATAGTCTTAAAAACTATCAACAAAACCTTAGCCTCTAAGACCCTTTGGGTCTTTTTTTTATTGCGTAAACCAGCAATCGTTTTTAAAGGCCCTAGAAGGCTCCGTAATCAATTTTAGACCCTATCTGGTATATTTACCCTAAAGTAACCCTAAAATCGCATGACGAGCTTCTGAGAGCGTCTGAAGACTATTCTAAAGTTAAATGCTATTGTCTAAACTCCTGTAGCCCAAAATCTACCGTCCATAAAACGCTGTAAAATCAACACATCGTTTTTAAAGGCTCTAGAAAGCTCTCTACGTCGTTTTAACATCAGTCGGGTATATTTACCCTAGAACCACTCTAAAATCGTGTGACGGAGCTCTGAGAGCCTCTGAGGGGCATCCTAGCGTCAAATGCTATAGTCCGAACTAAAGTCTAAGAGCTTAGACACTCATCACCACGTAAACGTCTCAAAGAAATGAAGTATGTCACAAATAAGGCAATAATATGAAACGCCAAATATGTCATATTATGTGCCATAGTGTCAGTAATATCAAGGGTCTAGGGCATATTCTATGGTCAAAATAACGCCAAAAATAATATGTCGACATATTATGCGAAACTCCTTGTCCCGCAAGGGG
>ERZ773037.765-NODE-765-length-17215-cov-6.129371_pt1 | contig 17215 bp, 18 predicted proteins | sample MGYA00511466_ERZ773037 | MGnify/ENA primary metagenome ERZ773037 (study PRJEB29015, sample SAMEA2738146) | human oral metagenome | biome: human oral; feature: human-associated habitat; material: saliva | place: China | collected 2202 ... | reverse complement strand
CGAAGAAACCGCGCCGGTTCCCGACACGCCGCAGAAAGAAATAGTTCTGCCGCCCCTGTGTTCAATGTATAGAGAACGTAAAAAAGCCCTTATCTACTGCAATAGATAAGGGCTTTGGGGTAATAAGCAAATGCTTAGAACCTATTCGGAACTTCAGTATACCCTATTTTTCCAATTTTGTCAATGGGGATCAACTTAAAAAAAGCTCTTTTTCAGTGTTCTTTATCTTACTTTGAAAGTTTTTTGCTGGTTTGATACTATCAAAAGTCGTAAGAACAGCGCGAAGAAACCGCGCCGGTTCCCGACACGCCGCAGAAAGAAATAGTTCTGCCGCCCTTGTATTCAATGTATAGAGAACGTAAAAAGCCCTTATCTACTGCAGTAGATAAGGGCTTTGGGGGGTAATAAGCAAATGCTTAGACCCTAGTCAAGAGTCTTTATTATACCCTAACTTCTCTATTTTATCAACCTGTTTTTTATACCAAATACAGAAATTTTTGGGCTATTTGGATTATGTTCCCGCTAGAAAAGGCAGGAACTTTGATAACCAATTGAGCAAGATATAGCCGAACAGTAGTCCCGAGGTGATGAAACCTAGGAAAATCGCAAAGGTGTAGGAGGCTAGCTGAAAGCGAGGATTTTTTAAATCGTTCCAAGTGACTCCAAAACTTCCACCAAGACCGCCGCAGATGGATGTTAGTGTGAGAATGAGAATACGTTTAAGTTTGGAGTGAGCTAGACTAGAATAGCTGAAAGCGACAGGAATTTGCCAAAGCAGCCAGACTAGTAGAGTTAGAAAGGGATGTTGTTGGATAAAACTGGAAATCAATAAACTGCCTCTTAGGTTATATTTCTTCCTATTTTATCCCAAGAAAGGGCAAAAATCAATCTAAAACAAGGGCTTCTGCTTTATCATAAAGCCTTATGAGATTTTGATAAAGTATAATGTTTTTATAATACTTAAAATAGAGAAAAGGATAGGATTTATGGCTCTAAAAAAACCAAGTTCTTCCAAAAAAATGGGAAAAAAGAAAAAACAAGAAACAACCGGAAACGGTAATAGTCGGCTTGGGAAGATTGCGGAAAATCAATTTTCTTATGATACAAAGGAGTTTGAAAATCGCGATTTTCTTTCTACGGTCGAATTGCTGGACACTAAGGCGATCTTAAACAACGTCAAGGGACAGCCGATTGCTTTGGAAAATGGCTATTCAGGCTATCTGCAAATCATGGAAGTGAGAGGGAAAGATTTGAATTCTCTTTCGGACAATGAGCGGCAGCGAACCATTCAGAACTTCAGGAAATGGAACTCTGAGATCACCTTTGACTATATGTTTGAGTCTACAACTCTACCGACAGATACTTCCGAACAGATTATTGAGTCTAGACGGATTTTAAATGAAGTTCGGCGAGAAATGAGCAAGACCGGAATCAGTGAAAACCGAATGGAGCAGCTGAAGGATCGGGAAAGTATTCTCATGCAGAATATTCTGTCGGAAGAAGCTGTCGAGCAGGAGTTATACAATGCAGAATTTTTAATCTGGCTTTACGGAGACACTATTGAAGACTTGCATAGGCAGGTGCGTAAGGCCCAGACTAGCGGAAATGGGGATTTTGTTCCAGTTATTGTTTCGGCTAGCAAAAAAGAGCAGATTCTTAAGCAGTACAACAATCAAAATGAAAAGGTGTAGTAGAGATGTTTTTAAAGAAACGAAAAGTTAAAAAGTTGATAGCTAGAGGCTATGACTTGCCCTTCATCAGCCGGATTCAGCCTCAGGGGAATATTGACTTTAAATCCGATGACCGCTATTGGAAGTCAGGAGATGGTTATCATGCAACCTTGTTTGTAACGGGATATCCTACAGGTGGCCTGAATGACTACTGGGGTACGGAACTGATGCAGGTACAGGGAACTAGAGCCTTTATGCATGTCACTCACTTAGATAATAAGCTGGTGCAGGAAAAGGCCTCCAAGGCTGTCGAAGAAAAGAGTTCACGGATTGATGAAAATCAAAAAGCTACTAAGAATCAGGCCGAACTGGATGAAGTGCAGGATTTGATGTTGCTGGAACAGGATATTCGCCACAATAACTCGGGCGTTAAGGGTATTTGGACCCGTATCTATGCTTCGGGGAATACTGAAAAAGAGCTGTTTGAAAAAATGTCTGAGATTAAAAATGGGGCGCCGAAATTTTCCATGACGTCCTTTATCGGTGAGCAGGACATTGAGTATCATTCACCTTTTGTTCCACCTTTGCGTCAGAAGGATTTGCCCAATCACCGTCAACCCCAGCCGGTGCCGGTACGGGATTTGTCTGGTGGTTATTGGTTTAACCACACCAAGCTGGCAGATCCGCATGGAACTTACTTTGGCTACACGCCAACCAGCGGTGCAGTCAATCTAGATTTCCTACAGAATGATGATATTCGGACTCGGCCTTTTATGTTTGTAGCCGGTGCTCCTAAAATGTATCAAAAGAAGTTCGTCCTCAAACACACGGATTCCCTCTATGCTAGAGGACACAAGATTATCAATATTGACTTGGATGGAACTTTTCATGATTTGACAAAGTTTCAATACGGAAAAGTGCTTAGTATGTCTGGTGGAGCTAATAAGATCAATATCATGCAGGTTCTCCCAACCATGACCAAGGAAAATGGAGTTGAAGTTGATGAAATCGGTTCTTTCCGTCTACATGTGGCTAAGCTAAAAAGTATTGCTCAGGTGCTGAACCAGGAGATCACTTCTGACGATTTGCTGCGCTTAGAAGATTTGATTACAGATTTTTATGTATCTATTGGCTTATGGCAGCACAATGCAGAGAAGAATGCCGAAAAGATTCATATCACAACGATTGTTAATGATGAGCATCCTCGTCTGTCCCAGTTTTGTTCGTTTTTGGAACAGCGTTATCGGGCAGCAGGAAAGGCCGGAAATGATCATGATACGAGATCTGTAGGGCGTATTTCCAAAACTTTCAGCTCTCTCAATAAAAACTACGGTCCAATCTTTGATGTCTACACCAACTTTGAAGACTTGTCAGAGGAGCAAGTGGTGACGATTGATCTGTCGGAGCTGACTAAGACACCTATGCTGCTTAATCTTCAGTTGACCCAGGTTTTGTCTCTGATTTCTTCTTATGTGGTTAATAACGGGAAAATTCAGCGGCAGAAGCGCAAGCAAAATCTGTCCCTGACTCATGATCAGTTGACTCACTATGTGATTAATATTTCTTCAGCACAGATGGTTTTGGATATCCGCTATTCTCAGTCAGTAACTTTCCTGGCTGATATGATTGAGGAAATGGGGACGAACTATGCAGGAGTTGTACTGGAAATGTCCTCCCTGCAGAATGTTTTGGTTGCCAGCGGAAATACAACCCTAGATATTTACGCATCATCCATCAGGCGGATTTTCTCCCTGATGCAGTATCGTGTCTTTGCTAATACAGATGAGACTACAGTCCACCTACTGGCAGACGCTCTGAGAGAGTCCATGACAGAGTCTGAGCTGGAAACTTTGCCTAACCTAGTTCAGGGGCAGCTCTTTCTCAATATCGCTGGGCATGGGAATGTTGTCTTTAACCAGGAATTTTTAGGGAACGAACTAGAAAGATACGCCAGTGTAGATTAGGAGATGATATGCTTGTTTTACGGTTTAACAACTGGTTTTACTCAACCAAAACCTTAAAAACCTTCTTTTGGCTGCGTTGGATTGCAACAGTAGCTTTTGGTGCCGCTTTTCTGCTTGGCTTTGGTCTGAACTTAGCCTATTTGATGGCGCTATCTGGAGGTCGCTTGGTGACGATGACTTTTTCTGTCTCCTTAATTGTTGGAGCAGTTGTTCTTTGCTTTCTCCTTGCTCAGGGAAAGTATCAGGCCATTGTTCCAGTTTTGCTGCTGACCTTTCTTCCTTCTACGCTCTTGACAGAGTTTGGGGTGACCGCGGATTTATATTTGCTCTTGTTGCTGTTTATCTGTTATTTAGAGTCTGTTCATCGCCGGTTTGTGGTTAGTGTAATAGCTAAGCTGAGTAAGGAATTTTCTCCTATATATAGCAAACGTCTGAATAATAAGAAGCAATATCGGGCTTATCGTCATGCCTATATGGTGCTAGAACTGTTAAATCCTGATGATTTTCGGCTGACCAAGGAAGTGACTAAGACAGTATCAGACAAAGTCACAGGGTTGAATGAAAAAGAAATCACCAGAACCTTCAAAATCAAGGGTGTATGGGGCTCGACAACTATTACTGATGAGCTCTACACTAGTCCCCAAAAAGGCCGTTTTTCTGTCAGACGAAAAATTTAATGCGTAAAATCAATATAGAAAGGACTTCAGGCAGAAAGGCAACTTCCTCTGCCTGAGGAAAATGTAAATGGTAAAGTACAGACTTGTCCGGCCAGATGTAAAAAAAGCTGAAAGGCATGAGGAGAGGGAGGCGGAGTCTTCGCATTCTACAAAAAGACGTATCCGAGGCCCCATTTCCCTCTATAAGGATACTGTGGAATCCTATCGTGCCAAAAAGGAATCTGTCAGCAATTATTACCAAAACATGGTAGATGAGCAAAAAACCTACTATGATCATGGTGATGACTGGCAGATTCAGGAGCAGTACAAAAGAGACCGTGAATTTATCAAAAAGCTTTTAAAATACGGTCTGGTTGTAGCTGTCCTCGTCGTATTGTACTGGCTTTTACGAACTTTTTTTTGAAAGGTGTAGAGAAGTATGGTATCAGAAACAGCCAAGAAAGCAGCTAAGAAAGCAGTGAAGGGTGCGGTTAAAAAGGCTATCTTTTTAAAAGTCTTTCTTTGGATTGGAATTCCTGTTCTGCTTATCTTGCTGATCATGTTTCTATTGGCAGCTATCCTGATGGGAGGAGGAGCTGAAAGTAGCGGCGGATCCAGTGATTGTAATCCAAGTGGTCAAACCTCTCCCAATACAACAGAAGAGACAACATCGGCCAATAGCTCTATAGAAGAATTTGTCAAACAGCACGAGAAGGCCTATTTAGACTCCTGGAAAGTAGGTGGCTTTTTGCCGTCTGCCTCTATCGTACAGACCCAGATTGAGACCTCTTTTGATCAGAGCGTCCCATCTTTTGGTAAGGCTCATAATATGGGTGGGGTCAAATGGAATAAAAGGTCAGATTTTACTCAGACTATTTCTTTATATGGAAATAGCTCCGTAGCTGAGAGCGGACCAGGTACAAATGTTGGAGATGGGACTGGAGGAGAATATGCATTCTTCTCAACCTTTGATTCTGGTATTGTCGGCAAGGCAGAGTTTATGAAAAATCAGACTCTCTATAAGGGGGCTATTAACAATACGGACGGAATCAGTACGCTTAGTGCCATTGCAGATGGGGGTTGGGCAACAGATCCATCCTACAAGACTAAGTTGCACGATCTTTACAATAGCTTGGGCTCCAAGTTTAAGTGGCTGGATGAGAAGGCCATTTCTCAGTATGGATCTAGCCCTGTCGCGGCAACTTCTTCTGGCGGTGATTCTTCGGGCAGTGAAACGGATAGCGGTTCCCCTTCGTCCAGCGGACCCAAGAAAAAAGGTTGTAAAGATGGTAGTTCGACTGGGACCAATGGTGATGCTGTTGATGGTTCAGGCAAGGTGCCAGAGGATATAACTGCCGCAATCTATACTCCAAGTACTCTTCCAGCTAGCTTAAATCCTTATCTTTTAGATCCAAGAGCTTTTGGTATGGAATATGGTGGCAGTGGAGCTAACTGGGAGCACCCTGATGAGTTCTATCTGGCTGGTCAGTGTGTTAATCTGACTATCAGCTTTGGAAATATTTTGTGGGGCCACAAGGGAGTTGTCATTGGGAACGGAATTGACCAAGCAGATGCCTGGGCAAGGATCTTTGGGAATTCTACAAAGAAAGCACCCAAAAAAGGAGCTATCTTTTCCTGTCTAAGTGACAGTGGGAATCCTGCAGGCCATACAGGGATTGTCTGTCATGTCTTTGAGGACGGCAGTATCCTGACCTGTGAGCAGAATAGTATGGTTAGTGGTACAAATGCAGGTAAACCTTTTACTTGGCACTACTGTGTGATTAGGCCGGCTGAGCAGGCAGAAAAACATTATGAGTTTGCTTATCCAGATGATAGAGAGCCTAATCTAGGCGGTAATAAAACGGGAGCGAGTAGCTAGCCAGACGAAAAGAGGTAATGATGAATCCGAGAAAGAAAAGAAAATTAATGATCACCTTAATTTGCTTAGGTACGGTGCTCTTCATAGCCATGCTTGTAACGGTGTTTTTAAATAGACAGGCTAGGAAGAAAGCAAGAGAAGCGGAGATTTCTCAGACGAGCTCTACAGATGGATCTTCTGAAAGCTATTCATCTCAGTCGTACCGTGAACCAACACCTAACGAGAAAAATTATCAGCATGCGCGTGCAACCCTAGAGAGACCAGAGAGCGTGGTGACTGAAGAGAAAAAAAATAAAGTGGCTGAAGCTTTAAAGATAGCGGTTGAGGATATCAAAAAGCATCCTGATACAGCAAATATCTCTGGGAATATGGATAATCGTTTAGCCTCTACTTCTAGCCCCATGGTTCTAACGTTTGCTATGGCCATAAATTTAGCTGGTTATAACATAGATGAAAGTAAAACAGAGGTTTTTAAGTCCTACAGTGATGATGTGCTTCAGTTCCTTTGTGTCATGACTAAGGAAGGGAAGGAAAATTCCTATTTTGTCGGTAACTACAATGACTATACCGGCCAGCTTCAGATCGCTTCCTACCATGGTGGCAATATCAGAGTTCGGGGAGACTGACTTTATTCATTACTACTGCTGTATATTCTCACTGCAACTGGTGAAATAAATCGGTTTAGGTTATACTAGAAGACAGAAAAGCAAAAGGAGAGGTTGTATGCATAGTCATTTAAATGCAATAGAATTGGACCATCTAATTGAGCAATGTCAAAGTGGCGAGCTGAATGCGGCGGATTTGGATCCTCTCCTGGTCTACGAGATGGAGCTCAGAATTAATGAACGCTTAGCAGAAGATGAAGAGCCTTTGATGTTTACTTTTCACGAAGTTGCCTATAATGGCTTTGTTCCGAAGGCCCACTCTGTTTGGGTTCGCGATCGTGATTATGTTAGGTTGTTTGGCTTTCTCTTTTTCACTGTAGCTTTGATTCTTTTATTGCTTTGGATATTTTCTGGTGGAAGCTTATTCAGTGGTAAAAATTTTCAATCTATTCTAAACTTACTCTTCCTTTCTATTGTAACTTTTCTCATGCTTCTCTTAGTTTCCAACAAACCAGAGGATGATTTGGAAAAAGAAAACAAGTAAGCACTGCTAATTTTAGCGGTGCTTTTATAATTATTCGCATCTTATTTTATTGCTCGGTTCCAACGATCCAGAGTGAAAGTGGTTGCGAAAGGTCACAGAAAAATAGTAAAACTTTTTACGATAAACAGAAAAACGCTTACTCCTGAGCTATAATGGGAATAGCAAATAATTGAAAGGACATTCTGTTATGAAAAAGAAAAAAATAATCCTTCTATCAGCCTCTGTTCTACTTGCAGCATCTATTGGTGCTAATCTTGTCCATGCTGATGATCCGAATCCAGTGACCCCACCGAGCGATGAACGTCCAGTTCAGCCTACTCCACCGGTAGACAACAACGGCAATAATAACCAACCGACCCCACCACCTGCCGATAATAATGGCGGTAATGATAATGGTGGCAATAACAACGGCGGCGGTAATAATCAGCCGACCCCTCCAAGCGATGATGGGAATCCAGTTCAACCCACTCCACCGGTAGATAACAACGGCAATAATAACCAACCAACCCCGCCACCTGCCGATAATAATGGCGGTAATGATAACGGTGGTAACAATGGTGGTAATAACAACGGCGGCGGTAATAATCAGCCGACCCCGCCAAGCGATGATGGGAACCCAGTCCAACCGACTCCACCGGTAGATAACAACGGCAATAACAACCAACCGGCCCCACCGCCTGCTGATAACGGCGGCAACAATGGCGGCGGTAACGGTGGTGGAAATGGTAATGGCGGTAATAACAACGGTGGCGGTAATAATCAGCCGACTCCACCGAGTGATGATGGGGGTCCTATCCAGCCGAACCGTCCTGGTCAGCCGAAACAACCAGATCCCAAGCCAGCGGTACCAGATCCATCTGACCAGCAACCTGCGCCGAAAGCTCCTTCCAAACCGAAAGCTAGCCAGAAGCCTGCTGATCAGGTAGCGAAAGGAAATGGAGCAGAGCCAAATGCTGCGGATCCAACCATTTCTGTGCAAGGTTCAACGGAGAATTCGAACAATAAGGCGAAGGAGAACAAGCCTGTTGCTACTCCAGCTGCCCCAGTCCTTCCTGCCACTGGAACGAACCAAAGTTTTCTTGCTTTAATAGGTACTGTCATGCTATCGGTATTAGCCTTTGTTGGGTTCAAACGTAAAAAAACTGAGTGATTTCTCAACATAACCTTCTAAGTTTAAAAGTCTGATTTGTATTCAGACTTTTTCTTTTTTCTCTCTTTATGATAAAGCTCTATAGGTAATATTTCCTGTATAATTTTAAGTAAGAAATATTATAAAAAGGAGGTGAAAAAGGATTGTCCAATATCCTAAGTAAACATAGAATCAAACAAACCGAAACCGGAAAGTATGTGGCCATTGTTCCGTCCTGTTTTAGTAAAGATTATTACCAAAGCTTTTATATGAGCCGACTCCACCTTAGCCGTTCCTTTCCTTTTCGCTTAAACGGTCTTTATGAAATTAGTTACCAGAATGAAGCGGATTTTCTTCTGGTAGGACGAGAACTGTCCCAACTGGAGAAAGACATTCTAGTCTTTATTGCTCGTTTTCGCAATGTCCAGAAACTTCATATCCAAAAAGAGATGGGAAGCAATGTCTCGGGGAAGCGTATTGAAAAGGCAGTTCAAAAACTATGCCAATATTTTTTGATTGAGACTTGGGAATTTCCGCGACAGGACAAGCCTGAAGTTAGTGCAGCTGCTTATTCTATCAGCCAAAATGGCTATCGCTTGCTGCGCTATTTTCAATTAATCGAGCAGCAGGAGTATTATAAGCAGGAAAATTTATTTGAAGATGATCTTTATCAGCCTCTTCGCTTTTGGAAAATCGTAGATACCTATCAGATTTTCAAATTATCAGCTCATTACAAAGGTTTCTTGCCTCAGAAAATGTTGGCTCCCCAGCCCTATACCATTAAACAGACCAAAAAGAAAACAAATTCGTTGGGAGAAGAGAAGAAGACCCAGACAGAAAGACAGATTTTTTTGCGTCAGGCTCTTTTGCAAGGAGAGTTGCTCTTTGAAAATCCTAGATTGCAATATGTCTTTGACCTCTACCCTCTCGTGACGGAAACAGACTTGGAGGAACTTCTGCTGATTTTACAACATTGGTCTGTTTTAGAGGATCCCTATCGCTATTTGGTTTTGATTGTGGATTCTTGGGATCGTGTAGAGGAAGTTAGTCACAAGTATGACTTATCTGCTTATGAAGCTAATATCCTATTTTTTGATTTGGACAGCGCGCAGCATGAGGATTTACAGAGCTCTCTCTATCAGTTTGATGCAGATAGCAGAAGTTATTCTCTTCTGCCCTTTAAATTACGCATCCAGTAAAGTGCTGGACAGCATTAGGCAATGACTTTTTAGAGCTATGTTATAAGACTGGACTGAATAAAATTTAACAAAAAAGTTTTTGGTTAAATTTATAGAATTTTTTAAGAATTGTGGTATACTCTTAAAGTAGAAATTCCACCTTTTTTGACGACAATTCTTGCACCTTAAAACTCTTACCGAGGTATGATTCGAGACTCAATAAGCGGTTTCGGATAAATGGACGCAAGAAGATAAATTGGTGTTCTGACAGGCAGAGTACAAGACCTAGACGAGATGATAGAAATAAAAGAGGAGTCAAAATGAATGAAGCAAAAACCCGATGATAAGAAATATTTAGTCATCCATGGAGAAAAACTAATACAGGAAATAGCTCAAGACTTCCCAGTTGTAATCCAAGAGTATGACGGGACCAAGGTTGGTTTGGTGAAAATTGATAATCCAGAACAGCTTCCAGAAAAACTAAAGGCATTATTTGAAGACGGTATTGAAATATTATAAAATCAGGCACTGAAATGAATCAGTGCCTGATTTTATATATCTAAAACGAAAGGAAATCGCGGGTAAGATGAGGCAATCAAGTCAGCTAAACTACAAAAAGGTCAGTCGAGCATAAAGCAGGACTGACACAGTCTTGTCAAAATCTTACTCGTAGACAAAAGTTAGGGGCTCTTGAGTTTTCATATCAATGTATTGCCCTTTGTAGTACATGACATTGGCTTTTCTCAGCCAAGAGGTAATCTTGTCACGGACATTGAACTCAATGCCCAACTCAGCTTCAACTTTTTTAATTTGCTTCTGTTGCATCTCTCTTGAGAAGAATCGGGTCAAGATATCTGTATCGATGAGATGCTCAGCAATGATGATAGCAGGATCCTTCAAGTAATTAATAAAATTTTGATAAGTCAAACTTTTTAAGAAGTCATTACATTTATCAATAAAGCGCTTGGTCATTAGGCCCTCTTCGAATTGAAGCAGAGGGAAGTAAAGAAGGCGATAGTAGGTTTCAAAGATTTCGTCAACTTCTTCTTCACTGAATTCTTTGGATAGGGACTTACTAATGGGACGCTGTCCACCATAGACATTGATGCCGATTTCTAGGCACATGTTATAGGGGCTATAGCCCAGCAACATGCAGTTGATAATTTCTTGATTTTGCTCATCTTTGCTCTGTTTCCTAAAGTATTTCAACTTATCTTCCAAAAATATAATCTTAATTTCCATGAAACGTTGCTCCTCTGTAAATCAGTTAACGGTCCTAAAATAAAGTTGATTTAAAATCAATCAATTTTCAAGAGCTCGTCTGTGTTTACGTTAAAAATTTTCGCAAGTTTGATTAGTTTATCGCCTCTGATGTTCAGTTGATTGCGCTCCATATGAGAAACGGTCATTTGAGAAACACCTAGTAATTTTGCTAGTTGAGCTTGTGTCATTTTATTATTGCGCGCCCGCAATTCTGCTATCGTTACCATAGAAGACTCCTCAAATTTTATGACTAAAATTATATACTCTTTTTTTTATTTTATCAATAGAATTGTTGATTTAAAATCAATTCTTTTAAAATATAGCTTTTTTAAATAAGCTATAAAGGCGGTTTCATGGGCTTTGTAGATATTATTACATTTTCTTTACATTTTCGCTGATTTATTCTCTCCTTGCTGGTATAATCTATTTGGAAAAGATAGGTTTTTTAGGAGACTAATCAATGGCAACGGTAGGGGAAAGAATAAAAAAGCTGCGGATTGCTCAAGGATTTACTCAAGCGCGCCTAGCAGAGATTTTACATGTTAGTAAGGCTGCAGTCTGCAAGTGGGAAAGCAATACTAATCTTCCTAAGGTTATGGAGCTCAAGAATATGAATAGTCTTTTTCATGTTTCAGCGGATTATCTTTTAGGACTTGCTAATCGTTCGGCGATAGAGCAGCTAAGCAGCGAAAAAAGCTTGAAGCTATGGCGGGCTATTTTCACCAATTAGAATCTCCAGAAAGGCAACAGGCCTGCATAGATTTTGTTATCAGTCAGTTCAATGAACAGGAAGCTGTAAAAATAGAGGCTGAAAAAATTCAGCGGGCCTTGGATGAGCCTGCTGAAGCGGTTCTTGATATGAATATTATTGTGGATTCCAGCTTAGATTTTCAGGGTATGGACAAAAGTTGACAGTAAATTATAGCGTTTGGGTCTAAAAATAGAGAATTCGGTAGAGATAGGAATTACACTCTTCTTTTAGCGAGGAGAATTTTGGCGGCGATAGTAACTTGATTGAGATTCGACCAGTCTATTTTGTTCTGATAGACATGAAAGAGTAAAGGAGTCATTTTGAGAATGGCTTCTTTTGTTTTAGGGGTTAAGGAGACGAGAGCTTGTGTATCCTTTTCATGGATAATCTGGAAGTTCTCCTCCAGATGTTGGATGACCTGCTGATTAGAATAATCTTTTTGACGGAGCTGGTCAGCTACTTTAGCTCTAATTTCCTTCAGATGATTTTCTGTTGGGATGACTTTAATGATAAGTCCCTCTTTTTTCAATACTCGCTGAAATTCATGGTAATTAGCTGGTGAGAAGATGTCCAGCAAGACATCCATGCTTTGATCCTGAACGGGCAAGTGTGCCAAATCACCAACAAACCATTTTACAGCAAGACACTGATCACTTTTGGCAGCTAACTGGATAGAATCTTTGGATAAATCAAAGGCGTAAATTTCTTTGTTGGGGAATTTTTCCTGAATTTTTCGAGCATAGTACCCCTCTCCGCAAGCGACGTCTAGAATTGTCTGTTCTTCAGGCAGGGTCTGTAGCAGATTCAGCAACTCGTCTAGGATATGTTTATAAAAGCCGGCTTCCAAGACGACTTGCCTATTTTGAAAGCTTGTTTTGTCATAGTCTTTAGCTTGTTTTGCTTGAGGAGCTAGATTGACATAACCGAATTTGGCGATGTCGTAGGAATGGCGATTAGAACACTTGAGGCTGTTTTCTTCCATAGCTAAGCCTTGCTGGCAGAGTGGGCAGGCCAGAGCCGGCGCTTGGGCAAATCGGGCAAGTTTTGGTTTCATAGGCGCTCTCTTTCTATTGTTTTTATATAGCTGAATGACTTCTTTTTGGTAAGACATAGAAAAATCCGATTCAGGTAATCGGATTTTTATCTTTAGTAGGTCAGGACAAAGTATTTCTTCTTACCACGGCGGATAACTGTCAGCTCGCCTTCCAGTTTATCTGAGGCGTTGAGGACATAGTCTAAATCTTGGATGCGTTCACCATTGAGGTAGATAGCACCGTTTTGAACATCTTCGCGGGCTTGGCGTTTTGAGTTGACCACACCTGCTGTCACAAGTAGTTCTACAATATTGAGGTTGTCTTCTGCTTGGACCTGATAGTTAGGTACACCGCGCAGACCTTGTTTGAGTTCCTTGACGGACAAATTTTTGATATTTCCAGCAAAGAGCTGCTCAGTGATGTTGAGGGCTTCCTGGTAAGCTTCTTGACCGTGAACTAGGCTGACCACTTCGCGAGCTAGGACTTTCTGCGCCAAGCGTTCGTGGGGTGCTGCTTCAAACTGCTGGCGAATCTCTTCGATCTCATCCAAGGACAGGAAGGTAAAAATTTTCAGGAAGCGGATAGCGTCTGCGTCCATGACATTCATCCAGAATTGGTACATTTCGTAAGGAGAAGTCTTGTCAGGATTGAGCCAGACAGCATTACCTTCTGACTTGCCGAATTTTTTGCCAGTAGCGTCGGTAATGAGTGGAACGGTCATCACATGGCCAGTCTTGTCGGCCTTGCGGCGCAGGAGCTCTGTACCTGCTGTCATATTGCCCCACTGGTCAGAACCACCGATTTGCAGGGTTACGCCGTGGTTTTGATTGAGGATATAGAAGTCATATCCTTGCATGATCTGGTAGGCGAATTCTGTATAGGAAATCCCTGTCTCAATCCGGCTCTTGACAGAATCTTTACTCATCATGTAGTTGACAGTGAAGTATTTACCAACATCGCGCAGAAAATCGATAAAGCTGATGCTGCTGAACCAGTCATAGTTATTGACCATTTCGGCCTTATTATCGTCCTTTTCAAAGTCCAGAAAGCGAGAAAGCTGATCTTGAATAGATTTCACCCAGCCTTCCACGGTTTCCTTGGTTTGGAGGCTGCGCTCTGCATCCTTAAAAGATGGATCGCCAATCAATCCAGTTGCTCCTCCAACCAGAGCGTAGGGTTTATGGCCAGCTAATTGCAGGCGGCGGCTAGTCAGAATGGCTACCAAGTGGCCTAGGTGCAGGCTATCAGCGGTTGGATCGTATCCGGTATAATAAGAGACTTGTCCTTCTTCTAAGGCTTTGCGTAAAGCTGCTTCATCAGTAGTTTGGAATACCAAGCCACGTTCTTTTAGCTCATCAAAAATGTGCATCATGTCTCTCCTATTCTAAAAGCCAAGAAATTGGCTTATCTATATTTTAAATTTATGTTACTCTATTGTATCATAAAGCTTTTAAATAGCAATGATTCCTTGAAATAAATCATAGATATTTGGTATAATGGGAAGATAACAAGGAGAATCAAACTTGGAACAATTAATAGAGAAATTAAAAGAGTTCTGGGGAAAAGCCCAGCAGTTTATCAAAAAAATACATCTTCCAGAATGGAGCAAGAAGATCGTTAGTGGCAACAATGGCTGGTCTATCGGTGATGTTTTTGCTGTTTTCTTGCGGACTTTTAAGCTTCTGATGAATATGGCTTTTGTGTTTATCTTCTTCGGTGGCGTAATCGGTGCTGGGATTGGGATAGGCTATGCAGCTAGTCTTTTCAGCAAGGTGGAAGTGCCCAAGCAGGAAGAGTTGGTCAAGCAGGTGAATAATATCTCTGGTATTTCTAAGCTTACTTATGCCGATGGCAGCTTGATTTCAGATGTTGACAATGATTTGCTCCGCATTCCGGTTAAGAGTGACGCTATCTCTGAAAATGTAAAAAAAGCTGTTATCGCTACAGAAGATGAGAATTTTGAGACGCATAAGGGAGTGGTGCCCAAGGCTGTGCTTCGGGCTACGCTCGGTTCAGTTGTTGGAGTTGGCTCGTCTAGCGGGGGATCAACCATTACCCAGCAGTTGATCAAGCAGCAGGTAGTGGGCGATGCGCCAACCTTCAAGCGGAAAGCAGCGGAGATTGTTGATGCGCTGGCTTTGGAGCGCTACATGTCCAAGGATGATATTTTGACCACCTACTTGAACGTTTCGCCGTTCGGGCGCAACAATAAGGGGCAGAATATCGCTGGTGTGGAAGAAGCTGCTCAAGGGATTTTTGGTGTTTCTGCTAAGGATTTGACAGTGCCCCAATCTGCTTTTATTGCTGGCTTGCCACAGAGCCCGATTGTTTATTCGCCTTATGCTGCGGATGGCAGTCTCAAGAGTGCAGGGGATATGGCTCTGGGCTTGGAACGTGCCAAGGATGTGCTCTATAATATGTATCGGACGGGCCGTCTAAGCGAGAAAGAGTATAAAGAATACAAGGACTACGACTTGACCAAGGATTTCAAGCCGTCTGAAAGCTCGGAAAAATCTTCGCATGGCTACCTTTATTACACAGCGGTCGAAGAAGCCCAGCAGACCATGTACGAGTACTTGATTCAGCGGGACAATGTTTCCCAGCAAGAGCTGAAAAACAATGATACTGTCAAGGCATACAAGGAATTGGCCACTAAAGAACTGAGCGATGGCGGCTATACTGTCACCACCACGATTAACAAGAACATCCACACTGCTATGCAAAATGCAGTAGCCAACTATGGCGGCGTCTTGGATGACGGAACTGGTGCAGTTGAAGTGGGAAATGTCCTCTTGGATAATAAAACTGGTGCTGTGATTGGCTTTGTCGGAGGCAGAGATTATGCTTCCAATCAGAACAATCACGCCTTTGATACGGAACGGTCACCGGGTTCAACTATTAAGCCGATTTTGGCTTATGGGATTGCTATTGACCAAGGTCTGATGGGCAGCGCCAGCGTTCTTTCTAACTATCCGACTAACTTTTCAAGCGGTGACCCGATTATGCACGTGGACAGCCGTGGTACAGCCATGATGGATCTGCAAGAAGCGCTTAATACTTCTTGGAATATCCCGGCTTATTGGACTTACCGCGGATTACGCGAAAAAGGTGTCAATGTCCGTGGCTATATGGAAAAAATGGGTTATTACATCGATGACTACAGCATTGAGAGTCTCCCAATGGGCGGCGGAATCGAAGTATCTGTAGCTCAGCACACCAATGGTTTCCAAACTTTAGCTAATAATGGAACCTACCAGAAAAAATACATGGTTGAAAAAATCACTGACCGAGATGGCAAGGTGATTTACCAGCATAAGGCCAACCCTGTTCAGATATACAGTCCAGCAGCAGCTACAATTATGCAGGAGCTCATGCGGGGAGTTATCAATTCTGGAGCTACTACGACCTATAAATCCAGAATCAGTCAGGTCAATGGAACCTTGGCTGGAGCCGATTGGATTGGTAAGACTGGAACGACCAACACCAACGGTGATATGTGGCTGATGCTTTCTACTCCTAAGATGACTTTGGGAGGCTGGATTGGTCATGATGATAATAGCTCTATGGCGGCGTTGACTGGTTATAATAATAATGCCTCCTACATGGCCTATATGGCAGATGCTATCTATCAGGCAGATCCAAATGCCTGGGGTGTTGGTGATAAGTTCACTCTTGATCCAAGTGTGATTAAGTCTGATGTGCTCAAGTCCACAGGGGAAAAGCCAGGTACAGTAACGGTAAACGGCCGCTCTGTTAATCTCAGTGGTCCGACAGTGCCTAGCTATTGGGCTAAAAACGGTGCTCCGACCACGACCTACCGTTTTGGTATTGGGGCATCAGATGCGGATTATCAGAAGGCTTGGTCAGCTATTCTGGGCGGTTCTACCTCTAATTCTAATTCCAGCTCCAATTCTAACAATAATCGGCAAGGGAACTAGTGCATCAAGAACAGTTTTAACTTTTCAGAAAGCGGATGAAATCCTTGCAATTTCTAGCCAAATAAGGTATAATGATAACAATAATTTGTCGTGTGCTTTATTTGAAATATTGTCCAAATAGAAGCTTACAGCAGTTAAATCAAACTTGAATAAGTCAGATTTAGCTGCTCTTTTTGTGCCTATTTTTAGGAAAAATGAATTATGTAACCATAATTTAATTTTTCTGAAAATTAAACAAAAGGGACTGATTGTGGCTGTTTTGCAGCATTGTAAATGACAGAGGATTTTTCTCTGAAAACATTTCACAGAACTCGCTCTAAAAAGCGTGAGGTAAAGATACGCTTCTTCTCGCTTTATCAAGGGCTTAGTATCTTATCATAAAGGAGTAAAAACTTGGCAGGACATGAAGTTCGATACGGTAAACACCGTACCCGTCGTAGTTTTTCAAGAATTAAGGAAGTTCTTGATTTACCAAATTTGATTGAAATCCAAACGGATTCGTTCCAAGATTTCTTGGATCATGGTCTGAAGGAAGTCTTTGAAGATGTACTTCCTATTTCAAACTTTACCGACACCATGGAATTGGAATTTGTCGGCTATGAAA
>ERZ773037.764-NODE-764-length-17253-cov-7.730085_pt1 | contig 17253 bp, 17 predicted proteins | sample MGYA00511466_ERZ773037 | MGnify/ENA primary metagenome ERZ773037 (study PRJEB29015, sample SAMEA2738146) | human oral metagenome | biome: human oral; feature: human-associated habitat; material: saliva | place: China | collected 2202 ... | reverse complement strand
TCTTTTATGAGTAGGTATAGACTCTGTCTTAATTTAATGTTCTATTCATTTAAGCTTGATAAAAATGCTCTTATAGTTTTGTCCGGCAGCTCTGGACATTCTTTTCGACATCCCTGAACAATCGTTCCGCCTACTCTGGACATGTTGTCCGGAGGCTTCGGACAATATGTCCGAGAGCTTTTATAATACCTTTAAGGATATAATATTAAATCTTTAATATTGCTTTATAATTATACAATTCATATCGTATGATAGAAAAGAAAGAGAGAAATTCTAATATAGAGTTATATCGTATCATTGTGATGTTATTGATTGTAATGCATCACTATGTCGTAAATTCTGGTTTATTGGATGAGATGTTTAAAACTCCTTTAGCACCAGAGAGTATATTTTTATATTTGTTTGGAATGTGGGGAAAGACTGGAATTGATTGCTTTGTATTAATTACAGGTTATTTCATGTGTAAATCAAGTATATCACTTTATAAATTTGTCAAACTATTACTGCAGATAGAACTGTATAATATCTTGTTTTACTGTATTTTTTTATATACAGGCTACATGACTTTGTCATTTAGTAATATAATACAGGTAATAAATCCAATTCCAAGTGTAAATACTGGTTTTATAAGTTGTTTCCTCCTTTTCTATTTGTTTATTCCATTTCTTAATATTTTATTAAAGAACCTCTCTAAAAGTCAGCATCTTCTACTTGTTATTCTCTGTTTAGGGATATATACCATATTAGGTACAGTTCCATGGATAAATGTAACATTAAATTATATCACATGGTTTTGTATATTATATGTTGTTGCTTCATATGTTAGACTTTATGGAATTTGGCGTGGTGAGGATAAAATGTTCTGGGGGGGGGCGTCTCTCGTTTTAATTATAATCTCCGTTTTAAGCGTGTTTATGATGCTTTTTTGGGGTGTCAGTTCAGGTGTGGGATTAGATTGGAGTTTGGTTATGTTTTTTGTGAGTGACTCTAATAAATTGTTGGCATTTCTTGTTAGCATTTCTACTTTTATGTTCATTAAGAATATTCATATTCGCCAGAATAAATGGATTAATACGATAGCTTCATGTACTTTTGGTGTATTACTAATTCATGCTAACTCTGATGCTATGAGACAATGGTTATGGAAAGATACCTGTGATAATGTAGGAATATTTCATAGTAGTATGATATATGTACATGCTTTATGTATTCCTATTGTTGTTTTTATTGCATGTACGATTATAGATTTTTGTCGACAACGTTTCTTAGAACGATTATATCTTGATTTAGTTGTTAAGTATATTCAAAGCAGTAAATTATATATCACCTGTCATAATAGACTGAAGAAGTATGAATAAAGATATTATAACAGTAACATCGCCATTGTTACCAAATCTTGATGAGTTTACAGATTCTCTTAAAGAAATCTGGGAAAGTAAGTGGATAACAAATAATGGACAGTTTCATCAGAAATTAGAAGCTGCTTTAGCTGAATATCTAAAAGTCCCTTACGTTAGCTTGTTCACGAATGGAACTTTACCGTTGCTAACAGCTCTCCAGGCTTTGCGTATAACAGGTGAAGTTATAACGACGCCTTATAGCTTTGTAGCAACAACTCATGCCCTATGGTGGAATGGTATCAAGCCTGTTTTTGTTGATATTGATCCATCTACAGGCAATATAGATCCTCAAAAGATAGAGGCAGCAATAACACCACGTACAACAGCTATCCTTCCTGTTCATGTGTATGGTAAACCATGTGATACGGAAGCTATTCAGGCAATAGCAGATAAATATGGTTTGAAAGTGATATATGATGCCGCACACGCCTTTGGTGTTGAAGTAAATGGGGAAAGTCTGTTGAATGCTGGTGACATGAGTACGCTGAGTTTTCACGCCACAAAGGTGTTTAATACAATTGAAGGCGGTGCAATGGTGATGCATGATGAAAAGACCAAGCAACGCATAGATTATTTGAAGAACTTTGGTTTTGCTAATGAAATTGAGGTGGTTGGTCCTGGTATCAATAGTAAGATGGATGAGATTCGCTCAGCTTATGGTTTATTAAACTTAAAGCAAGTTGATGCTGCTATTGCCGCGAGACAGAAGGTGGCTGTAGCATATCGCGAGGCTCTACGGAATGTTGATGGTATTTCTTTTTGGGATGATATGCCTGGTGTTCGTCATAACTATAGTTACTTCCCAATCTTTGTAGATGCTAAGAAGTATGGTATGACACGTGATGAGCTATACATGAAGATGAAAGACCAAGGTGTCTGGGGACGTCGTTATTTCTACCCACTCATCAGTGAATTTTCTACTTATCGTGGGTTGGAGAGTTCTCGCCCAGAGAATCTGCCTAATGCGCACATGATGGCTGACACAGTGATATGCCTGCCTATGCATCATGCCCTAACTGAGGAGGAAATAGATAAAATTAAGAATACGATATTAAGATAAAAATGTTCTTATGAATTACAATGATATTATAAAAGCTTTTAACGAGCATCTAGAGAAAAGCGGTAAACAATTTTATAATGACTTCTATATTGGAATAACTGATGATATAGAAAGGAGGCTGTTTACTGAGCATAAAGTTCCAAAAGAGGGGCATTGGTTCATCTATGCACATGCTGATAATAGTTCAATCGCCCGTGATGTGGAAAAACATTTTTTGAATTTAGGTATGAGAGGTGGACAAGGAGGGGGCGATACTGATACAGAATGGGTTTACTGTTATATAGTTTCACAATACACAACTGAATAAGCGTTATGGGTAAAGAAGGACCATATAAGTCTCCAGAAATTAAATTAAGAAGAGGTGTCAATACTACAGTTCGGTTTGTAGCTTTTTTGGATATAATGGGTTTTAAGGATAGAGTCGCTCGAAATCCTCATGATGAAATCCTCAGTTCTTTGACAAATTTATCATCTTTCATCTCAAGCATAATTGATAAGAATGAAAATATTTTTTATACTATGTTTTCCGATAGTCTTATCTTTTACACTTTAAATGATAAGCTTACTACCTTTAAACAACTATGTAAAACTTTAAATAAAGTGATAATTAAGTCAATATCACTCGGGATTCCAATAAAGGGAGCAATTGCGAAAGGAGAATTTACTGCAGATATTGCGAAACTATTATATTTTGGTCAACCACTAATAGATGCATATTTGCTTGAAGAAAGTTTGTTAAGTTATAATATTATTATACATCACTCTTTAGAAAGTATATGTAAACAGAATGATATAAAGCATTTAATTCTTGATGTTAACACACCTCTAAGAGGAGGAAATTCTAATCATTTTATCCTAGACACATACGGAGCTGATTTGGAAAATAATAGAAAAGCAATAATGAATATACGAGAAACAGTGTCAGATTCACCAAGACGATATATAGATAACACTTTACATCTTTTACCTAAGAAAGCATAATGAACAAACAAAAAAAACTGATGCTTTTAGGAGGTATTCGTTATCTCCTACCTGTTATAGAAGCTGCACATCGTCATGGTTATTATGTCATTACGGTGGATTATGTCCCTGAAAATATTGCTCATCAATACTCAGACGAGTTTCATAATGTCAGCATTCTTGACAAAGATGCAGTGTTGCAATTAGCACAGGAACTTAATATAGATGGAATATTATCTTTTGGCGTAGACCCTGGTGTAGTAACAGCTGCGTATGTAGCTGAAAAGATGGGACTTTGCTTTCAATGCTCTTATGAATCTGCTTGTATTTTACAGGATAAGTCACGATTCCGTCAGTTCTTAAAAGATAATGATTTTAATGTACCCAATGCAAAGGGTTATTCTTCAAAAGAAGAAGCTCTTGCTGATACAGCATATTATAACTGGCCGGTTATTGTCAAACCAGTTGATTCTGCAGGAAGTAAAGGGGTTACGCGTGTCGATGAATTAGGACAACTCTCCTCTGCTATTGATTATGCTCTGAGTGAAAGTCATAATGAACATTTTATTATTGAAGATTTCTTAGAGAAAGAAGGTAATTCTTCTGATTGCGAAAGTTTTACTGTTGATGGAAAACTTGTTTTCTGTTCGTTTAATGATCAACATTTTGATCCTAAGGCAATCAATCCTTATACCCCAGCAGCTTTTTCGTGGCCTTCAACAATGCCACAATGGGCACAAGAAGAACTAAGGAGTGAATTGCAACGCTTGATGACACTGCTTAATGTTAAAACAGGAGTTTATAACATCGAGACACGTTTATGTAAGAATGGAAAACCATATATAATGGAACTTGCTCCTCGAGGTGGTGGAAACAGACTTTCAGAAATGATGAAATATGTTTCAGGGCAAGATCTTATAGATAACTGTGTTCGTGCAGCCGTAGGTGACCCTATAGACGCGATTCATCGACCAATTTATGATGGATATTGGGCAGAAATAATCTTACATTCTGAATGTGATGGCGTCTTTCAGAGTATAGAGATAGATAAAACGGTAGAAGAGCGTTTTCTTATTGAAAAAGATATTTGGGTAAAAATAGGAGATAAGGTACAAGGATTTACGGGAGCTAATACAACAATAGGAACGTTGGTTTTAAGATTTAATACTAATGAGGAAATGACATGTTGCTTGTCTAATCAAGAAACGTGGCTTAAAATTATTGTGTTATGAGACAAAAAGCTATTGGAGGATATTTCTCATTAGAGTTGCCATATAATAATAACGGAGAATATCATCGTAATGCTATAAGGTTGAACTCTGGACGTTATTGTTTAGAGTATGTTTTAAGAGTAAAGAAGTATAAGAAGGTATATTTACCTTATTATATGTGTGATGCAGTCTTACAGCCAATTAATAAATTAGGTTTAGACTATCAGTTTTATCACATAGATAAATACTTCCACATTTCGGAAGTTCTGCATCCTAAAAAAGATGAAGTTATTTTGTATTGTAACTATTTTGGTTTGATGGATGAATATGTAAAAATAGTTACTGATAAGTATGCTCCTAACATTATAATAGATAGCACACAAGCCTTTTTCAGTCGACCACTTCCAGAAATTGATACTTTTTATACTTGTAGAAAGTTCTTTGGCGTTGCCGATGGAGCTTATCTTTATACTAATAAAGAGGCAGATTTTGATATTCCACAGGATTATTCATCCTCAAGAATGTTATTCTTGTTAGATAGATTGGATAAATCTGCAGAAGAAGCGTTTTCTGATTATCATAAGAGTGAAGATACCTTAGATCATGATGAAATAAAAAAGATGTCTAAGATTACTCAATTCATAATGTCTTCTATTTGTTATAAAAGTATTGCTGATAGACGTATTAGTAACTATACTTATTTACATGATAATCTCAGCTCGAGTAATACGCTAAGTGTTGACCTAGAAAGAAAAAACGTACCTATGGTGTATCCTTTCCTTTCGGAAGACATAAATTTACGAAAAAAATTAATAGATAATAAGGTATATGTTGCTTCTTATTGGCCTAACGTTAAGAATATGTCTAATTTGGAGTCTGTAGAGTCTCAATTTGCTGTAAGTCTTATACCAATACCTATTGATCAAAGGTATGGAAACGATGATTTGAATAAAATTTTAGAAATTATTGGTCGTTGAATATGACAAAGAAAATTAATGTACTTGTTTTTCCAGCAGAAGGGCAAAATGCGTATGAACTACATGATGCGTTATCTACTTGTGTGAATATACATTTAATAGGTGGTACATCTGTTGCTAGGCACGGTGAATTCTTATTTGAGAATTATATTAAGAATATTCCTTTTATTTCAGATAAAAATTTTCTACAAGAATTTAACGAGATCTTAAGAGTTAACGAAATTGATGTCATTTTCCCTACTCATGATACAATAGTTAAATACCTTATAGAAAATGAAGAAAAGATAAATGCAAAGATTATTTCTGGGGATAGGGAGACAGCAGATGTATGTAGAGATAAGTCATTAACTTTTGAAAGATTTAAAGAAACTGACATATTACCAAAAAGATTTTATGATGCTGAAGAAATTTCGTTTCCTGCATTTGTAAAGCCAAGAGAAGGGCAAGGTGCTGTTGGTGCTCGGAAGATAACAGACTCTCATGATGTTGCAAAGATAGATTTCTCAAATAATATTGTTACAGAATATTTACCAGGAGAGGAGTGTACTGTTGATTGTCTTACAGACCAACATGGGGTATTGCGTTATGTATCGCCAAGGTCAAGAGATAGAATTTTAGCAGGAATGTCTGTTCGTGGTTCAAATATAGCACTTACTACTGATATTCAACATATCGCTGATACTTTAAATTCTAAACTTAATTTTCGAGGTCTTTGGTACTTTCAAATTAAAAAAAATAAAGATGGAGTTTTTAAACTGTTAGAGGTTTCGACTCGTTGTGCTGGGACTATGTGCCAAACGAGAGCTAAAGGAATAAATTTACCTTTACTCTCTGTATATATAGCAATGGGATATGATGTAGATATTTCCGATAATGCTTATCATCTGATTATGGATCGCGCTTTGATTGGTCGATATAAGTTAGATATTGATTATAATTATGTTTATATTGATTTCGACGATACTATAACATTGCGAGGTAAGGTAAACTTGAATACTATAAGATTTATGTATCAGTGTTACAACAAAGGGAAAAAACTGATATTGTTAACTCGTCATGAAAACGATTTGGAAGAAACTCTTAATCACTATGCAATTTCTAAGCTACTCTTTTATAAAATAATTCACTTGAATCATTTGGATGAATCTAAGTCCCAGTATATTCATCATTTAGATTCTATATTTATTGATAATGCTTTTAAAGAGCGTGAGGAAGTAAGACAGGTTCATCATATACCAGTATTTGATGTAGATCAAATAGATTTTTTGTTAGATTGGCGAATATAAAAGTATTCAAAAGAGGAGCATAGACTATATTTAACTTTTTCTAAAAAAAAAAGTAAACGGAAGGGAGAGTTGTCTATACCAGTGAAGGATATATATAATATTGGAGGAGAGTTTAATGCTGTAGAAATTAATGTTAAATCCTTAATCCTTCTTATAATTAAAAGAGTACTTATAGATAATTTTTTATATTATTTATTATTAAATCATGTCAGAGCAGACACTTAAGCAAGCGACAACCAAAGGATTATTTTGGAGTAGTGTAGAACGGTTTTCCAATCAAGGAGTACAATTTGTCTTTTCTATTATTCTTGCACGTCTTCTATCCCCAAGTGATTATGGTATAATAGCTATGGTCACAATTTTTTTTGCTGTTGCTCAGAGTTTTGTAGATAGTGGGTTTGGCTCTGCTCTTGTAAGAAAAAAGGATAGAACAGAGACAGATATGAGCACCTGTTTCTACTTTAATATAGTGGTGGGTGGAGTTTGTTATCTTCTTCTCTTTTTCTTCTCTCCATTTATTGCTAATTTCTATAGCCAACCAATTTTGATTCCTATTATCAGAATTTTAGGCTTAAATATAATATTTAATTCTTTGTGTATTGTACAAGGAACACAGTTTATTTTTAAAATTGATTTTAAGTCTATTGCTAAGGTTTCATTAATATGTTCTATCCTTTCTGGGATTCTGGGAGTTGTGTTGGCTAATCTGGGATATGGAGTTTGGGCACTAGTTTGGCAAGGAGTTTTTTCTACGTTTCTTAGAATGATTTTACTTTGGATTTTTTCAGGATGGTTCCCTAAGCAGAATTTTTCGCGGACATCATTCTATTATTTATTTGGATATGGCTCAAAACTACTTCTCTCATATCTAATTGGTACTATATATGAAAATATTTATCCAATAGTGATTGGTAAATTTTACTCCTCTACTCAGTTGGGCAACTATTCTAGAGCCTTAGGATGGGCTCAGCTTCCATCCTCAAATATTACTAGTGTATTGCAACGGGTAACTTTTCCTGTTCTATCTGAAATGCAGGGGGAAGAACAAAGAATATCATCGAATTACCGTCGTCTTATACGTCTATCTGCTTTTATTACTTTTCCACTTATGGTGGTTATGGCTGCTATGGCCGCTCCACTAATAAAAGTTGTTTTAACAGATAAATGGGATGGGTGCATTCCTTATTTACAACTTATTTGCTTTGCTTTAATGTGGTATCCTGTCCATGCAATTAATTTAAATCTATTAGAAGTAAAAGGACGCTCTGATTTATTTCTTCGTTTAGAGATTTTTAAGAAGATAATAGGGGTCGTAATAATATGTATAACTATTCCTTTTGGAGTTATTGCCATGTGTTGGGGCTTGATAGCTTTATCTTTAATAAGTTTTTTTCTTAATACTTATTATACTGGGAAATTAATAGATGTAGGCTATTGGACTCAAGTCCGAGATTTAGTTCCTCTATTGTTTATTTCTTTTATTGCTGGTCTGGGGAGCTATATGTCAGTTTTTTTTATGTCAAATGAATTGTTAAAATTACTATTTGGAAGTAGTATTGGAGGGATTATTTATTTTTTTATGGCATATTTATTTGCTAGAGGAGATTTGATGTATATTATCAATATTATACGAAGGAAGTAACATGTTCAATAAGAAAATCGTTATAGTTTGTCCTCGAGTTTACTCGGGGGGAACTCTAGTTTTGGCTACACTTTGTAAATTACTCCGTGAAAAGAGCATTGATGCGAGATTATTTTACATAGACAAGGAACCTCAGTGTAATACAAACATGTTTAGGTTTTGGCTGACAAATATTTTAGATACATTGAGATATATCTTTTATCCTATATTATGCAAGATTATATCAAATCCAAACAACCCTCATCATAAAGCATATAAGGCTTTTTTGTATGAACCTGTAGATGGAACAAAAAAACAACTTCTTCCTTTTTTCAATAGAAAGTTGACAATAGTTATATATCCTGAAAAAGTTTATGGAAATTTTCTTTGTGCACGTAATATAGTAAGATGGTTACTATATTACAATCCATTTCCCGATGATTCTACAGCTTATGGTGAGAATGATTTTATTATGACGTATCGTCAAGTTTTCAATGATTATAAACTAAATCCAGAAGGATATGAGGTGCAATTATCATGGTTTGATAAAAAAATGTATAGACAGTATAACTATGGTGAGCGTAAGGGTAATTGTTATATTGTAAGAAAAGGGAGAGAACGCAATGATATTCCAAAAGAACTTGATGGTCCAATCATCGATGACTTTTCTGAAGAAGAGAAGGTACGGATTTTCAATCAATGTAAGTATTGTTATTCATATGATTTGCAAACATTTTATAGTACCATAGCTTCTGTTTGTGGTTGTATATCAGTCATAGTATTAGAACCCGGAAAGAAGAAAGAAGACTATTGGAGCCAGAAAGACTTAGAATATGGGTTTGGGGTAGCATATGGAAATACACCAGAGGAGATAAATTATGCTTGTAAAACACGAGAAAAGCTCCTAAAATTATTAGATTTTAGAGAGTCTAATAAACAAGCAGTTATGTCCTTTTTGAATTTACTAGAGAAGAGATTCGGATAGAAATTTAATCTTGTGGTAATAAATATTTAAGGACATACTGTTTATTCTTTTATCTTATTTTACCAATATATAAAATTATGAAAGCTAATCTACGTAGTTCAAATTGTGTATTATTTAGTATTATTTTACCAACATATAAAGTTTTTTTTCTTCAGGAGTGTATTGAAAGTATTTTAGCACAAACTTATAAGAACTTTGAATTAATTATCGTTAATGATGGTTCTCCACATGATATAGATGCTGTCATTAACTTATATTCTGATGCAAGAATTTTTTATTATAAGCGTGAAAAAGGTTTGGGAGCTAAGCATTTAGTCGATAATTGGAATGATTGCTTACAATATATTACAGGTGATTATATCATAAATATGGGAGATGATGATTGTTTATTACCTAATTGTCTTCAAGGATATATAGATTTATTAGAAAAGTATCCCAATTTAGATATTTATCATACTCGTACGCAAATAATTGATGAAACTGGTAGTGTTATTGGGTTGCAGCCTGAAGCTCCAATATATGAATCGGTATATTCATTTATGTGGAGTGTGTGGTTTGGAGGGCGTTTGACTTTTATAGGAGATTTTCTTTTCAAGGCTAATAGTTTAAAAAAGAATGGTGGTTTCTATAATATACCTTATGCTTGGCATTCTGACAGAATTTCGGCATATATAATGGCTAAAAAGAAAGGTATAGCGAATACAAATGTTTGCGGTTTTCAATTTAGAAAAAGTACGCATGAAATTTCTTCGAATACAACTATTACCAATGAAAAGATTCTGTTATGGCCTATTATTCGAGAATGGTATATTGATTTTTTTTCATACGTTCCTCAAAAAGCAGAAGATAAAAAAAAACATATTCTTCTAAAACGGAAGTTGGACATATTTATAGAGAATAGTATTTTAGTTGATATTGATTCTGATTTGTGTTCTAATAAGTGGCATATTTTGAAATGGATAATTAATAAAAGAAAATTTCAATTGTCGATGAGAGTTATTGCAATAAGTTTCTATAATTTTCTAATAAAATTATTCAGATATGGCTAAAGTTTCAGTTATTGTTGCGATTTATAATGTTGATTTGTTTCTTGAAAGGTGTTTGAGTTCTTTAGCAAATCAGACCTTGCGAGATATAGAAATTATTTTAGTTGATGATGGTAGTACAGATTTATCAGGAAAAATTTGTGAACTGTTTGCAAAACAGGACAGTCGTTTTCTAGTGTTTCATAAGCGAAATGAAGGTGTCTCGTGCACCCGAGAATTTGGTGTGAAGAAGGCTACTGGAGAGTATTTGATTCACGTGGATCCAGACGATTGGGTTGAACCTACTATGTTAGAAGAGCTTTATAAGGTTGCACTTCAAGATAATTCTGATGTTGTTATCTGTAATTATTATGAAGAACGTCAAGGGGACTGCAAGTTAGTCAGGCAAAAGCCTTCAAGTTTGAATCATATTGAAATATTAACGTCTTATATTAGTGGGACGTTAAATGGATTTTGTTGGAATAAGTTGGTGAAAAATAGTACATGGAATCGATTAAAAATACATTTCCCCAAAACTAACTTATGTGAAGATACTTGGGTGAACGTAAAGTTGGCACTCTCTCCAATAATTTTTTCCTATAGTGATAGTGCGTATTATCATTATATACGAGGAGAAAATGTCGGAAGTATTACATCAAATGCAAATAAGAATGCGGGGGTGAATGCATATAATGCATTTACTAGTTTTAGAGAACTACTATTTGGTACTCCTTATTGGAAAGTTTTCGTACAGTATGAAATGCCGTGGATGGCTTATTTAACATTATATTATGGTATAGTTTCTGCTAATGTTTACAAGAAGGATTTTCAAGACTTATTAAATAATGAAAATTTAGATTTTTGTGTAATGTTATCTTTAAGGTGTTATTACTTGTCTAGATTAATTGTTTTATTACGTAAAATATTTTCTCATAAAGTAAAAAAATAAATGAATATCATAATTACATAGGGAGGTAGATATGTCAAATTTAATGATAGAAACAAGTAAAATACTACAATTATCAATAATTGTACCAATGTATAATGCAGAGAGTTATATTAGCAGATGCCTTGACTCCATTTTAGCTCAGGATTTAGTTAAATATAATTATGAAATTATTATCGTGGATGATGGTTCTACAGATTATTCATTAAAAATATGCAAACAATATGCAATACGATATGACTTTGTGAAGATTTATAGTCAATCAAATAAAGGACAAGGAGCTGCTAGAAATTATGGACTTAGTATAGCTACAGGAAAATATATTTTTTTTATAGACTCTGATGATTATGTACCTAAAGAAAGTTTCTTATCAAACATTTTAAATATAGCATGTACAAAGAATGTGGATATTCTTGAATTTGAAATGTTGGTATATTCAAGTGATGGGACCTCATTTGTAACTCAAAAAAAACTTTTGGAGAATAAATTATATACGGGCGAACAAATATTGTTGGGTGGTTTTAACCCTGGCTCCTCTTGCGATAAATTGTTTTCGAATTCATTTTTGAAAAAACATAATTTCTTTTTTGAAACCAGTATTGTACATGAGGATGTAGATTTCTTATACCGCGTATACTCTTTAGCACAAAATATAGTATATAAACATACTTGTGGATATGTATATTGTTATAATCCAAATTCGACTGACAGAAGTGATGACTATAAAAAAGTAAAGCGTGGGATTGATAGTGATTTCTATATTGCCTATAGTTTATGTTGTCTTTCTCGGGGTCCTTATTCTTTAAGACTGCGAAATTATTATAAAAGGAGAAGTAATTCTTTATTATGTTCTTTGTTATTTTCATTTTTAACGACAAAAAGAGATTTTACAATCTCTGATATAAAAGATTATTTATTTTACTGTCAAAATAATAGTTTATATCCAATTAAAGGATGGACTATGTCGAAAAAAACTAATTGTATAATTTTTTTCTTGAATTTTAAATCCCTATATCTTTTTGTGAATATATTGTCTAGGATGTTCTTGTCTTCTAAATCTAAGTTATAATATTATAATGTGTTATAAGAAAATAACAGTCTACCGTTTGACTACGATTATAAATTTAATTAATAAAATTAGGATTTCAAACACGTAATATAATAATATGAAGATAGTTGCTATTTCAGTAATGACTCCTTACAAAGAAAATTTTCGTGGAACGAGTGCATTACCCTATCATTTACTTGATGGTAGAGATAAAAGTATAGAGGTAATTCTTTATTCGTATAATTTAAATAGGCTTTCTGATGAACAGATAGATTCTGTAGCAAAGGAACTTAATATAAAGATTTGTTTATTGCCAGTACCATGGTGGTATAATTTTCTCCTTAGATTTCTTTTACCATTTAGAATATTATTGAATTATCCTATTGGTAATTATATTAGCTTAAGTTCTTCACAATTAGATACTATCATTATTGATAATCCTGATGCTATATGGATTTATGGCGAGGAGTTATCTCGTGTCAGTCGTCAATTAAAGGATTTTAAGCGAGTACATACATTGCCAGATTGTGAAGCTCTCTATTATTATAGGATGCTTGGTAAGCGTTTCGCAATAAGAAATAGAAATAGATTTTGGAGATCTGCATTTATGTATCCTAAGTATCTGAATATGGAGAAACAGTTTGATACATCTTCAAATATTCACTATCATTTGGTAGGTGAGGAGGATGTTAATTTTCTAAGGGAGATTTGTCCTGGAATACAGGCTCATTTTCTTCATCACCCCCATTATCAAGTTGCAAAACCAGCTAAGGTTATTTCCTTTAGTTCTCCAAAAATAAAGGTTTTATTTGCTGGACAGTATAACTTGTATATGCAGCAGGATGCTGATATGCTGATAGATTGTCTGATAAAAACTAAAAATCTCTCAGAACTAAAAGAACATTATGTATATACTTTTTTAGGTAAGGGATGGGATCAGCATGTAGAGAAACTTAATAATGCAGGGTATGAGGCCCATTATATTAAATTTGCACCAAATTATATAGAAGAAGTATGTAAACATGATATTCAGATAACACCAATATGTATAGGTACTGGAACTAAGGGAAAAGTCTTAGATGCAATCGCAAATGGTTTGTTGGTAATAGGGTCACGGTATGCACTGGAAAATATAGCTGTAAAACATAATATTTCTTGTTTGCAATATAATCAAGTAGAAGATATTGTTGATTTGCTAAAGGAGATTTGTTTAAAATCTTCTGTCTATGAGGCTATGGCTGAGCGAGGTAGAAAGGCTATATTAAGTCAGCACAATAATTCTATTGTAGCAGACAAACTGTTCTCATTATTTCAAAATTAGGGTATACCTATACGAATAAAGAAATCTGGTCAAGATCTGTAAACTTAAAACTTATTAAAATGGTAATCTATTATTTCGTTCTAATAATATCTTTTATATTTTATTTTATTCAAAGGGATAAAAGAGTTCCTTCTGTTTCTTTATTTTTCTTTTTCATGCTCACTATTGCATTATTTGTGGGATTGGGAGATATGATAGGTGGGTATGACAGATATATTTACGGAGAAGTTTTTGACACTATAGCTGATGAAATGAGAGGAAAAAGAGATGTTTCTCGATTATTTTATTTAGTGAGTGGAAAGGAATTTGGGTATTTTATATGGCAGCTCATTATATCAATTTTTACGCCAAATCGTTATATTTTTATTTTAGTAACAACCTTGACTATCTATCTACTTTTCTTCAGGGTTATGAGAAAATATATGTTAGATTACCCTTTAGCTGTAATTGTATTTATGGGTATGTTGTTCTATTTCACAATGACTTATTTAAGAGCTGTATTTGCAATAGCAATACTTTGGCAGGGTATTCGTTATCTTTGGGAACGACAATTTTTGAAATATACTTTTTTTGTGCTTTTAGCAGCTTCATTTCATACCTCCATTTTAATAGCCGTTGTGATGTATTTTGTACCAATTAAACTCTATTCAAAAAAAACGATAATAATTTGGTTAATTTTGTGTCTTATAGTAGGTATGACTCCATTACCTAATATAATATTAGCAAATGCTGGTAACCTTACGGAAAAAAATACTGGTGAAGTAAATGCTTATGAACTGCAGGAGCAAGGATTTCGTATAGAGTATGTTTTAGAGGTCCTATTCTTTATATGGTTGATTTTTAAGAATTATAATAAAATAGATACGGACAAACGTACTTTGACGTTTTTAAATATGACAATAGTGTTGTGTTTTATTTTGCTTTTCTTTATGAGATTTGGCCAGGGAGGTCGTTTCGCATGGCCATTTTACATCGGAGTTTTTTATATAATCCCATATCTCGTGAGTAAAAATAAAACATCTCTTCCTTTAACCTCAATAGTTTTAGTTGTATTTTCTCTCCTCTTTATTCGAATTTCAATAGCATGGGAGTCATTGAACGTTCCGTATACGACATTTCTTACTAATGGTACGCCAGCGGGTGATGGGAAAATCTTTAATAAGTATGAATATGATTTGAATTACGTAGATGATAAGTTTTATAGACCTGCATTTGATATTATATTGATAAAGTAATTTTCAACAAATATGCCTTATGGTTGATATAACTGTATTTACCCCTCTCTATAATAGAGTTTCTCTATTACGTGATGTGTATGAAAGTCTTCTAAAACAGAGTTACCACTCTTTTGAGTGGGTAATCGTTGATGATGGGAGTACAGATAATGCAGAACAGATAGTAAATACTTTGATCGGTGATGCTATACATACATTTCCAATATCCTATATATGGAAAGAGAATGGTGGAAAGCATACAGCAATTAATCGTGGGGTAGAAGAGGCAAAAGGTGAACTCTTCTTAATACTTGATAGTGACGACACTTTACCAGCAGACTCCTTAGCAACAATCGCACAGTATTATGAGCAGTGCAAAGGTTATAAGGGCTGTACTGGGGTTTGTGGATTGATGGCATACCATGATGGGCAATTAATAGGAACTGGTTTTCCAAAAGAGCCTATGTATGAAAGTGCATTACAGTTTCGTTATGCAGAGAAAGGTAATGTTACTGGTGATTTATTAGAGGTTTATAAAACCTCTGTCATGAGAGAGTTCCCCTTTCCTGAGATAGAAAATGAGAAGTTTTGCCCAGAATCTTTGGTTTGGAATAGAATCGCTAATAAGTATAAGTTGTTCTGTTTTAATAAGGTTGTCTATTACAGAGATTATTTGGAGGGTGGCCTTACAAGTAAAATTGTAAGAATAAGGATGAATAGCCCTATCGCATCTACGATGACCTATGCAGAGATGTTAGATTATAATATTTCTTTGAAATGGAAGATAAGATCAGCTATAAACTATTGGCGATTTAAATATTGTATTAAGAATAAGTCCTTAAAAGCACCAGGAGTGAAGTGGTATTGGAAAGCATTCCAAATAATAGGTCTGATAATGCACTTGAAGGATAATAAATAGTAGGTATGAAACAGATTATCATAGATCCACGTTTGAAGTATAATTACGCTTCTTGGTATTTGTTAGGAATGAAAAGACTTTTAAAGGGCTGGAAGATAGTTTATGATGTAAGTCCCTTCAAAGGTATAAAGTATGAGAATACTGCTGACTATAACAGTGGATTTGCTTTTATTATTAGAAGTAAAGAACGGGAAAAGAAGGTCTTTGTTGATACCGAAGATGTAGCCAAGATTTTTAAAGATAGATATGAGTGGTGTGATGTCTATGGAATGGTAAACCCTACTATAGAGCAGGTTGCGCAATATGATAAGTTGATAGCGATAGGACCAGAGTTTGGGGTAACGCTTGGTAGTCGTTTCTCAACTATTATTCGTTGTTTAAAACTATTTCTCAAAGGGCGTAAGTACTCAAGTCTTTCTTTCAAAGGCTATCTTCGTGATTATCTTTATACGAATATTCGTCGTCGCCCTATAGAGGCTTATGAATGTGAAACGAAAGTTTGTCATAATTATATTTTTCATGCCTCTACATTATGGTATAATAAGTTTGCTGCAACAGATACCAATATGTATCGTGGCGAATTTTTGAAAGCATGTAAGAAAGCTGGAATTAATATAGAGGGTGGATTATTTTATGTAAATAGTGACTCTGTACTACAGGAAATGCCTGATTATCCTAAATATAAGGAGGAATATAAAGACTTTATTTATGAGAGTCGACTTTCTATGGATGATTATATTAGAAAGACAAAAGAGAGCGTTGTCGTTTTTAATACGCCAAGTGTATGTGAATGTCATGGATGGAAACTTGCAGAATATCTTTGCATGGGGAAAGCTATTATCTCTACACCTTTAACACGAGAGATGCCTGCCCCTTTAGAACATGGTAAGCATGTGCATTTTGTAAATTCTGTAGATGAAATATATGATGCTGTGGTTAAGATTAATTCTGATGAACATTATCGCAAGCAGTTAGAAGAAGGGGCAAGAGAGTATTATGAAAAGTGGATTGCTCCAGAGGTCGTTATTCAGAGATTATTAGAAAAGGTTGGTGAGCAAGCTTGAAACTGAAAAATAATTCAACTTTGCTGTCATTGCTATCATTCGAAAATAATGCATAATCTGTTGAATATCACTTCCCTATATTGAAATGTTAAAAGTGACAGCAAATCGTTTTTAAACTTATTGTGGTATTCTTATTTGGAATACGATTAAAACAGAATTATTATTATAGAATAAACGCAGCCAGATAATGAGAATATTACAAGTCATTACATCTTT
>ERZ773037.763-NODE-763-length-17257-cov-17.420067_pt1 | contig 17257 bp, 30 predicted proteins | sample MGYA00511466_ERZ773037 | MGnify/ENA primary metagenome ERZ773037 (study PRJEB29015, sample SAMEA2738146) | human oral metagenome | biome: human oral; feature: human-associated habitat; material: saliva | place: China | collected 2202 ... | reverse complement strand
TAGTTACCAGACGAAAAGGAAAAGTATCTATTTTAGGTAATTGCCAAATGGTGGGACGTGGGACGCGTCTCTTCCCCGGAAAAGAAGAGCTTCTTTTGCTCGATTTCTTATGGCACACCGAACGCCATGAGCTTTGTCGCCCGGCTCACTTGATATGTGAGAGTCCGGAAGTTGCGAAAAAAATGGTCGAAAACATGGAAGAAGAAACGGGCGTCGTGTTAGACCTCGAAGCAATGGAAGCCAAAAGCGCGGAAGACGTCGTGGCAGAACGTGAAGAAGCCCTCGCAAAACAACTCGCAGAAATGCGCAAGCGTAAGAGAAAACTCGTCGATCCGCTTCAATTCGAAATGTCAATCCATGCGGAAGATCTTTCGAGCTATGTTCCTAATTTCGGCTGGGAGATGGCCCCACCGTCTGAAAAACAACTCAAAGCCCTTGAAAAATACGGGATCTTTACCGATGAAGTGGGTAACGCCGGAAAAGCAAAATTGCTACTTGACCGATTGCACAAGCGCCGGAACGAAGGGCTTTCGACACCGAAACAGATTCGTTTTCTTGAGAGTCGAGGCTTCCGGAATGTCGGAATGTGGAGCTTTGAAAGCGCTCGAAGCATGATTGATCGAATCGCAGCGAACGGGTGGAGATTGCCAGCAGGCGTGCGACCAGCTGAATATGTACCGAATTAGAAAAATAGGAGTAAATTATGAAAGATAATCAATTAAAAAATTTAGTCGGGAGACAATTCGGAGAATTGATTGTCTTAAAAAGAAACCCGGTTAATTCAAAAAGTGGGAACGCTCGATGGGATTGTGAATGCTCTTGCGGAAAAGTTGCGACAGTTATCGGTAGCAAGTTGAGAAATGGAACTACAAAAAGTTGTGGTTGCGCTAGAAAAAGCGAAATCGCTCAAGGATTTTCAAAAACTAGATTGTATAGAATCTGGTTAGGAATGAAAAATAGATGTTACAAGAAAAATAATGATAACTATCAATATTACGGAGGGCGAGGAATTGCAATTTGTCCAGAATGGAAAGAAGATTTTATAGCTTTTCAAACGTGGGCACTCTCTAACGGTTACAATAGCAATTTATCGATTGACAGAATCGATACAAACGGAAATTACGAACCTAAAAATTGCCGTTGGGTTGATATAAAGACTCAAGCAAACAATAGAAGAAACAATCATATTGTTACCTATTTAAACAATGAATACACCGTCTCCGAATTTGCTGATTTTCTAAAGGTCTCCTATTGGACCGTGAGAAATCAATTACGACTTGGTTGGTCTATTGAAAAAATTGTACAGAAAGCGAGGGCGTAAGAATGACAAGTGAAAATTTTGATCTGTTACCATTGCTTGACTATATCGATCCTTCGACGCTTTCTTATCAAGAGTGGATCAATGTCGGCTTCGCCTTAAAACATGAAGGCTATACAGCATCTGATTGGGACAATTGGTCCCAAAACGATAGCCGGTACAAGAAATTTGAATGTTTTAAGAAATGGGACACCTTCAACGAGGAAGCGGGCTCGATTGTGACAGGCGGGACGATTGTCCAGCTTGCGAAAGATCACGGCTGGGTGAACCCGTACTCAAGCGATAGCGAGGGAGCTCACGAGCTCGACTGGAACGATACCATCGACCGGGACTATCGCGTCATTGATAAGAACTGGATCGAGGGAAAAGAGATCCATGAGCCTACAAACTGGAACCCAGTACAAGAGATTATTAAGTACCTCGAGGCTTTGTTTGAATCGTCTGAGAATGTCGGTTATGTCACGGAAAGCTATCCAAAAGTAAATGACGAAACGGGCGAAATAGAGAAATGGCTTCCGACCAAGGGAGCATACGACCGGACAGCGGGACAACTGATCGAGCAACTTTCCAAGTGTAACGGTGATATCGGAGCGGTCCTCGGGGACTATCACAAGGAAGCGGGCGCGTGGATTCGATTCAATCCGTTAGATGGCAAGGGCGCCAAAAACGAGAATGTGACTGATTATCGGTACGCACTAGTTGAATCGGATAGCATGAGCGTTGAGAAACAAAACGCGATTTATAAAGAGCTTGAGTTGCCGATCGTGGCCCTTGTGTATAGTGGGAACAAATCCTTACACGCTATCGTGAAAGTGGACGCGGGAAACTATGAAGAATACAGAAAGCGCGTTGACTACTTATATAAGATATGCCAAAAGAACGGAATATCAGTCGATACACAAAACCGCAATCCGTCGCGCTTGTCTCGCATGCCGGGATTCGAGCGGAACGGCCAGAAACAATTCCTTGTTGATACCAATATCGGAAAAGCCAACTGGGAGGAATGGTACCAATATATCGAGGACTTAAACGATGACCTTCCAGATCCAGAAGGCCTAGAGGATAGCTGGGACAATCTTCCAGAGCTTGCGCCCGAACTGATCGAAGGTGTGCTTCGCCAAGGACACAAAATGCTGATAGCTGGGCCGTCCAAGGCTGGGAAGTCATTCAGCTTGATCGAAATGTCAATCGCAATCGCAGAAGGCCAGAAATGGCTTGAATGGAAGTGTACGCAAGGCAAGGTCCTATATGTCAATCTTGAATTGGATCGCGCGTCATGTCTCCACAGATTCCGCGACGTGTACGAAGCAATGGGGCTTCAACCAAACAATTTACAAAATATTGATATTTGGAACTTGCGCGGAAAGACTGTCCCGATGGACAAGCTCGCGCCGAAGCTGATCCGCCGATCACTCAAAAAGAACTATATAGCTGTCATTATTGACCCGATCTATAAGGTTCTAACAGGGGACGAAAACAGCGCGGACCAGATGGCCCACTTTACAAATCAGTTTGACAAAGTGGCAACAGAGCTCGGGTGCTCGGTGATCTATTGCCACCATCACTCAAAAGGTGCTCAAGGGGGCAAGAAATCAATGGATCGGGCCAGTGGTTCGGGCGTATTCGCTCGAGATCCAGACGCTCTTATCGACTTGGTGGAATTGGACGTTACAGAAGAGTTACTTACTCAACGGATCAATCATACAGCTACACGGATTTATAAAGAAGCCTTACAAACGTGCAACCTTGGATATTATCAAGAGGAAGTCACGCTCGACGATTTACAAAGTGCTGCAATCATGCGAACACACTTCGAACAAGCAATTCCAAACGTGCTTGATCGGAAGCCTTGGACGGATAAGATCGAGGAAGCCCGTCGAGCGATCGAAATTTCGACAGCGTGGCGCGTGGAAGGAACGCTTCGAGAGTTTGCCAAGTTCAAGCCTATCAATATGTGGTTTAGCTATCCAGTCCATTTCTTGGACGATTCGGGGGTCCTTGCTGATATTCAGCTAGAGGACACAAACGGAAATAATTCGCCTTGGAAGAAGAATTTCAACAAGAAATTATCAAAAGAAGAGCGAACTGAAAAACGTTCCGAAAAAATCGAAACAGCAATCGAGCTTCTTGATGATGGAATAAGTCCAGTTACAATTGATGATCTGATCGATTATTTTTCAACCGACAGTAAGCCAGTAAGTGAAAAAACCGTCCGGAGATGGATCAAAAATAATGGCAATTTCGAAGTAAAAAACAAAGAAATTATAGCAAAAACAGACGTCCAAAGTTGAGGGACAAAATGAGGGACAGGGACAAAGTCGATGGACAAATTCGATCGTGTCCATCGAAAATGTCCCTAGGGACAAGGGACAAAATATCGAAAATGTCCCTGTCCCTGTAAAACACCTTGAGGGACAAATCGAGGGACAAAGTCGATTAAACAATCGAAAATGTCCCTGTCTCTCAAGGGACAAAACGAGGGACAGAATCTCTCCTTCTTTGAAGAGAGAGATTTAGGAAAATGTCCCTGAGTATCCATGGGAACAGGAACAGGAACAGGGGGGCTTTGCTCCCGCCCCCTGTAACCCTGTAACCCTGTCCCCTAACATGGACGAAGCGCGTGAGCGTGAAAGCTAAAAATAAAAAGTAAAAAAAGAAGGCATAAAAACATGGTACGGAAGAAAAAAACATATTCAGTAAATTTGGATATTGGGAAACAAATGCCTCCACTTTATCACACGTTACCCGGTCAAGATTTTTGGTATTCAGATTCCGAAGTTTTGAAATGGATCGCAAAGCAACCAACTTTGTTAAATTTTGTAAAAGATCAATTAAGGTCAGCGGGATATATTACCTATGACGCTACGACTGGAAAATGGACCGGAGTCGATTATAAAAGAGGTGGCGAAAAATGATTGAGTTCTTTTTGCCGATGGAAAAAATTCCGACGACGACGCACCAACAGAAAAAAGTAAACGTCAGAAATGGCAAGCCGATTTTTTATGAACCGGAAGAGCTGAAAAACGCTCGAGCAAAATTTGAAAGTCTTCTGTCGCGTCACGTTCCCCCAGATAAGCTAAAAGGGCCGATAAGGCTCACGGTCAAGTGGTGCTTCCCGATGATTAAGGGAGTACGCGACGGACAGTACAAGACAACGGCGCCAGACACGGACAACCTTCAAAAGCTATTCAAGGATTGCATGACAGAAGTTGGCTTTTGGAAAAATGACGCAGAGGTCGCAAGCGAGATCGCTGAGAAGTTTTGGTCTGAGGTCGTGGGGATCTATGTCAGAGTTGAGGAGTGGGACGATGAACTATATACATTTCTTTAGCGTCGAGCTCCCGGACTTCATGGCACGAAATAACCAAGTAGCCCAGACTTTGGGATTCGGTTCTGAGCGTTACTGGTTTTGGACCGTGGACGCGATCGCTGAGATCTGCAAAAAGTACAATGACGACGAGTTAGTCGTAAAGCAATTCGGGCTATTGTTTGAGTGGCTAGAGGCCCAAGCGGAAGGAGTGGCACAATGAAAGAAAAAACGTACTATGAAGTTCTGGCAGATATAGAACGGGAAAAATACAACAAATTAGACGTGCAATTATCGCTTGGGGCTATATGTGCTGGGCTCGTGAAAGAATTACAAAATGATAAAGAATTGAATGAGATCAATTACACGATCCCGATTGGAAAACAATTGTACGAGATATCAGTCAAAAAGAAAGGAGATTGACCATGGAATACGTAAAGTATGACAGCAATCAGCGAATCGCGTTGCGCCAGAATTTGGAACGCTTGAGAGTTAAACACAATCTATCGAAGCAAGAACTCGCGGACGATCTGGGCTGGTCCTATAACACGATCGATTATTGGATCCGTGGAGATCGCGTACCAGATAAAACAGGAATCGAGGCTATATGCGATTATTTCGGGATCGACGACGTGGAGCTATTGGGCTCGCCGATGAAAGTCCGGACTTTTGCTTATTACAAAGACGATACGCTTCTAGCGTTTGGGACGATGGAAGAGATCGCAGATCAAACAGGCCGGAAGATCGAGTCCTTGCGAAGTCTATTATGCAACTCGAAGCGATTCAATAAAACAACTAAAACATACATGATCGAGCTCGAGGACGATAAGCGATACGAGCTGACGTTTAAGCAGACGTTTTCGATCGATGAATTAAATCTAAACGGGCTTGGGTGGCTATTAAATAGCCCACTCGTCCATGTGGAGGAAGTAGAAGAATGAATAAGCAGGAATTGATTGAAAAATACAAAAATGAATATTTGGAATTTTGTGATTCCCATTCAGCAAGGGTATTTCATTCACTTTGGGACGATCTAAAGAAACTAGACGAACCACAGGAAGTCCCAGTCCCGCAGTTTGCGGCGGATTATATTAAATATGCCATAGAGAATGATTGGGATTTTCAAGATTTATTTAAGCGTATAGAAGACGAAGAAGATGAAGAACTTCTGAGATGGGTTTATCACGAACGTAATCAAGAAACGCTTGCTGCCGCTTGGATCAATGGCTACACAGTCGAGAAAGAAAAGCGGTATCTTGTAACGTTGAAAGGTATTGTACATAGTGCAAAAGCGTTAAAACATAATACAAATGAGGATACTTGGTATATGGGTATAGCTCAGGAGTTTATTGGCTTAAAAGTTTTTCACACTAAGAGAGAGCTTGAAAAAGGTGGTTTCAGTGGAGTATTTGATAACCCTATGTTTGAAGTTAAGGAGATTGAGTGATGGATAAGAAAGAATTATATAAAGAAGTTGAAGGCTTAGATAAATTTTGTCTAGGTATTAGAAAATATGTTGCACTTAATGAAGTTATGTATTTGATAAAACAACTAGATGAACCACAGAAAGTTGTAATCCCACAATATGTGGCAGATTGGCTTAAGTATTGTAAGCTTACTGGTGTTGACCTGTACCATGCTTTAGAAATGGGCGATCTATATTTCTGCAACTATGCAAATCAGAAAGATGATTTAAAACTACAATACTTTTTTGAAACCGAAAATAACCAAGAAACTTTTGTCCGTGCTTGGTTATTTGGTTATGAGGTTGAAAAAGAGAAGAAGTATATCTTTAAATTTAAAAATATCATGAGTGGTACATCATACCTTAAATATGATACGGTTGTTGAAAAATGGTATTTTGGTATAAAACAGGATACTAGTACAACACGTTTATTCCACACGAAAGATGAGCTTACAGAAGGAGGCTTTGATTGGATATTCTCCTGTGAAGGTATAGAAGTGAAAGAGGTACAAGATGATTCCAAAGTTTAGAGCGTATGATAGCGGGTCATTAACTCGTATGTATCAGCCAGACGAAGTTATGCTTTGTGATGGCAATATTTGGGTTATTGATGAGGATGATGTTGCTGGTTCATGGATTGTAAACAATGACCTTAACCTCATGCAATCAACAGGCTTGCATGATAAGAACGGAAAGGAGGTCTTTGTCGGAGATATTATTAAATGCACTAGAGGTTGTCCTCACGAAGTATACCTAGAAAAACAATATGGCGGCAAATACATAGGAGGAATGCCTGCCGTATATTTGAAGGGATTGACAAGTGGATATGCGTGGACTGGTGCAGAGGAAATCCTCGGCAACATTTACGAAAACCCGGAATTGCTGGAGGAAGAAGAATGATAATATCGACCGAAGAGTGGATAAAATTCAGAGAAAACGGACAAAAATTTGCCTTGGAGAAACTCGAAGAATTATTTCCGGACAATGACGATGAGGTGAAGTGATGTCACTGAATAAAACAAGAAAACGATTGATTAGGAAACTTGAGGACCGGGAACACAAACTTTTGTCTATATCTGAATTTTTGCGAATGTTTAAAGAAAGACTTTTAGAAACCAGAAGAGCAAACCTTAGACGTTTGTTAGTTGCGGGATCGCCCTTTAGAGGTGGTAAAGTTTTGGACGGAGGCTTCATGGAGGGGGTTGAGTGATGTTTGTTATTTTCAGAAACAATTCAGAAGAACGCATAATAAATACCGATAAAATAAACTCAATCTGGCAAGATAAAACTAGTGAACAACCATATTTTCGTGTTGAATATTTTGGAGGCGGGTTTGGTTTTAATTCGCTAGAATGGAATGGCTTTTTCAAAGGCACGCCAACCCTGTCAGATGTTTGGCTTGCTTTAAGGTATTTTGAAAGATTGCAAGAAAAGGGGTGGGAAGCATGAACTTACTAGATTTTATCTTCTTCATGCTTTGCGGAGCATGGCTGATCGGTTTTGCATGGGCCAGTGTGATAGCTTTTAGAAGCAGAAAGGACAAGCGATGACGAATAATGATAAGATGATACGTGCGAATTTTGCGTTTATCCTTTTTGTTTTAATTGCTGTATGCGTCAATCTAAACGCACGGGTCCGGACGTTAGAAACAAGCAACAACGAGCTTCAACAAACGATCCAAACACAAAAAGACGAGCTCGAGAAGATCGAAGAAAAAAACACAATGCAAGACGTGATAATTAATAAGTTGAACAATGACTATAATTCACGTATGGCCCAGCAATTACAAGAGATCGCCGGTCAAAACGGCGTCGGGGGATAACATGAAAATTTATGTCGTTAGAAAATATCTTAAACGCGCACGCTGGGACGTGAATCATTCAACCAAGTTTGAAGAGATCGAATTTCAGACGAAAGAAGAGGCGCTGGCCTATCGTGACAGTCAGAAAGTCGGAGTATTTGACGTGTACGAAAAAGAAGTATAGAGCTCGCTTGGGGCTAGAAAGGAGGAGTGCTTGCGAATTGAGACAAGATACGGATATCTAATCGACGCACTTCGACGCTATCCATTCGACAAGGAGATCAAGGAACGGATCGAAGAGATCACTTTTCCGTACCAAAATTTTGACGAGAATTGGTTTATCAAGAGCAAGTCAGCGAGTAACACGCCGGAAGCTCTTAAAAATATCATTCTCAAGGAGAACGATCCGGAATTGATCCGACTCTATATGCTCGCTGAAGCTATCGAGGAATACACAAGCGAGTGTGTTCCCTCAAGCTGGGAGGCGATCAAGGCGTTATATGTCACACGATCGAAAAACGTCGAACGGGTGGCGCTTGAGCTCTTTATGTCAAAAAATTCTGTCTATCGGAATATCATTAAACCGTTTTTCGAGGGACTAGAAAAGAAATATACAAGTATTTTTCTAAAAAGGGCCTAAATTTGGGAAAAATGTTCAAAAAAAGGTGATAAAATTGTATTATCGGAAGATTGAAGGAAACGACGATCTTCATTGCGGACGACAGGACAAGCTAACAGTTACGGCACGTTTTTACTTTCATAAAAAAAAACTTTTCCCATTTTTGGGTATCTCCTAAAGAATTTCACAGAGAAACAACAATAAATCAATATAACCTTGACTTATTCGATCCGATGAAAACAGAAGGACGTTTTGAAATGCCGGTTCTTGATCCGGTGGATCATGTCCCGAAGAAGTTACAGGGTTTTAATTACGTTTTAAACAAGCCCGATCACGAAGCGGGCGTTCATTTCTTCCTTGATGATTATCAATTCGAGAGGATATGGCAGCGGCCAGAGTTTTATATCGAAAAGCTAGGCGAGTTCGATTGCGTACTGACGCCAGACTTTAGCTTATATATCGATATGCCGGTCGCTATGCAAGTTTGGAACGTGTACCGCTCGAGGTTGATCGGTCAGATCATGCAACGGTACGGATATACAGTCATTCCCACGGTATCGTGGGCGTATTCAGACAGCTTTTTCTTTTGCTTCGACGGGTTGCCGGTAGGCGCTACACTTGCGGTCAGTACGATCGGAGTCAAACAAAACGAAGAACAGCTTGAAATATGGCGTGATGGCTTGAATAGCGGTTTTGTAAATGCTCAACGAATCAGAGTGAGGTAAAAAAATAAAAATTAAACAGTAAGGAGGGGAGGCGGTGGCCGGTGCAGACAATTTAAAAGTCCCAACCTCGGAAGAAGCTCGAAAATATGGCCGAAAAGGCGGTATCGCCTCCGGGAAGGCTCGAAGGGAGAAAGCGGACCTAAAAAAGAAAGTCAATCAGATTTTGGAGATGGACGTATTCAGTCCGCAACTCAAAGAAATGCTCGAAGAGAAGGGCTTGAGCGCAATGAATCAAACAGCGGTCGCGACGGTGCTTTTGCAAAAGGCTCTTAAAGGCGATATGCGAGCGATTGAGCTTCTAGCCAAGATGAACGGCAATGAGGGCACCAAGGACGCTCTCGATAAGAAAGAGCAAAAAGAGCGCGTCAAGGCAATGCAACTCGAGAACAAGAAACGGGAGCAAGCTCTCGAAGGTGGTATGGCGTCCGAGGATATCATGGCCGATTATTTCGAGAAACTGGAAGGAGTGATACAAGATGGCACTTGATCGGTTATATACAGATAAACAGATCGGGATTTTGCGTCGTTCTCTCTCTCGCGATTGGTACATGATGATAAATCATGGCGCAGTACGGGCTGGAAAAACCAAGCTCGACAACGATCTTTTTTTGATGGAGCTGAAGCGCGTCAAGAAAAATGCTGCAAAAGTCGGTGTTCAAACGCCGATGTATATTCTGGGGGCTGTATCGTCTGGGACGCTTCAAACAAACATATTGCGCGAGATCACCGACGCTTACGGCCACGAGTTCCAGTTTGACCGACACGGGAACTTTACCTTATTCGGTGTGTACGTCGTTACAACGTTTACGGGGTCCATAGCGGGCCTTAAAGCTATTCGGGGTATGACAGCCTTCGGGGCTTATGTAAACGAGGCCACGCTCGCGAATAAAGAGGTTTTTGACGAGATCTTAAAACGTTGCTCCGGTTACGGCGCGCGTATAATATGCGATACCAACCCAGACCACCCAAAACACTGGTTAAAGGTTGATTATATCGACAAGGCAGACGATGAGAAGATCATCGCGAATCATTTTACAATCTTCGATAACACATTCTTAAATCAACGGTATGTGGACAACTTGATCGCAACGACGCCGTCCGGTATGTTTACCGAGCGCGGTATATACGGAAAATGGGTAATCGGTGAAGGTGCGGTCTATCGTGACTTCAAAGAGGAAATGTACGTCAAAAAAGCGCCCGAGCAATTCGCCAAGATTTACGCTGGTGTTGACTGGGGGTATGAGCACTGGGGCTCGATCGTTGTTATTGGACAGACTGAGGCCGGAGACGTGTACATACTCGAAGAACACGCGCACCAGTACAAAGAGATTGATTTCTGGGTCGATATCGCGAAAGATATCAAGGCGCGTTACGGAGATATATTCTTTTGGGCAGATAGCGCACGGCCCGAGCACGTCGGACGGTTTAACCGCGAAAGGCTCAAATGCTTTAATGCTTACAAATCGGTATTATCCGGAATTGAGGAAGTGGCCAAGCTGATGAAAGCTGGTCGCTTTTTTGTCGTTTCGAATAAGGTCGCGAAATTTAAAGATGAGATCTATCAATACGTCTGGAATGAGCGATCGGGCGAGCCGGTGAAAGAACATGACGACGTACTAGACGCGGTAAGATACGCGATCTATTCACAGCACGTTTACGATACAAGTAGCACAGTAAAAGAGCGTATGACCAGCGCGCAATATTATTTCTAAAGGGAGGAATAAGAGAAATTGAAATTCTTGAAAGAACGGCGTTTCGATGAGAACGCGAATCGTCAATTTATCATGACGGCCGAAGATTTTGAAACGATCGAATATGAAGGCCAGAAATGGATCGAGCGTCTAAAAAACTATATCGGTATGCACAGGTCCGAGCAATTGGACCGCTTGAAAGAGCTCAAGCGTTACTATCTTGCTGATAATAATATCAAGTACCGCGAAGATAAAAGCGATCCATACAGCGCAGATAATCGAATCGCGAGCGACTGGGCGAAGTATATCGCAATCTTTGAACAAGGCTATATGCTGGGGAATCCGGTCGAATACAAGAACGAGAACGCGGAAATCCAAAAACAGATTGACCAGTTTTCAAAGCAGAACAACGAAAAGGACCACAACGTCGCGATCAAAACAGATCTCGCGATCTATGGCCGGGCTTACGAACTTTTGAACACGTTCCAAGACGAGGACGGTTCGGTCTGGGTCAAGCTCTATCGTATGGATCCAGAACAGACGTTTGTCATTTACGATGATAGTTATGAGCAACGTTCATTGATGGCGGTTAACTATTACTCTATCAGCTACGGAAACGGCCACAAACGCGATTTCGTAAAGGTCTATACTAGTAACGCTATTTATGAGTATGTGGACGATAACCAAGACACGGACACGCTTCACCTCAAGGATACAAGTGAACATTTCTTTAATGGCGTACCAGTAAATGAGTTTAGCAACAACACGGACCGGACAGGGGCGTTCGAAGCCGTGCTTGACTCTATCGACGCTTACGACTTGTCACAGTCTGAGCTTGCCAACTTCCAACAAGACAGCAACGAGGCTCTTTTGGTTATTTCGGGGAACCCGTTCACGGGCGTAGAAGACAAGGACTTCATGGAAGATGGACGGATCAATCCAAACGGACGGCTTGCGGTATCTCAAGCCTTCAAAAAAGCGAAAATCTTGATCCTCGATGACAACCCGATCCCGGGCGGATCGAGTCCAAACGCGAATTATCTTGTTAAGTCATACGATACAGCCGGAGCGGAAGCATACAAGGAACGGCTTGTAAATGATATTTTGCGTTTTACCTTCACACCGGACACAACTGATAACAACTTCGGAGGGATTCAATCGGGCGAAGCGATGAAATATAAGATGATGGCTTCAGATAACTATCGCGGCAAGCAAGAGTTACTTTTTGAAAAAGGTTTAATGCGTCGCTTGCGCTTGGCAGTCAATATCTGGAAGATCAAGGGCAACGATTCCGAGAATTACAACCTTATCAACGAAACGAACGTCGTATTCACTCCGAATATTCCACAGAATGACGCTGAAATCGTGGCAATGGCCAAGAATCTCTATGGCGTGGTAAGTGAACAAACGATCGTCGAAATCCTTGAGCAAGTGACCGGAGTCAACGCTGAAGCTGAATTGAAGCGTATGAAAGAAGAGACGGAAAAAGCGCTTGAAATGCTCCCACGAATCGAGCCACAAGCCGGCGAGGTAGCAACGAATGAAGAAATTGAAGATAAGTGCCCATGATGAATACTGGGAAGCACGCGCCCGTGAGATATTCGAGTACGTTGACCGAAAAGATATAGACTTCTTCGCTGAATTGGAAAGAACTTACCGCAACGAGGCGGTAAGGTTACAAAAGTCATTGTTCGACTTTTACACAAAGTACGCTGAAGATCACGCGCTCACTTACCAAGACGCAACGAAGCGTCTTCGAGGTGAGGATCTGAGCGACTATGTGGACAATGCGACGTTATACCGCGAACAGGCCGAAAAGGATCCAGAGCTATTGAAGCGATTGAACCAACAATACGCGTCAGCTCGAGCGATCAGAATTGAGGCTTTGCAGTTGGAAGCTATCCACAGGCTCGGAGTGCTCACAGGAGCGTTTCACAAGAGCTTCGAGAAGTATTTATACGGCGTCGCGGAATACGCGTACAGAAAGGCTATGGGAGGCCGTACAGGCGCGGTCAATCGTCCAGCGTTTGAAGAGATTATCAAGACGCCTTTTAACGGTCGGAATTACTCGGAGCAACTTTGGGGCAATACCGACAGCCTCGCGCAAAAACTAAAAGAAGTATTTAAACAAGGCTTTATACGTGGGGACAGCCCGCAAGAGATGGCCCGTGAGATTCGAAAAGAGTTTAACGTGGCACGGTCCAGAGCTGAAACACTAGTCCGGACTGACGCGACTGCCGTCATAAATCGGGCCACTATTAAACGTTACCAGAAAGCCGGGCTTGAGTACTATCGGATCTTGGTCGTGCTAGACGATCGGACCACTCAAATATGCCGGCGAATCGCGCAAGAAGATAAACTCTATAAGATCGAGGACGCACAAGTCGGGGTTAATATGCCCCCGTTCCATTACAATTGCCGTTCTACGATTATGCCGGACGCGGGAGAGATAGGAGAGGAGGACGAATGATAAATATTTGGGATCTTGTTTCGTTTGTCGCGGGCATGATCTGTCTTGCTGTCTTGGTATTGGTGGGGTGGTCCATCATTGCCGGATTGATCGACGGAATCATCACAGCGATAAAGAAAAACACAAAAACGTAACTTAGTGCTTAGAACAATCTAGGCACTTTTTTATGCTTTGAAAGGAGTCAGAAAATGAAATACAGAAAGAAGCCTGTTGTGGTTGAGGCGGTTCAGTTCGTAGATACTGAAGAATCAATTTTAAAATTGTCAGAATTAGGATTAGATCCAGTCCGGATTGATTATGCTGATTTAGATAATCCAATTTTAAAAATAGAAACACTTGAGGGATTGATGGTTGCAACAGAAGGTGACTACATTATCAAAGGTGTCCAAGGAGAATTTTATCCATGCAAGCCGGATATTTTTGCAGAAACATACGAAAAAACGGAGGAATAAAAATGTTAGAAAAAGCAAAACAATTGGCATCACAAGAATTTTCACGTTTGTCAGGACGTGAGATCAAAGCAGAAGACTGCTTTGTAGTTTGGTTTAGCAAGACCCTGCAAAACTGGAAAGCTCTTGTTAGTACGAACGCAATTACATCAAGCGAACCTTGTGGAGATTATGCAGAAATCACGCATAACGGAGACAAGAAAGAGACTTATGTGGATGTTTACGCCAAGGTTTCAAATCGTGTCATTAAAGATTAGGAGGTGATCCGTCATCTTGACTGGCAGGAATAGACTGCTATAAATCACTATAAACTACTATAAATCGTATGGGATTCCATACGGTTTATGTTTTGTCCAGACTATGCGGAAGACTTTAAAAGCTGCATTGTTTCGCCGCCGGGCGTAAAACGAGAATATCGATTGATGGCGTAACCATCGGAGGAAAACAAATGTCAGAAAATACACAAGCAGTCGAGACTGAAGCTATTGAGCAAGACGTCACTCAAGAAGAACAAGTCGAAACAAAGCAGGAAAAGGCAGAGCGTACCTTTACACGCGCAGAGTTTGGGAAAGCAATCGCGGCCGAGGTAGCTAAAGCACGGGCTAGCTGGGAAGCAGAGCAGGCCGAAGCAATCGAGAAAGCCAAAAGCGAAGGCGAACGCCTCGCGAAGCTGACTAAAGACGAACGCGCGAAAGAAGAGGAAGCGAAACGGATCCAAGCGATTGAAGAACGCGAGCGAGCTCTTGCAATAAAAGAAATGCGCGTGGCCACTCAAACGCTATTGAGCGAAGAAGGCCTTCCGGGCGAGTTTATTGATTTTGTGATCGATGAGACAGCCGAAGCCACAAAAGAGAAGATCGGCACGTTGCGACAAATCTTTGATAAAGCAGTAGAAGCCCGTGTCGACGAACGTTTGACCCAGAAAGCACCTCGCAAGGGTACGGGGCCAGTATCAATGACAAAAGCGGAGATCATGGCTATTGAGAACGACGAAGAGCGTCAAGCAATGATCGCCGCGAACATCGGACTATTTAAAAATTAGAAAGGGCTATTAAAATATGGCTGAAGCAAAACTAACAACCATGACAGATCTTGGAGAAATTAAATCCATTGATTTTGTCAACAAATTTTCTAAAAACATTAACGATTTACTCCGTCTTTTGGGAGTAACACGTCGTCAAGAGTTGACTAACGACTTAAAGATTCAAACTTACAAATGGACCGCGGACGTTGACACAACTAAAACCGCTGAAGGTGAAACAATTCCGCTTTCTAAAATGACACGCGCGAAGGACCAAGAATACACCGTAGAATGGTTCAAGAAACGCCGTGCTGTATCAGCGGAAGCGATCGCTCGTCATGGTGCGTCACGCGCTATCACAGAAGCAGATACGCGCTTACTTCGTGAGATTCAAAACGGAATCAAGGACAACTTCCTCGCTTACCTTAAAAAGACAAAAACGAAAGTAAAAGGAAAAAGCCTTCAACAAGCTCTTGCGAATAGCTGGGGCAAATTGACCACTTTCAACGAGTTTGAAGGCTCTCCACTTGTTTCTTTCGTAAATCCGCTTGATGTGGCTGAATACCTTGGAACAACAGCCGTTGCGTCTGACGCGTCTAACGTGTTTGGATTTACTCTTTTACAAAACTTCCTCGGTATGCAAAATGTTATCGTAATGCCTTCCTGCCCACAAGGGAAGATCTATACAACAGCCGTTGAAAACCTTGTTTTCGCTTACTTAAACGTTGCTGGTGGAGATCTTGGCGGATTGTTTGCGGACTTCACAGACGAAACAGGTTTGATCGGTGTGGCTCGTGATCGTCATTTAAATAACTTGACTTTCGAGTCTGTATTCTTTGGCGCTAACGTTCTCTTTGCTGAAATTCCGGACGGTGTGGTAGAGGCTACAATCGAAGCGCCAGCGTCAGCAGTAGCGGCTTAGTTTTAGGAGGTTTTAGCGATGACAGCAATCAATATCGATCAAGTAACGGAAGAGCTTCGACTTCTAAAAGGTATTCCCAAGACTGACCAAGAGCAAGACGATCTTTTGGTCCTTATTGTACGGGATAGCTTCGAGCGTATGATCGCTTACGTCAATCAATTCTCGGAAACAGCACTTGAGGAGTTGCCGGAGAGTGTGGCTTACATCCTTCGAGACGTTGCCGTCAGTCGCTTTAATCGACTAAACTCGGAAGGCGCGACAGCGGACAGCGAGGAGGGCCGGAGCTTCACTTGGGAGTCTAGCTATCTAACAGATGAGCATAAGGTTGTATTGCAAGGTCTTGCGATCAAACATAGGGCCCGCGGAATCGCTCGATTCATTTAAAGGGGGCGCGTGTATGATCTATAACGAACGCGTGACTTTGATCTTTGAGGAAGAGCCAGAGGACGAATTGCTTGAGAGCACGGAAACAAAGAAGAGTTTCTCGGTCCCTTGTATGCGAAACTCATTATCTAATTACGAGATGATGGGCTTGTTTGGTAAGTATGATTTTGATTCGTTCAAATTGCACTTACAGGGCAAGTATGACGGCTTCTCGGAAGTGATTTACAACGGCCACAGACTCAAAATCAAGGGCAAACGATATCATCATAATAGCACGGTTATATATCTATGAGTTTTTCATATACTGTCAAAGGATTGGACAAGTTCATTCGGAAGGTCCAAAGCAAACCACGGGGAGCGCGTCGGGCTGTATCGGCAGAATTGCAACGATCGGCCTTGCGTGTGGAACGGAAAGCCAAAATGAAAGCAGCAGTCGATACCGGATTCATGCGAAACGGGATCTTTGTCGCTCGGGTCGGTATGTTACGGTACAAGGTAACGTCTCCCGCTGGTTATTCGGTCTATGTGGAGCTTGGAACTCGTAAGATGAAGGCCCAGCCGTTTCTTGGTCCAGCCGTTAAGGAAGAAAGCGAAGTATTATTTAAAAACCTTCGTAAAATGTTTAGGAGGTGATTCATGGCAAACGAAACGCCTTCAGTCAAAATGCTCGCAGATTTACGCGAAAAATTAAAACCGCTCAATATTCCGATCAAATTTAAGTTACCAAAACAAGACACACTCGAGCCGTTTCTGGTGATCGGGCAATCTAGCTCGGACACGTCCAAAACAGCTCAAACAGGGCTTATAATCGAGGATATGAGCGTTCAAATTGATATTTTCTTACCGGGCACGGAAAGCCGGGCCAGTGTCGAGAAAGTCAAATCTGAGGCCCTTCGCAGGATCGGCCACAATCGCAACGTAAGCGCGAGCGTACTCTTAGACGATACGATAGGCCGGGAAGTCTATCATATTGTCATTGCATTAACAGATACAATTTTTTAAAAGGAGCATTTAATAAATGGGTGAAGCTGAAGAAAAAGCAAAAATTAAAATTACGATCGCAAAACCGATCGTAGGTAAAAAAG